>Ga0187888_1002548_pt1 | contig 15368 bp, 14 predicted proteins | sample June2016WEW_7_40_FD_132987 | JGI IMG/M metagenome (GOLD analysis project Ga0187888, IMG submission 132987) | Peatland microbial communities from SPRUCE experiment site at the Marcell Experimental Forest, Minnesota, USA - June2016WEW_7_40 | ecosystem: Environmental > Terrestrial > Soil > Wetlands... | reverse complement strand
TCTTCGCTCAAGACATTCACCGCTGGAGGATAATCCTCCATCCCAGTCAATGTCCTGGATCAGCTATTCCGTTGGCCGCTTTTCAGGTGTCCACCGATGGCCGGTTTTGGGTGTCCACCGAGGGACCTGGTCAGACCGAAGCCGTCCGCAAAAGCAGTTGCCTTCTTTTCCTTTGGTGGATCTCTTTATGGAGGAGGGTACTACGATACGCAGAGCCTGGAGAACGTTCTGAAGCCGGAATGTCTGCTTGCTTTGGAAATGAACGGAGCCCCACTTCCAGCCGTATATGGTGCTCCACTGCGGCTAAGAATAGAAAATCAACTGGGCTATAAAATGGTCAAGTGGATCGAACGGATCGAATTTATCGAATCCGAAAAACAGGCGGGCAAAGGAGAGGGCGGCACGAACGAAGACGATGAATATTTCGATTTGCTGCCGAATATCTGATGCGGCCCAGTTACGCCCATTCGATGACTTCCTTGATTGCGTCGGGCTGATGCTGATCTTTTAGCCCGGCAAACTGATCCGGTGAATAGCGATTTGTGATCAGACCTTGAATTTGAGCGCCCCAGCGAAGGTGGGCCTGGGCCAGATCGTCCGCCGCCATTTGAAAATGCCCGCGCGCGGCATTCACGCTTCCCAGCATGACCTGATTCTCCAACACTAACTGCCTGATCAATTCGGCGCCGGGAATTTGGAGTGGACGGTCGCCGCCTGGGATTCCGGTGAGCACATACATCCCATTCAGAGCCAGCGCGTCGAGAAGATTGAACTCCAGCGGCGCAATCCCGGTGGCGTCGAGGATTAAATCCATGCCGCCGATCTTCTTCTCTACCTGGTCCGCCGGCACTTGACGGCCGTCAATATAGCGCCCGCCGATACCACTCAGCCATTTCGGGCGCGCGGTGCTTGCATCCACCACGTCCAGTCCATAAACTTCGCCTCCGCGCAAGACCAACACCATGGCCGCCAGCAGGCCCACCGGCCCCAGTCCCGCTACCAGGCAGCGCCGCCCATGCAGCCAATCGGGAATTGTAGCTGCGTCTGGACAGCGAACAGTCTGCACGCGCAGGGCCTCGTCGATAGCTTTTTCGACGACCGAAAGCGGTTCCATCAAGACGCCGACCGGCTCCAGCTCGGCTGGCACCTGCACGATATACTGCTCGCGATCGACGACGAATTCGGTTTGGTATCCGTCCAGTCCACGGATGCCTCTCTCGCGATACCTGCCGGTCTGACACATGTCGGCTCGGTTCATCATGCAGCTGGCGCATTCGCCGCAGCCCCGCCGTACGGTGAACACGGCGTAGTCGCCGGGCTTCACGCGAGCAACGGACGTTCCCACGCCCACTACTTGGCCAAACATTTCATGCCCAATGACCAATTCCTTCCGACCGTCAGGAGCATCGGCGCGGCCTCCGGACACTTCTTCCCGATCGGTGCCGCATATGCCCACCCGAATAATTCGGATCTTGATTTCATCTTGGGCGGTAATCGAAGGCTCAGGCCGTTCCACAAGGCGCGAGCCGGCTGTTCCCGGCACGATAGCAATCGCTTTCATACTCCCAGCCTTTCGAGCAAATGGTCGCCAACCCGCAGCGCGTTCGCCATGATGGTCAAGCTGGGGTTCACCGCCGCAATCGATACGAAGAAGCTCGCATCGACCACGTAGAGGTTGTCCAAATCATGCGCCTTGCAGTTGACATCCAAAGCCGAGGTCTTCGGATCGCGGCCGAACCGAACGGTTCCGGCCTGGTGGGCGGTGCCTCCGATCGGAATGTCCTTGCCCAGGTAAAGCGAACGGTGCATCAAATGATCGTGTAAGCCAATGTCGCCCAGCATGCCCTCGAGCTTTGCGGTCAGCCGCTTGTGTCCTTCCAGGTTGGTCTCCTGGATGTTCAGCACAAGCTGTCCATCCGGGTTGATGGTCACACGGTTGTCCGGATGGGGCAGATCTTCCGACTGCAGCCAGAAGTCGATGGAATGCTCCGCCAAATAGTCGAGCGCAAACTCGGTCTTCCAAACCGCCCAGCCGGGCGCCTCGCCCTTGAGCATTTCTCCATCGGACTTGCCGAGCATTTGGATCTCACCCAGCGGGTATTCCCAATCGCCGGAACGAAAATAGAAGTCGTTCAACGCGAGAGTTTTTTGAAACACGGTGGGATTGGGATCCTTGGAGATGGCCATAAACGCCGAGCAGTTGTGACGCATATAATGCCGGCCGACCACGTCGGAGCTGTTAGCGAGCCCGCCGGGATGTTTGTCGTTCGCGGATCGCAAAAGCAGAGCTGCGGAGTTGACCGCCCCGCAGGAAACCACGACGATATCCGCTGAGTATTCCTCCAGGGCGCCCTGGCGCGTAACGATGACCTTGGTCACCACGCGTCCAGACGCATTCGTTTCGAGGCGCTCCACGTAGGCGCCCGTCAGGAGTTCGACGTTGGAATGCTCAAGGGCGGGGTCTACGCAGATTACTTGAGAGTCTGCTTTGCCATTGACCAGGCATGGAAAGCCATCAAACGCGGCGCATCGTACGCAGGCACTCGTGTGCAGTGCCTTGCCATCCGCTTCCTCTAACAAAATGCCGAGCGGCAGGGGAAACGGATGATGGCCGAGGCGCTCGAAATCGTCGAACAACTCCTGAATTCGTGGTGCATGGCTCACCGGCGGATAACGATAGGGCGCGCTAGAAGGGCCTTCGGTAGGATCGATGCCATGCTGCCCGTGTACGTGATAAAGGTCCTCCGCCTTTGTATAGTAGGGCTCAAAGTCCTGGTAGCTCAGCGGCCAGGCCGGCGAGATGCCGCCGTGGTGGGCAACCTCACCGAAGTCCCGCTCACGAAACCGCAATAACGCAGCGCCATAAACCTTCGTATTGCCGCCGACGTAGTATTGGATGCCCGGATAAAACGCCTTGCCGTCCTTGTCATACCACGTCTCTTTGGCCCTGTACTTGGATTCGACAAAGACCGCCTTGGCGTCCCAGTTGTCTTTCTCGCGTGGCAAGTAGCCGCCGCGTTCGAGAAGCAGAATCCGCTTCCCCGACGGCGCCAGGTGGTAAGCGATTGTTCCTCCGCCGGCTCCCGTTCCGATGATGATGACGTCGTAACGATTGTTTTCAGCCATGTGCTCCTATCCGAAGACCGGCGCCAGCGATATTGAAACCAAGCCCAGAACAAATAGGGTGAACATCACCGCGAGCAGGCGCTTCACCTGACTGTTGGCGCCGCGAAACTCTTTCCACACGAAAACACCCCAGAGCGCGGAAATCATCGTGTTGCCCTCGCCGAGCGAAAACGAAGTCGCCGGCCCCACCGTGGGCGCATATGCGGCGACAAAGCTACAGATGGTCCCGGTCCCCCAGATGAGACCGCCCAAAACTCCCCAGGCGTGAACTGCCCGGCCGCCTCGGAAATAGTCTCCGAGCGAAAGCCGCGATCCGCTCACGGGGCGTCGCATGAACGCATAATTTAATGGGAAGTTGGACACCAGTGCACCCAACGCAAATACGAAGTACACGGTGTAGGGTCCGAGATGGTTTTCTCCGGTCAAGGCTTTTGCTACGAAGGGATAGAAGAGCCCGATAACCACGCCACACAGTAGACTCAGCACAATCCCTTTCGTTCCAGACTTGGCGGTTTTCGATAGCCCACGATACGCCATCGCATTGGAGGCGATCGCGGCGCAGATCAGTAGAATCCCTCCGAAGAGGAGCGATCGATTGCCAACCGGCGAAATGACGTAGTTGAGAACCGCGCCGATGACCAGTGCCAGGCCAGCGCCCAAGGGAAAAGCCACCGCCAGGCCGGCGACGGAAATGGCGGCCACCAAAAGCAAGTTCCCTAGATTGAAAATCATTCCGCCAGCGAACGCTTCAGCCAGGGAACGCGCGCTCGCACTATCGAGATTGTGAAAGAAGCTTGCTGCAGCAGCCGGATTCGTCCGGCCCAGGCTGAGACCGAACAGCAGGGCGCACGCCACGATGCCCCACATGTAATCCCAATAGTACAGCTCGAATCGCCGTGTTCTATCGATCTTCTCCGTGTTGGCCCAACTGCCCCAACACAGCATGCTGACTAACATCATCAACAGTGCAACCGGATAGCTGTGCGGCGTGTACATCGATCAGACCACTGATACGGTGAAGTCGCGCCCTTCCCAATGGTTGCTTGCCGTCCAGAAGAAAGTAAAACGGATGGGCGCGCGCTGCGCCGCGAGAATCGGGATGTCCACAAAGTCCACTCCCAGCGTGGTGCTGGACGAGGGAGTGTCCTTCACAGTCCGCCATTCGTCGTCCGACCATTGCAGCCGGAATGAAGCTTGCGCTTGAATGCGCAGCACATAACCGTGTTTCACGCTCCGCGCCTGTCGGGTAAACTTCCACACTTCGAACAATTGCCGGCCCTTGCGATCGCCGAGATACCGTTGCGCAACTTCGGCAATCAGATCGGACACCTTCCCATCGCGGACGGAGCGAAGCAGCTTGATGTATTCCGCGTGGGCCCACATCAACGGCATGGCCGAGCCGGTTGGACGCCCTCGATACATGTAGGACTGGGGCTGATCCGGACCATCCCACGCCTGCTCGGGCAAAAGGCCGGTGCTTGAGGCTAAGCCTTCCATGGCCCGAACGAATGGCTTCGCGTCGTGTCCCGCTGCTAACTCATAGTGACCTCGTTCGCCTGTGAGCAGCGGCCACGCACGTCCCCGTCCCCAGCCTACAAACGGACCACCATCTTCGCGTTGTCCATATCCATCGTGATTGTAGCGGCGCCAGCAAGGGCCGAATGGAGTATCGACTTTCAACACGGCGTCTACCACCTTCAGCGAATCCACGATGACGGGATCGTCGGGTTTGCGGATTCCGTGACGCACCAGTTCCAGAAAACCTGCATCCACAACTTCTTTGGCTGGAAATACATTCCGCACGCCCGGCTGACGGTTCGCGATGGCGATGGTCCCTTCATTGGGATCTTCATCTGGATCAGGATTGTCCGGCTGTTCTGGAAGAATGCGGATGAAATGCCGGGCCACGCCGGGGAGCAAAGTCCCTTCGGTTGTGACAGTCCAGCTCTCGACATGGCATTCCAGGAAATCGGCGTATTCTTCCAGGTATTTCGCGGCCGCCTCGTCGCCTCTTTCACGAGCAAAGCATGCGGCGCAGATCAATGCGGCTATGTTGGACGCCAGTGTGGAGGGTGAATAACCGCTGACCTCCTCCCAACGCTCCTGCGGTGTAACCGGCCCATGCCGGACCAAATAAGCCGCCGCGCGCATGACCATGGGGTACGGATCAAAGTCTTGAAGGGCGCTCTCACGTTTGAGCCGCCAGGCGAGCAGAATGGGGAACGCCACTTCATCCAGTTGGATTCCCCGCCAGTAAGGCTCGCCGTCAATCCAGAAGTTCTGAGAGAAACCTCCGCTCTCATGCTGTGAAACATCCAGATAGATCAGCGCTCTTATGGGTGTGGCACGATCGCCGGCAGCCAGCATCGCATTCGCACTGTTTACCATGTCGCGCGTCCATACCAGGTGGTAACCACCCTGATCTTCATCGCCGACCGTCTCTCCCCAGGGAATGGCGAGCGAGGCGATAAAGGCGCCAGGATACGACTTGTCTTCATGAGCGCGGAGCAAATTGAAGCTCGAGCGATACAAGTTACCTCCATCGCCCGAGACTTTGTCCAGCGGAAGGACGTCCGCGCCTGATCGATCCCATTGCTCCGCGTAGCGCTTGTAATGATCGGCGAAAGGAGTACTCAACGATTGAAAGAGCGTTGAAATGGCGTGGTGCCGGCTGTTACCGAACGCCAATCCCAAGGTGAATTCGCGGGTACCGGCTAAGTCCAACTCTCCCGTGAGTGCGATGTTGCCGTCGGGGGCGTGATCGAACTCCCAGTCCATTTGAAAATTGCCGTGCAGGTCGGTCCAGCCGTCGCTTCGCCCGACGTAGCCACAGGAGACACGGGCAAAAGGAACGGTGGCCGCGAGGGCCAGCCATGTTCCCTTGCGTTCGGCGATCAGGACCGTTCGACCTGCCACTCGCACTACGGAGCCATTGTTGCCCCAGCCTCCTACCTCGATATGAGGTGCGCAAAGAGCGTAAAGCCGCAGCTTCGAAATAAACGATTCGTCGCCGGTCAGCTTGGTGTGCTGAAGAACGCTGGCCAGGTGCGGGTCGGCGATGATCTCTTTGACAATGGCATAGCGCCCGGCTGGATCCGAATTCGTACAGCGGTATCCCAAGCCGTGGTCCGACAGATGCTCCAGCTTCGACTCGAGGTTTCGTTTCTCATCGTGGAAAAAGCTCTCGCCATCGGTGATGAGATATTGAAGGTCCCGGATCTGTGGCCGGTCCACCGTCGGATAGTAGACCTCGGTGATGATTCCGTTCCAAAAAGTAAACCACACCCGGCTGGACGCTGCATAGGCGGTGCCCACGCCGTCTTTTGCTCCATGCGTCCATCGAGGCGCGGTGCCCGGCCATCCAAAGGCCTTGTTTTGGTTTGGTTCGTGTATCAGTTTCATTTCCTTTTTGGATGCACACTCAGAGGCGCGGGCGCTCCTCATTAGGAGTCGATGGCCGCAAATCATCCTGGCCATAGCCGCCGGGCGACTCTTACTTCAGTTTCGCTCTTCCGATAGATTCCGGGCGGTGGCATCTAGCCGCTTGATCTGGCCAAGCGACCGAGATGAACCTGTCTCGCGGGCCGGAGCCTTTCATGGCACTGGGCTCGCCTTCGCCGCCGTGGGGATCTTCACCAGGTCCAACTTGCCGTGGACGTCGGTCGCCGGCACCAGAAAGCGCATCGTCGTTTCGAGCGATTTGTGCCCCATCCAGTGCTGCACTGCGCGAACGTCGAAGCCCTGTCGGAGCATGCGGGTCGTGTATGTGGAACGAAACGTCTTGAGATCGAACTTCGCCGGATCGAGCCCGGCTCGCTTCGCTACCGCCTTACACCGATCGAGCATGTGCTGCTCCCGATTTCCAGTAGGTGACGGAAATACGAACTGGCAGGTCGGCCGTCGGGTGTGCTTCTGAAGTTCGGCGATGAGTTCCGCCGGGTGGGGATTTGGCGCTCCTCGCAGCGCTTCGGATAGAACCCGAGTTCCGGCTTGGCGGTTACGCGAACGGTCTGCAACTGAGTGTTTAAGTCGTTCCAGAACAGATGCATCACTTCCTTGGCGGAATCCGGTCAGCGGGAACGTGGAGAACAACACGGGCTTTGAATCGTAACAGGCTTCGAAGATCCGCCCGAGGTCCTCTTCACGATATTCCTTGGGCAGGGAGGTGATGGCGAGTGATGCCGCCGCTTCCGGACGTGAGTTTCTTCTATCCATGATCGTACCAAGCTGAGCCGCCCCGAAGAACGGCATAAGACCTCGACTGCTTGCAATTGTGGTGATCGGCGTTGGGCAAATCCTTGCCGTTCGAACACCAGGAAGGAATTTGACCTTCTATGCAAAAACCAGAAGGTCAGCGCCGGTGAAAAACGACCCACCCACAGGCGTATTTTTGGTGCTTAAATTGAATTTTCTTGCAACAATATTTGCTCTATAATCAAGGAGTTAGGGTAAGTGCGCTGGCTACGAACCAGAAGGTCGCATGTTCGAGTCATGCCGGGCGCCCCATAGAATCTAAAGCACTTGAGCCAGTAACAGCGTAGCCGCACTGTGGCGAAGGTCATGAAAGCGCAGGTGCGGTATCTTACCTGCCTTGACAATCGCACTCCGACTCCACGAGTAGTACGAGTGGTACAAAAGTGGTCCTCACTCCCCTAAGTAGCAGAAACGGCTCCTTGTCTCGAAGCTGGATCTGGATCAAGCTAAACCGTACATCGTTCCGAGGAGAACCATGTTCAAGACGTTATCAATTGCGGAAGTTCTAGTTGGCTTGCCACTATTGTGTCCGCAAACGATTGATCCGGATAAGTTCAAAGTGAACTACTTTTCAAACGCGAATACCATCGGTGCTGCCGACGCAACGGTCCGCGTAACGAACGTTGGGAGCAACGCTGCGCAGGACATCTGCGCCTTTTTTTACGTGTTCGATCCCAACCAGGAAATGTCCGAGTGCTGCGTTTGCCAGGTGAGTCCCGATGGACTGACAACTCTTAGTGTCAATGACGATCTCACGTCAAATCCGCTGACCGGAGTGGTTGTAATGGGTTCGAACCTCGTGGACAAGGTCAAAGAGCTGATCCCCGAGGGCCTTGTGATAGACTCAACCAATTCAGGAGCCAAAATGCAAATTCCGGCTTCTACTTTCTCTTCCGCCGCAACTAAATTCAGGTCGCGCTCTCCAGGCGCTCTTGAAGTTTCTCGGGAGGATGGAAAACTATGACAAGCAAAAATGTGGATCGTTCCACGATCCAATTGTTAATGTTCGCCCTATGCTGCTCGTTGTGCGTGGGTACCGCTTGGGCAGACGGAGCAGTGTATGCGATGACCAACGCCCTCGGGAATAACCAGATCCTGGTTTACCATCGCGCAAGCAACGGAAGCCTGAGCTCCACACCCATCCAGACGATTAGCACCGGCGGTGGTGGGAGCGGTCTCCAACTCTCTGGGGTTGACTCGTTGGGCTCGGCAGGCAGCTTACAACTGGACGAGGCACATCAGATCCTGTTCGCCGTCAACACGGAAAGCGCCAGTGCAAATAGTGGCGCGGGCACATACAACCAGGACTGCGCACTGGGCACGATCACCTCGTTCCTTGTCGCATCCGACGGCACGCTGACGTTCGCGGATCGTGTTTATTCCGGCGGGCTGTTTCCCAACAGTCTCACCGTCAAGAGTGCCGAAAACGGAGATCTGCTTTGGGTGCTTAACGCTGGGGGCCCGGGCTTCTGCGCCATCATGCCAAATGTTACCGGCTTCAGCGTAAACGCGGCCGGCCAAATGGGCTTTATACGCTCACAGATGCAGATTGATCCGGGCCCCGCTTCTGCCACGACCGGCGTGAGCTGCCTCGCTGCGAGTGCCCTGGGATTTCAGGCATTGACGGGCGCTCCAGCGGCGGATTTCGCCTGCGGTTTGAATCCGCCCTCGTTTGCCCGCTCGCCGGCACAAGTCCGGTTCACTCCCGATGGCAATCACTTGATCGTGACGGTCAAAGGGACTAATACGATCTACACCTTTCCGGTCAACGCAAATGGGGGGGCCGGCAACCCCACCATTCTGCAGGCTCCGGGGCCGGGGTTGCCCAGCTTTTCTGGCTTTACTTTCACGTATAAAACCCAGCCGATTAATACCCTGCTGGTCACCGAGCTTTTCGGTAAAGCCACAAGCATCCCTGCCGGCGGCAAAGGCGCGGTCTCGTCCTTCTTGGTTTCTGAAGCCGGCAGCCTAGAAACGATCAGCCAGGACGTAGGCGATGGAGGCACTGCGGCTTTCTCGATCGCGATCGAACCCACAGAGGGCCAATACGCATACGTTGCCAATAACCTAAGCGCCAGCATCTCAAGCTACGCAGTGGGGAGGCAAAACAGTGTCACGCTTGTCGCGGCAAACGCGGCGGCGGTCAGCGGGCCAAACGATCTGGCGACGGCAGAGGAAGGCGGCGCCAGCTTCCTGTATGTGGTCGAGGGAGGCTCCGGCGCGGTCGGGGCCTTCCAGATCAATCTAACTAACGGCTCCCTGACCTCGCTCACGGCGGCCAGCGGCTTGCCGTCCACCGCTCAAGGCCTGGCGGCGTACTAAAAACGGCCGCGTCCAGCAACGCAGAAGCCCGATCCAGGTTGAGATTTGGGCTTCTGCGGCATGTGTTTTTTAAGATTAGGACCGTGCTGACGGAAAAGACGCGCGCAGAATCCGCTACGCCTACGCGCCGGGGATTGATCGAGGGCTCAACAATCCTGTTTTCGAATCCCGCCATGCGTGCTGGAATGATCCTATATGGAAATCGAATGGCGGCAGCGGTTTGAGCTTGGTATGGCGGCGGCCGTTACGTTATCGGGAAGATCCAAAATTATAACTACATCATCCGGGCCGAACCCGTCTCCATCTTTCCACCAACCGCCGTGACGGCTGCTTCAACGTCGGCCCTCCGGCCAGATGCTGAATCTCCATCGAGGCCATGAAGGCCTCCGGTGGAATAAGAAGCATGGAACAAATATTTGGGCATTTCGATTCGATCCTCCTTCCCGTCGTCAGACCACCTGATGGCACGAGGCTGTGCGTCTAAGGGTATCAGGTACAATCGTGCCGAACGGTAGGCCCACCGCGTCTAGCAGCTGTGCTCTTTCCAGCGCCCCACGAGGAAATCGCGCTTTTGTCGGGTATGATGACTCAGGGCGGCACTCCCGCGCCCTAGGCCCTAGCGTCGTCTTTTTGGGCCGGGAGTGGGATAGTATAATCGACGCTGGAGATGCCATGGCCTGGATTCAATTCGCAAGCGCCTTCGGGAACCTGAAAAGGAACGTAGCGGTCTTTCCGTCGAATTGCAGTTCTGAAGACCCCATCCGATAGCTCCGATCACCCTTCATTTCGCGGTTTAGGCTTATTTTGAAAGACACGGTTCGCGGTTCGCCCGGTGGTTCCGGCAACAGCGTTAGGCCAAACTCCGGCCCGCTTGCCACAACGCGCTCGCCGTCTTCGCGGATTGTGTATCCATAAGCCCGAAAATCGCGGAGCAGTTTTTCACGTTCTGATACACCAACCGTCGCCGTGCACCCGATCACGTCATGAAGGAATCGGTCTGGCCGATAGGGCGGGAGAGACCGCACCACACCATCCGGGTAGAAGCCTGTAATAAAGCTTGTGACACCTTCCTGTTTTGCGGGGTCTTCGGCGATGTAATCGAACCATGGATGATTTTGCCCGTCTCGTCTGGTTTGCAACTCTGCCATCGGAAGCTGAGCCAGTATGAGAGGGAGCTTAGTCCTTTGGTCCATCCACATAGCCAAGGCAAGTCGTCCCGGCATCTCCACTTTGTGCGAAAGGTCACTTCGGCGGGTTTTGAATATCTCCAGGTATGTGTGCATGCCGAAGAGGTAAAGGCCGGTATAGTTGAGCGCACCAGCCTCAGCCTGTATGGTAGCTTCACTAAACTCACCAAACTCCGTCCGAACCAACGCCGATGCTTTCAGAGCTTCGTAGGTGTCCCCAGAAACATAAAACATCACATGGGTTAGGTACACGGGTGGAACAGGTTGAATCTGCGCCACGGTATAGATGCCCATCGTCAGCATGGCAGTTCCAAGGCAAGCTGCTCTCGTAAAGCTTTTCATCATCAGATCATATCCGATTGTTAAACGCGCTCCCACGAACTGTTGCGACAGTCCGGCGTAAGCAAGGATACTGGTCAACCCCGTTCGCTTCGGTGACATATTGTCCGAAAAAGTGCCAGTTCTTACAGGGGACAATAAATTGCGCACTGGACTCATGGCTGATTCTGCGGGTCTTAGCGTTTGGCCCTTGCGATGCAACCCGTCAACCGAGTATGCAGAAGTTCAGCGCCGCCTGGCTGGCATCGGAACATCACCGCCTCCACCATGTCGAGCGGTGGCCTGACAGTCCTCGCAAGCAAGCGGTAATCGGGGCAATCCAATCAACACTGGATAGCCTTTCGCGTTATCCTCGCTCGGCTCAGGAAAACTTTAGCTGCTGTCTCTGCGAGACGAGAAAGACGAAGCCGAAGGTTCTGGAGATGCGGCCGACTCGCGAGTCGGTACAGATTTCGACGGGCTCGACAGAGTTGGCAAGAACGGGCTGATCGCATGCAGCTGCCGTTCGATACTCACGGTACAACCACTTGCCGCTAAGACAAAATTTTGATTGACTGCAACCGAAGCGTGAACGTAACATTGGCGGCTTGTGACGCGGCGGCCAGTTGTTTGATGCTCACCTCGTTCACGGCTGCGTTATCCTCTCAGGAAATGGATATCGTGAAGATGTTGGCGGAAATGCGACAGGAACGTGAGCAACTCAATGAAGCAATCGCCGTACTCCAGCGCATTGCTTACGGCCGGGGTAAACGCCGGGGCCGGCCACCCGCCTAGATGACAACGGTGAAGCGGCGCGGCAGGTCACCAGGGAACAAGAACAAGCCGAAGGACGCGTGACCTGCCACGACCTGGAAGCCCCGGCGTTTGGTACTCCTCGATGCGCTACTATTCAGGGTTGCTCGGCGCGATGGCAAAGTGATTGAAAACGCGCACTCATGAGCAAAACTGGGCAACCCTGCAAGTCAATGATTTCTCGCGCGGCAATGGCTACGAACCAGAAGGTCGCATGTTCGAGTCATGCCGGGCGCACCACTGAATTGCGAAACGGAAGCCACAGCAGCCAGAACAGAGCCAGCGCGATCAATTCGCCTCCCAGCAGGTAAATTGGCCACGGGCCAAAGTAATCCAGAAGCGAAGCTCCGGCCGGCTTTTGCCGCAAGTACATGTAGTTAGTCTTGAAGATCGCATCAAATAGACCGACCACCACGGCGTAGACGTTTACGATTCCCAGAACCCTCCATACCGACCCGGGACGCGGAGCCGCCAGTTTTCCCCACACCAGCGTCAATACGGTGACTACCGTAATCCCGTGCGCCAGAAAAAAGGAGACGATCGGATAGGACCAGCCTGGAGTCCAAAGATCCGGTGTCAGTAGTGCCATACCGCTCCCCGCCAAGCCCGTGTAGTAAACAATTTCGCAGGCCCAAGGTTTCAAGGTGAAAACGGCCAGCACGGCCACCCAGAGCGTGACATCGCAGAGATCGAGGGCCAAGCCATTCGGGAAATGGAATCCCTCCACCCGAAGCACGTAGAGGTACCAGATCAGTTCGATCAGAGCCAAAGAGCCGGCAAGCCCGAAGCGAATGAACCGCGCCGCACTGCCGCTCCGCCGGCACATTAGAGCCAATCCTCCCGCGACGAGCGGAATCAAGACCAGAATCAGCAGATGCGCCGGGCCAAAGAGCTTGAGGTCAGATCTCACGGAGTGCCAATAATCTCGTTCCTGTGTCGACAGTCCTAGTGTACAAATCCCGTGCGTTTGCATCCTATCTTTGTGGAGGATGTATGCGCGCCGATGATTCATCGTTGAAGGTTAGTAACCGCCTGGCCCTTGAAGGCGAAGAGCTGGTGGCACATAAGTTTCGGAGCGGGTTGATTCGCATGGTGTCGCGATCGGACTATTTCGAATGGAGGAGCGCGTCGCAGCCTGGCGCGTCGCAGCCTGGCGCGTCCCAGGCCACCTTTGGGCGAGCGTTCAGGAATTTTCTGAAGGCGCTTCTCAATTACTTGATCGCTCCGGGGACGCTTCTCTCCGATCGCGATCCTAGCCCGGTGGTAGCGGTTCCGGCCGACGCGCTCTTGCGCGTTTATGGCATCTGCGCGGACATGCAGCAAGAATATCAGCTCAATGGAACGGAAGACGCACTTTTCGTGGAAGTCACCCGTCTGATGGGCCGCAGTCGCGACGCCTTGTGCTTCGGCAATGGCGTAATCCTCCCGCTGCAAGCCCTGCGGGAGGGACAAGAGGTGAAAGTCCTTTATCGCTCCTGGTCAGAAAGCATGGAGCCCGCCCTGGAGCCGTACCAATTGGGGATCTAGGGCTAACGCCACACATAGTATTCGGAAGTAACGATGTCACCGGTAGTTACAAAGTTAGGCGATAACCGCCGTCCCTGTATGGAATCTAATCGTCAGATGCGGCTTAAGAAATGCATAGTGCTGCTTCCGTTAACGCTTTTCCCGATTGTGTTGGCGCAAGGCGGGAGGTGCGGCCGCCTGGAACGTCCTGGACAATCCGGCCTTCGATCATTTTTACAATCTGGAATACGATCAGGCGCTGGCTGGATTTATGGCCTCGGAGGCCAGGCATCCGGAATCGGCCGCAATTGAAAACCACATAGCGCAAACCATTCTGTTTCGCGAAATGTTTCGCGCGGGCATGCTCCAGACGGAAATGCTCAACAGCTCGAACTCCTTCTTGAAAATGCCGAAACTCAGGATGAGCGCGGCGGATGAGCAGCAATTCACAGATAGCATCCACCGCGCGATGGAACTGGCGCAATCTCGCCTGGCTGACGATCCGAACGATGCTGCAGCGTTATACGCACTGGGGGTCAGCTACGGCTTGCTGGGACAGTACAACTTCATGGTGCGGAAGGCATATCTGGATGCCCTGCACGATATTACTCACGCGCGAAAGTTTCATGAGCGTGTGACCCGCATCAACCCCAGCATGGTGGACGCGCAATTGACGCAGGGAGTCTACGATTACGTTGTAGGAAGTCTGTACTTTGGCTGGAAGATGATCGGTTTTTTGGCCGGGTTTCAAGACAATCGGGAGCGCGGCATCGCAACCATCCTACGCGTGGTTGGCGAGGGAAGCGAAAACCAAATCGACGCGGCCATTGTTTTGACGACGATCTACCGGCGCGAGCACCGTTCGGCGGACGCCATCTGTGTCCTGAAACCCTTGATCCCCCTTCTGCCGCGCAATTATCTGTTGCGGCTGGAACTCGCTGGCATGTATGGGGACCAAGGCGATCGCGTGGCGGCGCTCAACGTCCTGGACCAGGTGGAACGGCTTTGGCACGAGCACGCGCCGGGGTATGAAATGCTGACTCCGGATCTACTACGCACGGTGCGCGAACACATCCTCACCACCTTTGCGAGCAACGGAACTTCGGTTCGCGGCTGACATTGGGGGGAACGTCCTGCCAGACGCGAAGGCCAGTACAAGCTCTATTGAGGATTGGTGTCCCGATTGCAATCCCTGGCTGATTGCTGCCGCCGTAATTCTGCCCGCCTTCATGGAAGTGTTGGACACGGCCATCGCGACCGTCATCTTGCCTCACATCGCGGGCAGCCTCTCCTCCACCACGAACGAAGCAACCTGGGTTCTCACCAGTTATCTAGTTGCGAACGCCATGGTGTTGCCGGCCAGCAGCTGGTTCTCGTTGAAGTTTGGCCGCAGGAACTTTTTGCTGTTTTGCATCTCCCTGTTTACTGTAGCTTCGTTCGCTTGTGGCGCGGCCCAGAGCCTGGGAATGATCCTGATCGCTCGTACCATCCAGGGCGCGGGAGGCGGAGCGCTGCAGCCGCTTTCGCAATCCATTCTGCTGGAGAGCTTCCCACCGCAAAAGCGCGGATCGGCGATGGCGTTGTTCGCCCTGGGCGTAGTGGTTGCTCCGGTGCTGGGACCAACGCTCGGGGGCTGGCTGACGGATCAATATTCCTGGCGCTGGGCTTTCTACATCAACATTCCGATTGGCGTGGTGGCTAGTGGGCTGTCCGCTCTGGATCTTTAGCATGCTGAGACGCGGTGACGATAATCGGTGTACTTCCATTGGAAAGGTTTTGCGGTTTTTCCATAGAGCCGGATATAGCGCATGATCTTGCGGCGGAGGTCGGCGACAGAGGTGA
>Ga0187888_1002538_pt1 | contig 15392 bp, 18 predicted proteins | sample June2016WEW_7_40_FD_132987 | JGI IMG/M metagenome (GOLD analysis project Ga0187888, IMG submission 132987) | Peatland microbial communities from SPRUCE experiment site at the Marcell Experimental Forest, Minnesota, USA - June2016WEW_7_40 | ecosystem: Environmental > Terrestrial > Soil > Wetlands... | reverse complement strand
TCGACGACCATCCCGATCAACCCCTACGCCGTAGCGGCCCGCACGCTCACGGTGAGCGACATAGGCGCGCTGGGCACCGACACCTACCCGACCACCGTCACCGTGACCCTGCCGCAGGACTCCGCGGTCGCGATCCCGGTGGGATCCTTCGGCTACGTCGAGCAGCTCGGGGCGGGCAAGGTGACGTTCGCCTCGGACGGCACGTCGGTCATAGAGTGCCCGCTCAACTACAAGAGCACGGCGGAGCAGTACGTCATGGTCATGTGGATGAAGACCGCGGCCAACACGTACACGCTAGTCGGGAGACTCCTGCCTTGATGATCCCGCAGGTGTTCGGGCGCACGGAGTGCTTCGGCATGGCCACGGGCTCGAGCAAGCTCGAGGCGTTCGCGGTCCTCAATTTCGCAGCTCCTATCACGGAACCGTCCATGTCGCTGGCCACGACGGCGCTGGCCATGGCGTACCGCGCCCTCTTCGCCGAGTACTCGTTCAACGGGTTCATCACGCCCCTCAACATGAGCAACCCGCTGGCGCCCGTCGTGGGGACTCCGGTGTCGCTCGGGGTGAGCGCCACCCCGGACATCGCCATAGGACCCGACGATGAGTACGCGCTGGTGCTGGGCACGGGGATGGTACTCATCCCGGTCAGCCTGACTAGTCCGGACCCCCTGCACCCGTCCCCGGGCACCCCGGTCTCGCTCGGCACGGGGACGCCCAGGAGGGTCGTGATACTGCCCAACGGGACCTTCGCTTTCGTGCTCTACGGAGTAAGCTCGACGCAGCACCTCGTTCCGGCCGACCTGAGCAACCCGGCGGCACCCGTCATCGGCACTCCCGTGATCGTGGGCACGTCTTTCGGCCTGATGGACATGGCCGTCGCTCCCGACAGCCAGTCGGCTCTCATAGCTGACACAGGACTGCCTCCTACACAAGGCATATACACCGTCGACCTGACCAACCCGAACGTGCCCGTCCCGAGTTTTGTTTCTCTGTCCGGCTCCGGCTCCACGCCCAACCAGGTCGCGTACCACCCGAGCGGGAAGGCGGCGCTGGTGTCGAACGTCTCCACCAACACCGTGAGCGCCCTCGACACGACCCACCCCCTCGCGCCGACGGTCGCGTCCACCGTGGCAGTCGGATCCGGGCCCCAGGGAGTGGCGATCTCGCCGGACGGGACGACCGGGGCGGTGGTAAACGTGAACGACAGCACCATCTCGTTCTTGAACCTGACCAACCCCCTCGCGCCCGTCGTCACCGCGACGGTCGCGCTCGGCTTCCAGGGGACGGAGGTGGTGCTATACCTGCGCTGACCCTCGTCGATCGCCTCGGTATGACAACACTACTGCCCAGGTTGACAGCATGCTAGCCAAGAGACACCGCCAGAACCACGACTTCACGATCTTGTTCAACCTCGTGGGGTCGTGCCACACGGCAGACGCTGCCTACGCCCTCCTCTGCGACCTGCGCGAAGAGAGGCAGATGGCCCTCGACAACTACGAGGTGCAGAAGCTCCGGATGGAGACGAAGGAGATCGACGCCAGGTCGGTGCTGGCCCAGCTACGCGGATCCACTCCCAGGGAGCTCATCGTGCGGAAGACGTGCGAGGCCGACCTCCTCGAGATCGCGAACAACCAGAAGATGGGCGAGGTCCTGGCGGAGGCCGCCCGAGACGAGATCGCCTTCATCGACGAGTGCATCGCCGAGATCCAGCCCCTGCGCAAGTACGCCCACCTGTCCGATCCGGAGGCCGTCGAGGCGATCCAGGCGGAGGAGTGGGAGCTCGAGCTGCTCTGCCGGGTCGAGAACTTCCTGGCCACCCAGGGGTCGATACCAGCCGACCAGTTCGAGGCCATGCGCCAGCACCCGAGGTTCGTGGAGAAGATCCTCCCGCGCATAAACGAGGTCAGCCTGCTCCTCGAGAAGCCCGACGGGGCAGAGCTGCTGCGCGCGGAGCTCGGCGCCAAGCCGAAGCTCGTCCTGGACGCTCCCGAGAAGATGCTCGCGAGCCTCAATGCCATACTCCAGCCTGACTCCGCCGAGCGAGCAGGATCGAGGTCGCCGTGATCGTCCCGATCAGCGTCCCCGTCCCGTACTCGGGCGACGGCCCCGCCGTCGACGTGTCGGGCGTCATCGGCCCGAAGACGGTCCAGCTGTCGGGCACGTACGAGGGGTACTACGACCTCCTGGGGTCGCAGGACGGCCAGTCGTTCGTGCCGATAGCCTCGTTCGGCGCGGGAGGGCTCGAGGGGATCGAGCAGACCGTCCCCGGGGCGTTCAGTGCGGTGCGACTGAGATCCGGCGCGACCAACGCGGTCGGGGTGACCTGCGAGGTGTCCGGGATCGCGGGCGCGGGCCAGAACGGGTTCGGCTCGATCGCGAAGATGGCGAGGGGCTACAGCGGCATGACCCCCGTGGTGGACACGTCGGTGTTCATCCCGCCCACCGGGTCCGAGATGGACACCTGCTTCTTGTGCCGCGGGTCGTTCACCGGACCGATCACGATACTGGGCAGCATCGACGGGGTGGAGTTCAACCCCATAGGGGCCTGGAACCCGGGCGACCTCCCCCTGGGCGCCCCGCTGGCGCTCGACCTCACGCCGGTGACCACCCAGGCGAAGGTAAGGTACGTGAGGCTGCTGGTGTCGGGCGTCGTGACCGGCGACGTGACCGTGACCATGGGAGGACGGACGGCGTCTGTCGGTCCCACGGGTCCCACGGGGCCATCTGGACCGAGTGGACCATCTGGGCCGAGCGGACCGAGCGGACCGAGCGGGTCAGCCGGCGTCGACGGTGCCACGGGACCCTCTGGTCCGTCGGGTCCAGCGGGCGTCGACGGTGCCACGGGACCGTCTGGACCGTCGGGTCCGGCCGGCGTCGACGGTGCCACGGGACCCTCTGGTCCGAGCGGACCGGCGGGTGTCGACGGTGCCACGGGACCGTCTGGACCGTCGGGTCCGGCCGGCGTCGACGGTGCCACGGGACCGTCTGGACCGTCGGGTCCGGCCGGCGTCGACGGTGCCACGGGACCCTCTGGTCCGAGCGGACCGGCGGGTGTCGACGGTGCCACGGGACCCTCTGGACCGAGCGGACCGGCGGGCGTCGACGGTGCCACGGGACCCTCTGGTCCGAGTGGACCGGCGGGCGTCAACGGAGCCACGGGACCGTCTGGTCCGTCGGGTCCTTCCGGACCGACGGGTGGGACCGGAGGGGTGGGCCCGTCTGGACCGTCGGGTCCGTCGGGTCCTTCCGGACCGACGGGGTCTTCCGGCTTCCCGACGCTCGTCCCGGGCGCCAACCTGGGCGACGCCAGCGTGACCATCAACCCCGGCACCGACATGGCATCGATGTACACGATGCCCGCCAGCACCATGTCAACCAACCGGGTCATCACCCTCGGCGTCACCGGCACGCTCTACGCGGGGACCAGCACGGTGTGGGTCGCCCGGCGCGACACCTCGGCAAACACGCTCACCATACAGAACGGGGGACCCGGCGGAGCAGCCGCGTCGAGCCTCGTGATCCCCGGATCCCTGTCGACTCCCGTGCTGGTCGGCGCCACCTACAACGGCACCGACTGGATCATCCACACCTTCCTGTATACCGATTAGGCGAGCATGCCCTGGGGCCACCTCATAGTCTACCCGAACCCGAGCGTGGGGCTGTTCGCGGGAGGGACGTCGAGCGCGGCCATCCTCACGACCGTCAACAAGTACAGCTACGCCGGGAACTCGTGGTCGAGCGGGACCGCCCTGACGGCGAAAAACTCCCAGATGGCCGCCACCAGCAGCCTCACCGTCGGCGTCGTCGGGGGAGGCAGCGGGACGACGGGTTCGAGCATCCTGGCCACCACCACCAAGTACACCTACGCGACTAATGCCGTGTCCGCCGGGGGGAACCTGGCGACGGGAGTCTATAACGAGGGGGCCGCCGGCAACGCGAGCGTGGGGATGTTCGGCGGCGGACAAGCATCGTCCGGGTACACCAACAAGACGTCACAGTACACCTACTCCTCGAACTCCGCGGTGGCCGGCTCGACGCTAGGCTTCACGTACATCGAGCTGTCAGCCACCGGGAACGCCTCCCTGGGCATCTTCGGCAGCGGTACCGCCAACGGGAGCACCGCCCAGGCGACCACGAACCAGTACACCTACGCGACCAACGCCGCTGCCGCCGGGACCGCCCTCGCGAAAGCCGTGGTGGAAGCGGCAGCTACCGGGAACGCGAGCGAGGGCATATTCGGAGGAGGACTCAACTCCGGATCGGGCGGCATCCAGAGCGTCACCAGCAAGTACATATACGCCAGCGGCGCGGTGTCGGCGGGCACAGTGCTGGGGCAGGCCCGCTACTCGCTGGCCGCCACCGGACCCGGCAACTTCGGAGTGTTCTCGGGAGGCGACTCGGGCAGCTTCAGCACCTACACCGACCTGTACACCTACGCCACCGACGGTGTGGCTGCCGGACACGTCGCCTCAGTGGGTACTGACACGTGGGCCGCCTTCACCCCGTGGGGAGGCAGGGGCTGAGGGGTGTTGACAAGGACGTTTTCACGCGAGTAGGATCCGCGCCATGCCACTCAAGTGCACGTACGGGTACCAGCCGATCCACGAGTTCACCGTGTGCGGGTACGTGAGCGGCACCGCCGTCAACACCATCGACGTCATCGACGACCCCGCCGCCGGGTGCTCGGGACTCTCTGTCGTCTACTACGACGGCAGCACCTACAGCAACAAGACGCTCAAGGCAGCCGCGTTCGGCAGCGTGCCAGGCGGCGCGCTCTGGGCCTACCTCGAATAACGTCACTCCGCGCCCAAAGAAGCTCAACGCATGATCACTCCAGTCAACGTTCCTGTTCCGTCCTCCGGCGACGGCCCGATAGTCGACGTGTCCGCGCTCATCGGCCCGAAGACGGTCCAGCTGTCGGGCACGTACAGGGGGTACTACGACCTCCTGGGCTCTCAGGACGGTCATACGTTCGTGACGGTGGCCTCGTTCGACGCCGACGGTCCGGAGGGGATCAAGCAGACGATTCCCGGAGCGTTCAGTGCCGTCCGACTACGATCGGGGGCCGCGGGAGCCGTCGGGGTGGTGTGCGAGGTCTCCGGAGTAGAAGACGCGGGCCAGAACGGGTTCGGCACGATAGCTAGCCTGGCGGGGGGCTTCAGCGGCCTCACCCCCGTGGTGGACACGTCGGACTTCATCCCACCCACCGGGTCCGAGGAGGACACCTGCTTCTTGTGCCGCGGCTCGTTCACGGGACCGATCATAGTGCTTGGCAGCATCGACGGGGCGGAGTTCAATCCCGTCGGGGCCTGGAACCCGGGCGAGCTCCCCCTGGGAGCTCCGCCCGTCCTCGAGCTCGCGCCGCTCACGACGCCGGCGAAAGTGCGGTACGTGCGACTGCGCGTGTCGGGGATCGTGACCGGCAGCGTGACCGTGACCATGGGCGGACGATTGCAGGCAACCGGCTCCGGATCCACGGGACCTACAGGTCCGACAGGTCCGACAGGTCCTTCGGGACCGTCGGGCCCGTCGGGCCCGTCGGGTCCGTCAGGCCCATCGGGGCCCAGCGGATCTCCCGGTGGCCCTTCGGGACCTTCTGGACCGAGCGGCCCAGCTGGCGGGGTAGGACCATCCGGACCGAGCGGTCCATCAGGTGGAACAGGTGGTACGGGCGGCACCGGCGGTACCGGCGGAGCCGGACCGTCAGGACCCTCCGGACCGTCCGGACCGAGCGGTCCACCGGGCGGAACAGGTGGTACGGGTGGCACCGGCGGTACCGGCGGAGTCGGACCGTCAGGACCGTCAGGACCGTCAGGCGGAACAGGAGGAACGGGCGGCACCGGCGGCGCAGGACCATCGGGACCATCTGGGCCATCAGGACCATCTGGACCGAGCGGCCCGTCGGGCGGAACGGGTAGTACGGGAGGTACCGGCGGCACAGGCGGTGCGGGGCCATCAGGACCATCAGGACCATCAGGACCATCAGGACCGTCGGGACCGTCGGGACCGTCGGGACCTGGCGCATCAGACGCCTTCACAGACCTGACCATCTCCGACGGCGGCCTCACGGGGTTCGGCTCGAATCGCAAGCTCTACCTCTCGGGAGGCGGGACGTTCTGCGGCGTCGACGCCACGGACTGCGTGGCGGGCACCACCCTGGAATGTACCCTCGCGGCGGACACGACGCTCTCGTCTATCAACACCACCCCCTTCGCGGCCATCGCCCTGCCCTCCGGATCCCCACCCACCCTCAGTCTTCCGGCGTACACGGGGTTCAGCCTGTGCTACCTGGCCCCGTTTGAAGTAACACCTTTCTGGCAGATGCGGATCTGATCATGCGCAAACTTGTTTTTCTCGTCGTCCTGGTCGCCCTCGCCGTCGTCTCATCCAGCGCGGGAGCCACCTGCTACAACCAGCAGGTGTGGACGCAGTGCCCGTCCGGGACGATCTTGCCGGCCGACTTGCCCGCGGCCACGTCGGGATCGCAGGGCGCCTGCGAGCTGGGTACCGGTTCGGGCCAGTGCGCGTACGGGGCCGTGCCGGAAGATCCCTCGTCGTCGAACCAGGTCTGCGTCTCGACGGAGGCCAACTCGTGCTCGTGGCAGACCTTCGTCGGTCCCGGCGCGAACCAGTGCATGGCCGGAAACACTCCCGTCATATCGACGGAGGTAGCGGGGCCCGGCATCGGCTACGGTCAGACAAACACGGTGACTACCACGTCTACCAGCACCACGACCGGCACCGCTACCCATACTACTACCTCCACCAACACGGCAACCAGCACGACGACGAGTTGCTCGGGACCGAGCTGCACGGTGGTCAGCACAGCGCCCTGGATCGTGCAGACGGCCAGCCCGCAACCGGGATACTTCTACGTCTCGGCGGGGACCTGTGCGAATGCGGCGAGCTACACGTTCACCGCGGGAGGCATCGGTGCCAACTACGCGGAGATCTCCGCGACCGGCGTCTTCGACGCCATCTCCACCGGCGGCGTATGCACCGTCGGGATCAGCCTGGACAATGCGACGTGTGGGAACGTACTGCCGTTCACCGTGTGCGAGGGTCAGACGCTGAACTTCTTTCCCGCGTACGGAGCAAACACGCAGAACTACTCCCTCACGGTCAGCACGGGACTGCTGTCGGCGGGCTCCCACACCGTCTACTTCTGGACCGCGGCGACGTCCGAGGATTGCAACGTGGCGGTCAACATGACGGTGACGGGTATGGTGACGGGCGTGCCCGACGTCCCGGCCACCGGCTGCGGAGGCTGAGCAGACGAGGCATTGACAAGAACCCGTTCTCACGCGTAGGATACGCACCATGTCACTAAAGTGCACGTACGGCGACCTCGACAAGCTCCGGGACTTCCCGGGCCGCCCCGGCCCCCTCTCGAAGCTCATGACGGCGAGCAGGCTGTCCACCGTCGACAAGTTCCGCGTGATGCGACTTACCAAGGCCATAAACGACCAGCTCGGCGCGTACGTCAAGTCGCTGGTCGAGCTGGGGAAGAAGTTCGGCACGGAGACCAAGACGAACGACTCCGTCTCCTGGAGCATCAAGCCCGAGCACAACGAAGAGTACCTGGCGGAGAAGAGGGCCCTCGACGCCGTGGAGTGCGAGCTCGCCATCAGTCCCCTCCCCACCACCGCGGTCGACGGCACCGACCTCACGCCGCTCGACCTGGCGCTGCTCGGGCCGTTCGTCGAGCTGCCCAAGGATCTCTGATCAACAATCCCAATTCTCGGAGGTACCCCGTGACTCAAGTCGTGAAGAACTACAGCGCCCAGTTCCGCGGCCTCTCCATCTCGCCCGACGGCCAGGTGATCGGCGTGACCGTCGCCTGGCAGGACGACACGAAGGCCGCTGCCGGCAAGACCCGCCAGCCGAGCACCGTCCCGGGCTCGGTGAACCACCTGCGGGTGCTCGCCAAGACCGGCTCGGTCGAGCTGAACGGCACGGCGGTGGGGACGCTCGACAGCGCGACCCTCAAGAACGCGGCCGCCGTGGCGGCGTCCGTGAGCGCGCTCGTGCAGAGCCTCGTCGCGAGCAACAAGATCCCGACCCCGTAGGTCAAGTAAGACTTTGGGGAGTAGTCAGGACAGCAACTTCTCAAGAACCTCCTCGCTCTCCGAGATGAGCGCTATACCTCGAGTGGTGCACCAGATCTGGCTGGGCGGCGGCCCCATGCACCCCCTCATGAGGGACTGGCACGCCCGGTGGAAGGTGCTCAACCCGGACTGGGACGTCTTCCTGTGGGAGGACGACCCGGCCGACAAGCTCGTCCTCCGCCGGGAGGGAGATCGGATCGTCCTACCGACCTCCCTCGCCGACCTCATGGAGAGGGCCTGCCACCTCTCGCAGCGGTCTAATATCTGGCGCTACGAGCTGATCCGCCGGCTCGGGGGGCTCTACGCGGACACCGATGTAGAACCCCTCCGACCGCTCGGCGGCCTGCTCAACGAGTACTGCGCTTGCACCGTCCTGCGCCAGGTCTCCTACGCCTGGTGCGAGTGCGCCTTCTTCGGCGCCGCGCCCGACCACCCGTGGACCGGGGAGCTCGTCACCGGCCTGCGGGACCGCGACCCGACCCAGACCCTCAGCATGGGGACCGAGTACTTCACCCGCACGACCCTGCGGCACCCCGAGGTCGCGCTGCTGACCAGCAGACACGTCCTGTCCCGGCCCCCGGGCCAGGGCAGCGCCGACGACTGGGCCAAGTACAAGCGCGAGGCCAAGGTGCCCGATTCTCCAGAAGACAACGGCGTCGCGGGACCGGAGGCGGTGGCCAAGCACCACTGGTCGTCGTCCTGGTACCCGACCGGCTTCAGACCCGCCCAGAAGTAGGTCCTCAAGACCGCGGCAGCTGCTGGAAGCTAGGAGGAAACCAGTTCGACGACCAGTGGTGCTTGACGTACGCGCCGGCAGGAGGCAGCCGCGCGGCGTCGCAGAGCGCGGGAACCTCCCCCTTGAGCTTAGCCGCCTCCCAGTCGTCGGGAGGTTGGAACAGCGCCAGGTCCCTAGGCAGTATCGTCACGCCGGGGTGCTCAGCCGTGACCTGGGTGAAGTAGTCCACCCCCATCGACAGGGGGACCGCGGGGTCGCGAGTGTGCAGGTCGGCCGCCAGCTGCTCTACCCACGGGTGTCCGAGCTCGGCCCCGTAGAACGCGCACTCGTAGACGGCAGGGAGGCCGTCGGGCAGGCTGCGCCGGGCCGCGAAGGCCGCGCGCCCCCACGAAACGAGGTCGTCGACGGGCCTCAAGGGTTCCACATCGGTGTCCGCGTAGACGCCCCCGTAGAGCGACGTGATCAAGTACCGCCAGATGTTGGACCGCTGCGAGAGGTGGCACGCCCTGGCGAGCAGCGCGGCGTACTCGGGACCCGCGTCCACTCGAGATCTCATGCTGCTCCCGACGCTCGATAGTCCCGTGGGGTCCGACCACAGGATCACGTCCCACCCGGGGTGGAGGGCCGCCCAACTCCTCGTGCACTCGGCCAGCACCGGGTGCATCGGCTGCTCGCCGAGCCAGATCTGGTGTATCAGCTTGGGGATCATCCCAGCTTCTCGACGAACAGCCTCAGTCCCTGACTGCGCGGGAAGGCGGCGAGGGCTAGATGCGCTACCTCCCTGGCCTCGTCGAGCCTGCCGAGCTGCGAGAGGGCCTGCGCCACCAGCACCTTGACCCTGTCCACCTCCGCGATGTCCCACTCCAGCGTCTGCACCTGCTTCAAGTTAGCGAGCCCGAGCTGGTAGGCGGCAGCGCACTGGTCCCACGACCCGCGGAAGAAGGCCACCCTGCACAGCGCGAACGCGGCCCCGGCCGACGGATATAGCGCGAGGGCCTCGTCGTAAGTCTTGCAGGCTGCGGCGTGCTCGTCGGCCCCCTCCTCGGCCTCTCCCAAGAGGAACAGCACCCAGGCCTTCTCCTCCGCGTCCAGTGACTTCTGCACGTAGGCGGGCACCAAGGACCCCCGCACCCAGCCGAGCGGCATCCTCCCCCTGCTCTCCTTCACGAGCAGGGCCAGGTGCCGGAGCGGCACGTCCCACCCGCATCGCCTGGCCTCGTGGTAGAGGACCTTGAAGCGCGATCCGGGGTCTCCTCCCGGGTCGAGCGGGGACTCGACGACCTCGAGGACGTCATCGAGCAGGACCTCGCTCGTGCGTCCGGATAACCTGAGATCCTCGAGCGCGCCTCCCTCCCAGAAGACGTCGTCTACCTCCCGGCCGAGCAGTCCCCGGATCGAGGCCATCGTCCTCCTGCCCTCGTGGTCCATGACGTGGTGGTGGATCCTCGCCAGGTCGACGCCCATGCGATCCAGCACCGTGAGCAGGGGCAGGAGCGCCGAGGGATCCGCGATCATCTCGCGGGCGCCGAGCGCCAGTCGCCACGCGCAAGACGACTCCCAGGACATGTTGCGCAGCCCCGCCCGGTCGGCGAGCAAGGGCCCGCCCGTGAACGGCCCCATAAAAACTTCTCCATCAAGTGGGCGCCCGACCTGGTAGGTCTCCGCGACGTCGTCGACGTAGAACCAGGGGTGCGAGGCGGCCGACACCTCCTGGACGTCGTGGCCGAGAGGCAGCTGGGCGGAGGACAGCAGAGACGCCACGACTGCGCCCTCCTGCCCGACCACGACAGCTCGCACCTCGGAGACGCGCGGCAGTACCCTCTCTAGCAGCCCGAGCAGCGATCCTCTCTCCCCCTCGACGAGCAGGTGCAGGGACAGGGAGGGAGCGTCGCCGACAGCCTCCGCCTCGGGCAGCTTCACGTACTTGAGGCTCACGTCTCGACCTCGCATGGCGGCCTTCACGATAGCACCGACACGTCGTCCGGCGACAGCGTCGTCTTCCGAAACACCTCGAACTTGGTCGCGCCTATCGCGGCCCCGTCCCAGGCGTACCCCTGACGATCCGCGTCGGGCAGCACGTGGCCCAGTCCCCAGCCCGAGTACGACTCGGAGCCCCGCTCTCGCACGACCACCCTGCCCCCCGCGCAGGGACCCTCTATCCTGTGCCGCGGAGCCACGATCCCCCAGTGGTACGCGTGCTCAGCCCTGCTCGCGGATCCCCCCGTGATCGTACCGACACCCGACGCGTCCGCGCCGAACGCCGAGTCCGGCAGGAGGCCGGCCGAGCGGTCGTTCGCCACTACGACGCTCTCCCCAGTATCACACCGGATCAGCTTCAAGAAGCCTCCCGGAGCGATCGGGAAGACGGGGTTATACCCGCGCTCGTCAAGCCAGCCCACGGGGATCCAACCATCACTGGCGATCACTCCGGTGAGTGGCTCCGCGCCGAGGGGCGCGGACTGGCGGCCGCTCCAGTTCACGGTCTCGGTGCCGTGGTCTATGTGGATCACCCTGAAGTCGGTCAGGTGCCTCTTGTGGTCCGGCCACTGCTTGGCGAAGTGGTTGTCCACGCCGGCCGCCGTGGAGAAGGCGTCTGAGTAGATGTTCCTCCCGAGTCCCCTCAAGGCGCGGGCCGCGGGGTGGAACAGCTGGCAGTAGCCCCAGGGCATCCGGTTGGACGCGGAGTTGACGACGGGCAGGGAGCGGGCGAGGGCGGGGTTCTTCTTGTACTCTGCTACCCACTTGAGGGGAGACGCAGACGGGGTGTGCAGGCGAGTCGCGTAATAGAGGACGCCCGGGTTCCACACGTGACGGGCGAAAGTCTCCCTGAAGTTAGGCGGCAGGAGGATGTCGGCGTCGACGAACATCGCCCAGCCGTCGTAGTCGAGCGCTGCCACCCCGGCGTTGAGCATGGCCCCCTTGTTGAACCTGGCGCCCCTCAGCAGGTAGCTGTCGCTGACCACGACGCGGGCCCCGTGCCGCGCGGCTACCTCCGCGGTCTGCGCGTCGTCGGGACCCGTGACGACGACGACAGTATCCCAGTGCCGCACGTTCCACGGCAGGGTCAGCGCGAGTAGGTCGGAGTACCCCACGCAGACCATCACGCACTCGAGCTTGCGCGGTCTCAGGTTGTTGGCTGTGGACCCGATCCGGGTCGTCTTGTCGGCCACCCCTTCGGCGGCGGACGGCAGGTACCACTCGAGGTGCTTGGTCGCCTTGTACTTGACAGCGTCGTAGGAGGCGACGTCCATCACCTCCACGACCCCCCGGGCGACCTTCCGGCTGCCGATCCCGCGGAGCCGCTCGTAGTTGGCCGGCGAGACGATCTCCCTGTCCGAGGTCGACGGCAAGCGCGGCACGTCCATGGCCGCGCCGCAGATCTCGCACCACTTGAGCATGTCACCCCAGTCTTCCGGGGGCCGCCTCCACCAGTCCTTCTCGATGGGCCAGCCCTGCTTCGGCCCGGGACCGTCGAATGCGTGGGCCAGGGAGCCCATGACCTCGCACGGCCAGCAGCCCTGGGGCGTGATGCCGCAGGACCAGAACTTGTTCACCCAGCAGTCCTGGATCATATCGTAACGAACTTTCTCGGAGACCGGCAGCTCGCCGCCCGCCACCAGGATCTGCTGGTGCAGGCCGGCGTTCTCGTGGGTGTTGAAGCCGACGTACTGGTAGGAGTCGAGTATCTTCTCCCAGTGGCGGATCGTACTAGGGGGCAGCGACGTGAAGATGCCGCGCTTGACCTTGACGTCTCCGTAGTTGGCGATCAGGAAGTCAGTCAAGCGCGACACGGGCTTGGCCAAGAGCGCGAGCCTGCTCGAAGACGCGACCTCGTCCGGACCTCCCGTCCGCTCCACCAGGTAGTCTGTGGCGGCCTCGAGGTGGGGCCACAGGAGGGGCTCGCCCCCGATCACCCCTATCAGGCCGGGGTGGCCCTCCAGGGAGTCTACCGCCGCCCGGAACGTGTCGAGATCCATGTCCCTCACCGGGACGTGCCCGACGAGCCTCGTGCAGCCGGAGCACTGCTTAAAGCACCGGGTCGTCACGTCCACCGTGACGACTCTCATCTCGGACATCGGGCGCATGGTAGTACGGTTCCTCCTCACCAAAATTTCAGCGACACCGAAAGAAGGCCGCAGTCGACCCCTCCAGCCGATCCGACACTCGCTCGAACTGGCCGGCGCGTCTTCGCATGTAGTCGACCGGCGCCAGGAGGTCGTGCCTCCCGGGCCGCCGCTCGTACAGGTAGTAGTCCAGGAGCCCGACCACGGTCACTCCTGGCACCGCGCGCGACAGGAGCGAGTCCATCGCGCTCGTGAAGAGCGGGTCCGTCTTGGGGGCGTCGAGGACGCAGATCTCTACCGGGTCGGGAAACTCGAACGAGAAGTCGGCGCCTAGATCCTGCTGGTGAGCGACGACGCTGGCGGAGTGGGCCCCGACGTTGGCCAGGTAGAGCGGGAGCAGGTCCTGTCCCTCCGCGAGCTCGAGCCCGCAGCGCCGCGCCTTAACGACCTCCTCCGAGCTGGCGCGCCAGCGGTCGTACGCGTGGTAGGGCAGATCGTAGCCGACCTCGTCCAAACCCGTGAGCAGGGAGAGCGACGTGGCGCCGAGCCAGCAGCCGACCTCGACCGCTACCCCGCGCCCCCGCCAGGCGCGACCCAGGCCGGCCAGGTAGTCGTGCACGGAGGGCGGGGTCATGGCCGGGATCCCGCGGATCACGTGGAGGTCAAGTGGAAACTTTGGGGAGTAGTCAGGACAGCAACTTCTCAAGAACATCCTCACCGGCAGGCTACGCTGCCGCAGGACTGAAGCTGCGCCTTCGTCTTGGCCTTCACCAGGCACGCCAGCTTCAGGTCGACCACCTTCCCGGCGATCGCCTTGTTGCACTCGGCGAGGCAGGCGGGTGCTTCGCGACACTCGAACTTCTTGACCATAGCGCAGGCGTTTACGCAGCTCGGGGCCAGGGTCGCCCCGACCTCTATCGTGCAGGCGATCGCCCCGCAGGACCGCACCGCGGCGGGAGACGTCGCGGTCGCCACGCACGGCACGCTGATCGGCGTGATCCCCTGGGCAGACGCGGACTCCAGGACGGAGACGCAGTTGCCGGCCGAGCCCTCCGAGCACTCGAGGCTGACCATGTTGGAGCAGGCCTGCTCGTAGACGCTGGTAGGAGCCGAGCCCCCGTCGACGCCGGCGGGGACAGCTCCGCCGTCGGTCGGTGCCGCGGCGCCGCCGTCGACCTGGGACGGGACGGGGGTCGGGACGACGTCCGTGTGCGAGCAGGTGCCGGATCCCATGCAGAGCAAGGCCGCGAAGAAAGAGGCGAGCAGGTAACGCGAGGTGAACGAGGTTCTCATCTGAATACTCCTGAGCGTGTTGTGGAATTGGTCAACCGAGCAGCCACGGTCCTGCATGGGTGGACGACCTGGTACCAGATCGTGGGACGCCCCCTCCGGCGCGCGACCGGGGTGCCGACCGCGAGCCGAGGCGGGAGAACACGTCGACTCACCCCTGGACGCGGATGTTGGCCGCTAGGGTCGAGAAGCAGCCCTGCTGCACGAACGCCTGCGTGCAGACTGCCCTGCCCTGCAGGCCCCAGGCGGTGCTCCACGAGTTCTGGTCGAAGAAGAGCGGGTCGTCGTCGCTCATCGTCGGCATCTTGGGCGGCAGGAGGCCGAGGGCGCGCAGGGCGCGGACGAGCCCGTACCCGACGAGGCAGTTCATGTGGTCGGGGTCGGCGCCGCAGTAGTCGAGCGCGGTCGTGCCGTCGTAGCTCTGGAAGGTGTCGTTGCCCGCGTCGACCGCGACCGGGACCGCGCAGTTGCCCGCGAGGCTCTGCATCACCTTGGTGGCCTTGGCCGGGTCGTCGTCGGCGATGGCGTTGTACCCAACTATGATGCGCTTGTTGCCGGCCTCCAGCTCGCCGAGCTTCGGGTCGTCGTTGACGTGGGCGTCGAGGTACTGCTCGTACGCCGGCGACGTGGTCGGGTCGGTGTCCTCCCCCTCGAGCACCACGCCCCAGAGCGCGGCCGCGCGCACGAGGGAGTTAGGCTGGGCCCCCTCGTCGACGAGCGGCTGCGACGGGTTCGTCCGGTCGACCGCCCGGCCGAGGGCGTACCGCACGCGGGGCAGCACCGGAGTCGCCAGCGGGTGGCCGAGTGCCCCCAGCGTAGTGGTCTCGGAGCACGCGAAGGCGTGCCCCGTGCAGCTCGAGGTCTTGTCCTGGTTCCAGATGCCGGGAGCCCACTTGATGAGCAGCGCCAGGTCGGGCAGCGACCCCGCGCCGATCTTGGAGGCCGGGTGGCGCTCGAACAGCTCGTAGAAGCCGTTCTTCCCGTGGACGCCGGGGTCGCGCTTGTAGCCGTAGCTGTGCACGGGGTGGCCGATCAGCTGCCCGGTCTTGGTGCGGAACTGGACTAGGTTGCCCATGGGTCGTCTTCCTTTCTTACTGGCACATGTCGGCCACGAGGGCCGCCGTGAACGTGAGAGGTCTCTGCGTCTTGTTCGTGACAGACACCGCGACGAAGGAGCTTATCCCCACCAGGTCG
>Ga0187888_1002536_pt1 | contig 15407 bp, 12 predicted proteins | sample June2016WEW_7_40_FD_132987 | JGI IMG/M metagenome (GOLD analysis project Ga0187888, IMG submission 132987) | Peatland microbial communities from SPRUCE experiment site at the Marcell Experimental Forest, Minnesota, USA - June2016WEW_7_40 | ecosystem: Environmental > Terrestrial > Soil > Wetlands... | reverse complement strand
GCGTTCTTGATTTCTGCCTTCCTCTGCTCCAGGTAGACGTCGATCGCACGTCTAATCAATTCCGCCACAGGGGCCCCTGTGACCTTGGAGAGGGTCTGCAACTTGGCCATCTGGCCCGATCTCAAGAACAGTGCCGTCCGAACCATCGTGTCCTTCATGACACAAGCATACCTTCTAAGCATATATATGTCTAGTACATAGACAGTAGATTACTACAGATGGCTATAGTCATCTAGATATGTCCATAGGTATACTGTAAACTGAGGTGGCATGGAGGCACGATGGAATACCTCAGCCGCGACGAACTGGTCAGATTGTTCAAGGTCGCCCGCAGCCATAATCCGTTGCACCACGTTGCCCTGCTCGTCGGTCTTCTACATGGGCTCCGTGTGTCAGAGACACTGGCGATCCGTGGTCGCGACATCTGCGACGGCCGGCTGTCAGTCAAGCGGCTGAAGAAGAGCCGCCCGACGCTGCACACTCTGCGCATTGACAGCGACCCCTTGTTCGACGAATCTCCCCTATTGGAACTCGCCAAGGCTAGCCCTCACACCGCGCTCTTTCCGTGGTCGCGCCAGTACATGGATGTTCTGATCAAACGTTATGCTGCCCTCGCGGGCATTCATCCCGCAAAACGGCACTACCACGTCCTGAAGCACAGCATCTGTGTTCTGCTGTGGCAGGAAACGCACGACCTCAACGCGATCCCGTCGAATCAAAGGGACCAAGTTTAGAGCAGCACACAATCAGCGAGGGGACAAACTGTCAGCTTTCTCTTGAAGTTCCGCCCAGCGCGCGTAGAGCGTATCCAGATCTTTTTGTGCTGCTTCCATTTCAGCGTGAGCGGCAACAAGCTTGGGTCCGTCGCTGGCAATCGCAGGGTCTTCCAATGCAGTGCGTTCGCTTTGTAGCCTCTTCTCGGCGTCCGTAATACGTTGCTCAATGCCGGCATATTCGCGTGCTTCGAGGTATGAGAGTTTCTTTTGTGGTTGTTCTGGTGGAGCAGAGGAACCGGGCGCCGATTTGGGTTCGCTCTCATTTTGGGAGCGCTTGCGCTCGGCCTGCCTGGTTTCCCATTGCCAATAGTCCGCAAAGCTTTCCATGCTACCTTGACCATCCAGGCCAAGTACGACAGTAGACACGCGATCCAAGAGGTAGCGGTCGTGCGTGACCAGAACGAGAGAACCGCGGAATTCGAGTAGGCTCTGTTCGAGGATTTCCAGGGTGGGAATGTCGAGGTCGTTGGTGGGCTCATCGAGTAGAAGAATGTCGGCTGGCTGCAAGATGAGCTGAGCAATCAGCACACGGGCGCGTTCGCCTCCGGAAAGCCGCTCGACGGGTTGGTCGAGTTGTTCGCCGCCGAACAGGAATTTCGCCGCCCAGGATGCGACGTGGACGACGCGATCTTGATAGACGACGGAGTCCCCTTCGGGAGCGAGCGCACGGCGCAAGGTGAGGCTCAGATCGAGCTGCCGGCTCTGGTCGAAATACACAGTGCGCAACCAGTCAGCCCGCCGAATTTCGCCGCGCGTGGAAGCCACTTCGCCCCGTAGCATGCGCAAAAGGGTCGTCTTACCGCTGCCATTGGGCCCGACCACGCCTACCCGCATCCCAGCGGAGACGATAAAGTTTAGCCCTTCGAACAATTTACGATTTCCAATTTCGAAAGTCACATCCTGCAGTTCGATCAAGCGCTTGGTCTTTCGGTCCGTTGCTGAGAAATCAATTTGTGCGGTGGCGCTGCGGCTTCTGGCATTCAAGCCGGCAAGTTCGCTCATCAGTTCGCCAACTTTATCGATGCGGGCCTTGGATTTTCGGGTGCGCGCTTTGGCTCCTCGTCGAAGCCATTCGATCTCAGAGTGAACCAGGTTTTCCAGAGCTTCCTGACGCTTCGATTGAGCATGGAGAACTTCTTCTTTCTTTTCCAGGAAGTCGGTGTAGCTTCCATGCACGCGCAGCAAACCCTGGGGGTATACCCGATTGAGCTCCGCCATGTCGGTTGCAACATTCTCGAGAAAGTAGCGGTCGTGGCTTACGACCACGCAGGCAAACGGCGCCTGCCGCAGCAGATCCTCGAGCCACTCAATTCCAGCGAGGTCCAAATGATTCGTAGGCTCATCGAGCAGCAAAACATCGGGCGTCTGAACCAGCGCCTCCACGATCGCCAGGCGCTTCTGCCAGCCTCCGGATAATGAGGCGACCTCCAGTTCGAGGTCCTCAAAACCCGCCCGGCCCAACGTCTCTGCAAAGTGGGTGCCGTGTTCGACATCGGCTGTTAGCGAGCGTTCGATCGCTCTCTCGACAACAGTCCGGACGCTCGCTCCGGCAACGAACCTCGAGTCCTGTTCTACGTAACTGAGTTGCAAGCGCTTTCGTATGGCCACGTCACCGCTGTCTGGCTGTTCTGTCCCGGCCAGAATCCGCAGCAGTGTGGATTTTCCGGAGCCGTTGGGGCCGATCAGCCCGATTCGGTCAGCCTCCGAAACTGTAAAAGGGATGTCCTCGAAAAGCGGTTTCGCTCCGAATGCTTTTGAGATTCTTTGCGCGTTAATGATCGGCGGCAACGGCTACGGGCTCCCAGTACTTTCGAGGTTACCAAGAAACCCAGACGCGTGCCTGAGTCCTGCGGACTCGCCCGATAAGCCTGCCTCCGCTAGTTACGGTTTGGCTGTCAGATTACCACCGCTAAGCGCGCAAACTTGAGGTAACCGGGGAAAGCGACTTCACAATCCGATCAAGTTCCGCGAAGCCCGTTTCTGGGTACCTTCCGGTTTGTCGCTAGGCTTGATCGGAAACGCCTCGGGCAAAGTCCGATGCGAAGTTCTTGCGGTCGATCCGAGGCGTTTTCGATCAAGGCTAGCGACCATCCAACCCGAACCGCAGCTAGTACATCTACGAGCCCCCCGTTGGCGCCACGGTCGAAGGCCCGGAGGGCGAGCGGTCTGAGTTATATTGTGTCTGCCACGGGATTCTAGTTCCTTCCACAGCCCGTGAAGGATCGAGTATCCGCCGTTGACTACTCCTCCGGAATCAACTTTCACGTGCCGATGTCTCTGACGACTTGATCCTGATCGACTTCGGTCGAAGAGGCCGTGTACGCGATACACTTTGCGAATCCACCCCGACGCTGTCAGAATCTGGACGTATCCCGTATTCGGGGCACTCCCAGCCCACTCCCAAACCATTTCTTGTCCCCATGTATCAGCATTCATTGGATTTAATAAGGTTTTAACTCGTGCGGGCAGTTTCAAAATTGGGATGCGCAAACCGGGACAGTGCTGGTCTTTGTGACCGCCGGCGCTACGCTTGTCCCGTGTATCAAATACACTGCTCTCTCTTTTCTGGTGCTCGGTGGCTCGTCGGTGTTGACAACTGCACGACAAGGCGTCGCGTCAATAGCGGTCACTGGCTCTTTGCCACTTGCCCGGAAATTCATCCTTGCCCCAACCCAGTTTGGGACCTCGTATTTGGTTCGCCGTTCGCTGAGGTCGTAAGGCTCGTGAATGCACACGGGCGCTTCTCCAGCCCGTAATAGTCTCGCAAGGCCGCCACGCAACTGGAGTGCACGCCGGTGACGGCAGTTCCACCAAAGTCGATCGGGATACGGTCAGGCTCCTTGTGGTCTCGTGCAGATCGCTATTGAGAACGCGTGCCGGGGGACATCAATCTCCTTCAATGAACCCACACTCTCGCTGGAATGGTCGTTGGACGCTTTTCCTCTGGCCAGACGTCGCGGACTTTACAACACGTTTGTCACCAACGGCTACATGACGCCCGAATCCCTGTCGCTACTGATCGATGCTGGGTTGGACGCAATGAATGTGGATGTCAAAGGGGATGCTGAGGTGGGAAGAAAATACTGCAAGACCATCGACGTTGAAAAGGTCTGGACCTCCTGCCACCTGGCGCGCTCGCGCGGCGTGCACATCGAAGTTACGACTCTGGTCATTCCCGGCGTGAATGATTCCGAGACGACGCTTCGCAGTATCGCCGGCCGAATCGCAACGAGCCTGGGGCGGGACGTTCCCTGGCATATCACGCGCTACTACCCCGCCTACCAGTTCAGTGCGCCTTCGACGCCCCTCGGAACCCTGGAACACGCCTGGCAGATTGGCAAGGAGGCGGGCCTCGATTTTGTCTACATGGGCAACGTGCCAGGCGATCCGCATGACGACACGTACTGTCCCGGTTGCGGCGAGCGACTGATTCGCCGGCACGGTTTCGGCGTGGTGGAGAACAAGCTCCGTGCCGGACGCTGTCCTCGCTGTAACTGTGCGATTGCCGGTGTCTGGAGTGATGCCCCGTAGACTATCGAGTTAGACATAGGAGGAGAAGTGAAAACCTCGCCAGTGCAAGACAAAGCCAAAACCCGAATCCCTTTGCCGCCACCGGACCGCACCGGGCGGATCACGCTGGAACAGGCCCTGGTCCGGCGTCGCTCTATATGTGAGTTCGCCGCCCAAGCGCTCTCGGAGCCGGAGCTGTCGCAATTGTTATGGGCGGCACAGGGAATCACGCACCCGGACGGACTGCGCACGGCGCCCTCGGCGGGTGCGCTGTATCCGCTTGAGCTCTACGTCGCGACCTTGCCTAACGCTTGAACATCCGTGCGAACCGAGCTTCCGAGTGTATGGATTTTGTGGAGTTTTGGGATCCTGGATTCGTTGGGGACCTTCGATTGTGGCAGCTTCCGTCGGATATAAAACGTGAGGCAGAATTCTCCTCCCTGGGGTGCGCCGTCCGAGTGTCCCCCACTCCTAGCTAGCGTGGAAGGTGGACACCGCCAGAAGCCACTCTCAACTTTTCTGTCTCAGCAAGCTTCGGCCCTTAGAACAATCTTGCGTGAGGATCAGATACCGATGCCCCAATTCGCGTCGCGCTTCGATCTAACCAGGCACCATTCGGAGGGTCATAGTCCATTACGAAGTGACGAGAGCCAGCCCTCGGGGTAGAATGCACTTCAGAAGCGAATTGCTACTTCTGCTTCTGTTCCAGGATTTGCAGAGCGTCATAGGCTGGCCTGAAATGAGGATCCGCGACCAGGGCTTTACGAAGCTCTTCGGCAGCCTCGTGATCCCGCTGTTCGGATCGCAAGACGAGGCCGAGGTTATAGTGGGCCCAAACAAATTGGGGCTGCAGGCGGACGGCTTCCGTGAACTCCTGTCGCGCCCGTTCTAGCCGTCCTTGTTTCAGATAAACGCTTCCTAAAGTGTTGTGAGCTTCGGCTGAAGATGGATCGGTGTGAAGCGCCGCCCGCAGGTGCCGCTCGGCTTCATCTGGCTTGTTTTCCATGGCGGCCAACACGCCCGAATCATAATGGGCCGTGTAGTCGTCGGCATCGATGTTGAGCACGTTATCGAATTGCCCTCGAGCCTCATCGTATTCCTTCTTTTGCAGCCAGATTGTTCCCAGAAGGTCCCCGGCGCGCGTGTAGTACGGCGCGATCTTCAGGGCTATTTGCAGTTCCTTGATGGAGTCGTCAAGCTGGCCAAGTTTGAAGTAGCTCAAGCCCAGATCGAAATGTGCGAGCACACTTTGCGGGTCGTTCTCCAGCAGCTTGCGAAAATTCGGCACAGCTTCGGCGTGCAGCCCCAGACGTTGCAGATTCACGCCCAGGCTCAAGCGAGCATCCAGCAGACCCGGATCTTGATCCAACAGCTGCTCGAGCAATCCGTTGGCTTCGGCTAAGCGGCCTGCCGAAGCAAGTTGTAGCGCGCGGCTGTAGCTCTCGTGCAGAGCAATAAGGTCCTTGGGATCTGGTTGGGACGACGTAGAGGCCACAGGCTCGCTGCCGGTGGATGCGACGTATCCTAGGGACGCAAGCTGCTGAACAATCTCCGGGGTGGGAGCGCTCTTCGCGGCTGCCATGCTGGTACCACGGGATTGAGTGGTTAGTTTGCGCAATCGTTCCTGGAGCCCGAGAGCAACGGCTGGACGAGCGGCGTAAAGATTCTCCAACTCACCCGGGTCTCTCGCAAGGTCGTATAACTCGGGTTTGGGGGCATCGATGTACTTGTAAGCGCCGAGCCGGAGACTGCGCAATGAGCTAGTACCGAAGTGCTTGTGTGAGTAAATGCTCTCGCTGTAAACCTCCTCTCGCCGTGGATCAAAGTTAGCGTGCAGCGATGGCAAGAGGCTGCGCCCCTGAAAGGATGCGGGGGAAGGGATACCCAGGAACTGCAGAATAGTCGGCGCTGCATCCATCAAGGCGACCGGCTCATCGCTTCGTGCCGGAAAAAGTGCCGCTTTGTCCGGCCAGTGAAAGATGAGTGGCACCCGAAGTGTGGCTTGATAAACAAAGTAGCCATGAGCAGCTTCCCCGTGCTCTCCTAGGCTTTCCCCGTGATCAGCGACGAATACAATGAGCGAATGCTCCAACAGCTTGCTCTGCCTGAGACCGTCAATCAGCCGTCCGATCTGCTCGTCCACGTAACTCAGTTCGCCGTCATAGGCTATCGCAGACAAGCCTTTGGGAGAACCGGGCGGCATCTGGTAGGGAGTGTGCAAGTCATAGAGATGCACAAATAGGAAGAATGGCCGATTGCCGCTGGCTTTCAGCCAGCTCAAGGCCGAGTTCACAACTTCTTCAGCCGGTCTTTTCACGTCTCCAGGATCTGTCCCCGGCTTTTCCCGAGAGCTGAATGGGCTGTCGTAGACGTCAAAACTCTCATCGAGCCCGAATCGGCGGTCAAGCACAAAACCGCCGACGAATGCGGCGGTTTGGTAATGGTTCGCCTTCAGAACCGTGGTCAGCGTTACTGCGTCGGGGTCAAGGTGCTCAGTGTTATCCTCAACAGCGTTCGCAAAAGGATAAGTGGAAGTCAGAAGAGAAACATGGGAGGGCAGAGTAAGAGGGACCTGCGCACTTACTTGCGAGAATACTGTGCCTCGCTTGGCGAGCGCATCAATGTGTGGAGTGCGCACGCCGAGATATCCATAGCAACTAAGATGGTCGGCGCGAAGAGTATCCACTGAGATGAGAATCACGGAAGTCTGGCGCTGGACCTCGGCCGCGGCCACCAAACCGAATCCGCAAAGCTCCCATGCCAACGCGCAAATCCATAAACCTCGCAGCTTTGTGGGGAAACGGTTCAAGCGCCATCCGCCTTTCACGGCTATCTCGTGGTCATGGACTTGTTCCTTCCAATGCAGCGCGCCAACAACAGCCCAGATAAGTGCGGAGCGGAGTTGTGCCGTAAACTGAAAACGCGGCGCGGATCTGCCGCCGTGGCTTTCACGCGAGTGCGTTTCACGTTAGGTTCGTGCAGGCCTGGCCGGCAGCCTCCAAGAGCTTTTGCACATCGGCCTCGGTATGTGCAGTGGAGATGATCCAGTGCAGGCCGTTCGAAGGAGTCATATAAATGCCGCGCTCGAGCAGCGAATGTATAAAGCGGGAGTAGCGACTCGTGTCCACGTATCTGCAGTAGTCGTGGTAATCATGGATGGCATCGCGCTCGGTGAAGTAAATCTGAAACATGGGCCCGAATCCCTGCACGACGGCCTTGACTTTGCGTCCCCGAAATACTTCGCGCAGACCCGAGATTGCAGCGTCTCCGATGGCATGCAACTTGCGGTATGCGCCCTCGGCGGGCAACAGATCCAGATGTGCGGCAACCATTCTCATCGTCAGCCGGTGCCCATTGAATGTATTGTAGTGCAATACCCGATGTTTCCGGCATCGGCGGAATGCACTTTCGCCGGAAACCTATCGCGATTCACAGAAATGCTTCCAATCCATGCTTGCACGCTTAGTCTGGGGGGATGAGCGACTCAAACCGCGGCAGCTTGTCGCCGCTGCGAAAGCTTCGGTAGAACACTCTCAGCCTCTGCTCCAGTCTTCGCCAAAACTCATACTCCGCGTCCCACATACCGAGAGCCGCGTGCAAACGGTACGGAGTGTATTCGGCCAACCACTCGGAGCGAAACATCTCGCGAAGCTCGCTGCTGGCATACATGAATTCCGGAACTCGCCCATGAGCCTGATAGATCACCAGGTTCCAGAGATTCTCCTTGGAGGGACTATCTTCCAGCTTGTCCCACAGCTCCTTAATCTCCAGCGCATTCAGATTTCGGGCGCCTGCATAATCCAGCATGCGACTTCCGAAGAGCAGACTTGATAACATGGTCGGGTCGCCGCCTGCCTCCAGGGCTCGCGATAGATGGGCCTGAGCTTCTTCGGCTAAAAGCCGGGAGCGATGTATGTCATTGCGGTGGGCCGCAACCCGCTTGAGATTGTCTGGGTCGAAAGGATTTGACCAGAATTCGAGCCTGTCATCCGGCCCGCGCAACTTCAAAAGATAAGCCTCGCTTTCGGCAAGAGCCTGGAGCGCGGAAGCCACTTCGGGGCCAACTGCCGGCGGATACACGATGCTGGTGTATTCGGAAAAGAATGCCTTTCGGTCCATCGGCTGGGACTGCCAAGGAGCTGCCGCTCCATAAGCCATTCCCGGCCACGACATGCGCATCAGCATGAGGGTAAGCATCTGGGCATCATCTCCCCACACCGTATTCATCAGTCCGAGCAACCCGTCGGACTTTCGGCCTGCAGCAAGGAAGGTATCGATGTTTTCGAAGGACAGAGAAAAATTGGGGGTGACCCCGGTTGTGAAGTCGACTGCGGTACAGATGACGTATGGAACTTTTTTCTCGACTAAGGGTCCCAGCCAATGTTTGTATTCTGGATCCGGCGCCGGATCGTAAAACCACGGGACTGCGATCAGACCCATCGGCAAATGAGAGATGATTTCCGGGTACCAGACCATAATGTCACCCGCGGCCATCACCCGCTTGCCGTGTCGCTGGAACTCGGTTGCAACACTGCTCAACTGCTCGATGAACAACTTGTCTACCGTCGTACCGCGCTGCTTGGCAGACTCTTCTATCAGGAAAACCTCGTCAAATCCAACTTCCACAAAAGGACTGGGGAATAACTTCACGAACTGACTAATCCAGTCTTTCAGCAAGGCGGCAGCTTTGGGGTTTCGGGGGTCGAGTTCCTCGCCATGCGGAATCACAGCCCCTAAATCGGAGTATTGCTCCAGAGTCAGCAGGTAGTGGAGATGACCGAATAGTTCGAGGCTAGGAACAACATCGATGTGGCGCTGGCGGGCATATTCGATGATGCCGCGCACCTGGTCTTTAGTGAGGCGGCCTTCGGGATTCAGAAGCGGATACCCGTCCAGCTCGATGCTGACCTCGCTATACAAATAGTATTGGTTGGCCTTCCAGCGAGCCAGAAAATCGATCTGCCGCTTAACCTCTTGTTCGGTGGACAAGGGCCCTTGGCTAAAATCGACCAAGGTGCCGCGATAGGGCAGCGACGGCCAATCGTGGATTTCCACTTCCGGGAGCATGGCGTCCCCGCCGCTACCTTCAATCAGTTGACCCAGAGTTTGAACGGCGTAAAACAGACCCGCCGAGGAGGGCGACCGAACTTCCGCACCACGGGGAGTGATTTTGATTCGATAGGATTCCCGCGACTCAGGTCCCGCATGCTCGTCGAGCACGGGCAGGGCATCCACTCCACCGGTGCGCTTGAGAACGATCGCGCCTTCCGCACTGTCGCCGTTGGAAATCTGTACCGAATCCTTCTCGCGTGCGATCATATACTTGACGAGTGTTTCCGCCGCAAATCGATCTTCATCAGCCGGCGCGTCGGATGCCAGGCGAACTTGCAAGCCGTGCAATGGGAGACGCCCGGTTCCAAAGACGATCTGCTGAGGGCGTGGCAGGAGCGGAGAATGTTGAGCGATACCCCGACTAGATATCAACGAAACTAACGCGAGAAGAATCGACAACCTAATCAATACCGCGTTCGCCCTGAAGCGCGTCCTCGCAGTCCAAAAAGCTACCTGAAAGTTGCACCGGGAAATACCGATAAGACGCCGAAGAATCGCGTCGGATAACATTTACCGTTCCCCCTTCTATGGTATGCGTATGGCTATTACCATCCCAGGCAAGAGCCGAGAATCGTCAGACCCGACCTTCTTACGAAAGGTGGTGCCCTAGAAAGAAAGCTTCAGGCCAAACTGGATATCCCGTGGTGCTCCTGCTGTTGTTGTGAGGACGCCGAATGTCAGACTTCCTATGACGGCCCCTGGATGCCCGAAATAGGGATGATTGAAAGCGTTGAAAAACTCCGAACGGAATTCGAGTTTGAAGCGCTCGGTAAGCTGGAAGTCCTTAAGCAGCGCCAGATCCGAGGAGCTCAGTCCGGGCCCATCCAGAATGTTTCGGCCTGAATCGCCGAAGCGAGGATGCCCAGACGCCAGAGCTGCGGCCAAGGCCGTCGTCGTAAAGCAGCTCGTATCAAACCAACTATTTACCGTCCTTTTCCCCTCACCGCTGCAAATCCGGTCAGGCCTTTGATTACTACTGCCGGTATTGGAAAAATCCTGGCCCGACTCTACGGTGAAAGGAAAACCCGACTGATAACTGATGATGCCGGAGGACTGCCAGCCTCCCAAGATTGTGTTGATCCACCCAGCGTGATCCAGGAAGCGCTTGCCTTTCCCGACAGGCAGTTCCCAGACGCCACTTAAGACCACCCGGTTACGGGCGTCATTGTAAGAGCGAGCGCGATCCGCCTCCAGGTTGTTGTCGTCTTGAGGCGCCGCGTTACCAACTCCGCCCCCAAAACCTTCATCCCCTTCGTTGTCGTCGATCGAGTGCGCCAAGGTATAGCCCGCGAGAAAAGTGAAACCATTGGAGAATCGTTTGGTCAGCTTTCCCTGGAGAGAGTTGTAAGATGAATTTGCGTCCGATGATGTATATAGCATGACGTTGAAATCAGGATAGGGACGCCGAGGCTGGAGAGGACCCAATCCGGGCATAGGTTGATTGGCAAACCCGTGCAGATTACCCAGCTTCGTCCCCTTGGCGCCGACGTAGTCGACCTCCAGAGCCCAATTCTGCGCCAACTGAGAGGATATCCCAAAGCTCCACTCCTGAACGTAAGGAGTTTGGTAGTGAGGCGGAACGTACAACGATATATACTGCTGGTTGAGAAGAGGAATCGCGCTGGCGCTCCCTGCAAACACGGACTCCGTTTTCGTCGGCGCACCGCCGGTTAACGGTGGGGGCAGGCCAAAGGTAGTATCATAAAAATCTGTAGGCGAAAATACCGGATTGTCGTTAACGAAATGCATATTGTTTAAGTTGGGCGTGTCGTAGAAAATGCCGTAGCCGGTGCGCACAACGAATCTGTCCGAACTGGTCGGGCGCCACACCAAACCGATGCGCGGCGCAAAGTTCTTCTTTTGCGCAAAGATGAGCGTTCTACGTGTTCCGCCTGTAAATCCGAGTTTGGCTCGTTCGGCTGAAGTCGCCACCAAACAGCGTCCATCCGAGGTTTGCAAGTAAGAATAGAGAGGGTTGGTGCAAAATGAGTCATTCAGGACGTTATCTGCAGCGGTAACCAGAATGCCATTGCCCGGGCCGGAAAACTTAGGGCCTAGCGGCACAAATGTCACGTAGTTGTTATTTCTGTCAACTGGATTAGGCCGATACTCGTAACGAAGGCCGATGTTCAACGATAGATTACGACTGATCCGGATATCATCTTGACCGTACCAACTCCAGAACCCGCCTCCAACCTGGTTTGAATTCACATAGCGCAGAGTGCGCCCTGCAAACTCGGGATAGCCCAACAAGAAGTCAGCCAGATCTGAAACCCCCCAAGCGTCAGGCACCTCACCTGCGAGACCCGAGTACTGGCCATTGAAGATAAACTCGCCATAGGACGAATAGGCCTCACTTGCACCCAAAACTTGCCAGAACCGCATGTCACCACCGACCAGAACCGTGTGCCGACCATGAGTCCAAGTCAAGTTGTCTTGGTAGGTCTCGACCATGTCGGGACTTACGGTTGGGGCATAACCCTGATCGCCGAACCCGGAGAAGTTGTTAAACCCGAAGAAGGGAAACCCTTCTAAACTGGGAGAGAGAGCCTGAAAATTGCTTATACCGAAACTAGCCATGAAGCCCTGGGGATAGGGGCACTTTTCGCAGGAAGAAATATCGTAGTTGCGCTGGAACCCAAAGCGAGCCTCATTTAGAAGGTGGGGCCCAACGATGTGCGTCCATCCCAGCGCCACATTTTGCCCACGGTAGTAGGTTGGGGTGCTAAACCCTGGAAGGAAGTCATACGCACTCGAGTAGTCTCTGATATTTGCTTGGCCGAAAAGGTACCGTGCGAACAATTGATCTTTGGTGCTGACACTGTAGTCAATCCGCGCATCAATCTGATAGTCGTTACGCGGCAGGGGATCTTGATTTACAAAGTTCGGCTGACCTGCCCGGTTGGGGGCAGGAAAGCCTCCTAGTGAAATGCCCTTTTCCGCTACGGGGTCAATACTCGTGATTACGTTGCCAGGAATCGGATTCCCTGTCAGAATCGTGGAACCCGCGTCGGCGCTGCCCGCTGGGCAAGTAATCAACGACTCTGAGGCGGGGGCGAAAAGTTGGCCGCTATCGAAATTGAGATTCGCGGGGCCACCGGTCCCGCAGAGATTGATGGTATTGCCAGTCAAAACACTGCTGAAATTCCCCGCTAGTTGGCTGGGCGTTGGAATCGTGGAGGTCAGCGATTCTCCCTGGATTTGACGGAGGGGCTCAAAGTTCACAAAAAAGAAGGCCTTATTTCTGAGGATGGGGCCACCAATGGCGGCTCCAAACTGGTTGCGGCGATATTCCGGTTTGTTGGTGGCGAAGAAGTTCCGCGCGTCAAACATATCGTTCCGCAAAAACTCATACGCAGTTCCGTGGAACTCGTTCGTTCCTGACTTGGTCACCAAGTTAATCGTAGAGCCCGCCGCCGTGCCAAAACTTGCAGAATAAATATTCGTTTGAATCTTGAACTCTTGGATCGCATCCGGGGTAGGCTGGAGAGCGAACCCGCCAAGAGTTAGGTTCTTGGACTCGATACCGTCGATCAGAATCTCATTGCTAGCTGAGCGGGCGCCATTTGCGGCGTAGGTGGTCTCACTGAAAGCCGAGCCCCATTCCTGAGAGGCAAACCCCCCATTGTCCGTAGTTGTGCCCGGAACCAGTACAGACAGGCCTCCAAATCGTCTCGTATTCAGAGGCAGATTAACCGCCTCCAGTGCGCCAATCACTGTCCCTACACTTGCGCTACTGGTGTCCACCAATGGCGCTGCGCCCTGAACTGTTATGGTCGTGCTCGTTGCTCCCACCTCCAGCTTGACGTCCACTCGCGCCTTCTGGTCGACAAGAAGTTCAATGCCAGAAAGCACCACAACCCGAAAGCCTGCCTTCTCCACTTTGACGGTGTAAGCACCCGGGACGAGCGATGGGAAGATATAGTTTCCGTTCGCGTCAGTCATGCCACTGGTCGCGACACCGGTCTTGATATTGGTGACGGTGACGGACGCTGTGGCGACCACCGCTCCGGCGGAATCCGAGGCCGTTCCCGCCAGGGTCGCATTGACGGTCTGCCCGAAAGAAGAAACGGCGGCCAGCGTCAGAATCAAGGTCGAGGCCATCGCCAAAATGCTTGCGGTGCCCCATTCCTTTGTCGTCAGGCGATTGCTCAGCCTAGTCATAATCCCCACCCTCCCCAAATCTTGGTGATCCACAGGAAATCCCCGGCTGTTTGGATGGACTGCTGCAAGGCATCTTGACCTGAAATCTTCAGATCCCAGCCATTGCCCTGAACACCGGGCAACGTGGCGAACATAGCGAGCGGAGAAGGATAGGAGTCGATCAGCGGTGTATCTGCAACTTTCAGCGTCTCGACTTCATTGCTGATGCTTCCCCCTCGGTATGGCTCTGTCAGCGTGATTTGTGCGCCGAGCATGATGGCACCTGATTCGTCCGTCATATTCCCCCGCAAGTCTGAAAATCCTGTTTGTGCGTAATTTCGAAAGCTACACATGATTCATTCGCTAACCGCCGTCAAGACTTTTCCCTGCCTTGGGTGACAAGCCGCCAACGGATGGAAAGTTTTGACGATGTAAGCGTTTACAATTACGGAGCCAAGCTATATTACATTCCCAGAGCGATTGTCAAGAGTTTTTTGCGTAGCGTCTTTCCTCAAAAGTATACTGAGCGCCGCTGGAGCTCGACTCAGACCTACGGTCAGAATCGCCTCTACCACAACAACGGCGACGGAACGTTCGCGGAAGCGACCAAGAAGGCTGGCCTGCTCTACCCGGACACTCGTTTTGGCTCGGGGTTGCACCTTCGTGGACTACAACCGCGACGGCTTGCTGGACCTGTTTGTCTCAAACTACACCGACATCGACTTGGCGCATGCGCCCAAGCCTAATCTGCAAATGCCCAACTGCAACTATGAAGGAGTGCCCGTAAACTGTGGACCGAGCGGCTTGCCCTTGCCCGCATTTTTTCTGTACCGCAACAACGGCGACGGGACATTTACAGATGTTTCCAAGCAGTCAGGGATCGGCGCTCTTCGTGGCTCCTATGGGTTAAGCGCCGCGGCATTCGACGTGGACGAGGACGGTTGGCCGGCTATTCTTGTTGCCTGCGATTCCACCCCAAGCCTGCTGTTGATGAACAAGCGCGACGGTGCCTTCCGAGAGGAAGGACTGCTGCGCGGCGTGGCCCTGAGCGGTGAGGGCCGGGAGATGGCCGGCATGCGAGTGGGCGTGGGAGACTACGATCTGGACGGCCATCTGGATATAGTGAGGACCCACTTTCAAAACCAGTCCACCGGCCTCTACCACAATCTAGGTAAGGACCAGTTTGAGGATGTTACCGCTCAGGCCGGCCTTGCTTTGGAACGCCGGTTCATTAACTGGGGCACGGGCTTGGTGGATTTGGACAATGACGGATACCCCGACATCCTCTCGGCCGCCGGCACCGTCTATCCCGAGTTGGAACCTGTCTACCCCAAGTATCCAAGGCGCGGACCACGCATAGTTTTTCGCAACCAGGGGAACGGAAAGTTGTCGAGTTGGGCGAAGAAGCCGGCACAGGAATTTCGGCTCGGCACGTCAGCCGTGGTTGTGCCTTTGGCGACTTCGACAACGACGGAGACCTGGACGTGCTGATCATGAACCAGAATGAGGCGCCGTCGTTGTTGCGCAACGATGCTCCGCCGGGCAACCACTGGCTGAAGGTGCGCCTGGAAGGAACGAAGAGCAACCGCAGCGCCATCGGCGGGCGGGTCACACTCCGCTATGGCGGCAAGGCGCAGACCAAAGAAGTGATGAGCCAATCCAGCTATCTTTCGGCCAACGATCCACGGTTGCATTTTGGCCTCGGCGGCTGAGAAGACGGCGGACATCGAAGTGCGCTGGCCGCTGGGGCGGAATGGACACCCTGAAAAGCATCGCCGCTAACAGCCCGTGGTGCAAGTAGCTGATTTCCTGCAAAGCAGGCGGCGCAGCCGGGTGCGCGATCTTACGACGGATTGGGCAACGGGC
>Ga0187888_1002535_pt1 | contig 15408 bp, 19 predicted proteins | sample June2016WEW_7_40_FD_132987 | JGI IMG/M metagenome (GOLD analysis project Ga0187888, IMG submission 132987) | Peatland microbial communities from SPRUCE experiment site at the Marcell Experimental Forest, Minnesota, USA - June2016WEW_7_40 | ecosystem: Environmental > Terrestrial > Soil > Wetlands... | reverse complement strand
GAGATGCTGATGCTTCGCGAGAAACCAGCAACAATCCCGCCAGTGCCAACAAGACCGTGTCCATGCGCATGTTCATTCTCCTGAAGAAGAACGGGGAGGAATATCCCACCACGCACTCTTGCACCTGGGGCAGGTCCGGGGGCGGGACGGCTTGCCGTCCTCCGCAGCCGGGAGATTGCGGACACCGCGTGCCACCCACTTGTGCTCGCAGCGCTCGCACTTGTACTCGGTCACCTCGATTTGTGTTTCAGCCATACTTCTAAGGTATACTTAGGAAGGATGGCTGTCAAGAAATATCTTGAACGTGGTGTCAAGCAGGAAATGGCTCAGCCGGGGCTTCCTCGTAAAGACGGCGCAGATCCGCGACGAGATCCGGCAGGCTCCAGGAAGGGTACGCCATGCCGCCATGCTTATGGATCTTGGGACCGACCGTCCATCTCTCGTCCCTGGTCTTGATCAGCTTGCCTCCCCTGGCTAGCACCTCGGCAATCCGATCGCGCATCTGGGGACTCAGCCTGGCAGCCCAGGCCCACCCCAGCCTGTCGCTGCCCGGGATGAGGGAAGCCACGAGTAAGTAGTATTCCTTCGCATTCGGGACGAAGACGTCGTCGGAATCGCTCTTCACGGTAACGAAATTGTCACCCATGAGTCGATTCACGATCGCGGCCCCCTCATGGAAGGATTTTCCATGGGACAGCATCTTGATCCCCAGCCGGATCATCGCAACCTGGCCGGGCGTGAGCCGGAGTGCCTCGGCGTGGTGAATCATCTCGTGTGCCACCACCCTCTCCAGTGTCCTGGAGTGTCCGAGCACCCTGGCCTGGATCTGGATGAGGCTCGTGCCGGGACGGTTGGCATCGAACACGTTCCTGCCGATCCATTTCGAGCCGAGATTGTCCCGGATCTCGATCTCGGGACGCTCGCCCTCGATGCCCAGCACGGACATGTACTTGTCGACCAGCAGTTCTATCGCATGCTCATCCATGTCGCCGGCCCGGGAGACTACCGCTTGCGAGCCCTCTTCCTGGCAACCTTCTTGCGCGACTTCATTTTCTGGACAGCCCCACGCGGCCTGGCAGGCTCCCTGACTACCTTGCCGCAGTTGGAGCATTTTTCACCTGGCTCGGCATAAACACCACAGTTCTTGCACGGGATCTTGTCGCTCTCGTTCTCGCAGTGCTCGTCGGCGTAGAAGCGCAGATCCGAGCTGGTCTCGCCGTATGGCACCTTGAGGGGGAACTTCTCATGGTTATCGAACCACGACGAGCCAGTCCCCATGTACATGAGGGCCAGATCGCCTCCGAAGTCGTCAGGATCCGGATCGTAGCCGTCGGCCGCCGAGGCCTCGGCCAAGATCTCGTCCATCGTCTTCCCGTTCTCCTTCTCGATGGCCCCCGCAATCTCTTCCGCTTCCTCGAAAGCAGCCACCGGGATCTCAGGCATGGCGCTCGTGATCTCCATCCCGCCGAGATGCTGGCACCCGTGCTCCTCGGCGTGTCCCGCCCAGGCTTCCCCCCACATGATGCGGGCAATGCCCCGCACGACAGCATCGCGATCTCCCCCCCTGTCGAATAAAATGGTGGCGGGAAACTGCCGTTTCGCAGCGTCGAGATCGCGAGCCCCCAGGTAGTGCTCGTGGCCCGCATCGTCCCACGCGCAGTACACCGGATTGCTCCCGCCTCCCCAGTAGGCTCCGCCGGCATCGTAATCGCCGTCCACCATGGGAACCCGCTCCAGGTGGACACGGCCCTCGAACTCCTCGATCGGATCGGAACGGCGGCCCATGGGGGCTCCGTGGGGACTGCTGACGTTTCGCTCGAATGGCTTCATGATGACACTGCCTTTCCTTGGTGAAAGCGATCAGTCAATATCCTAGCCGAAATCTCGGGCAGAGGGAAGCCGGGATCACCATCCCCAGCCGGCTTGCCTCGGATCCACCGAGGGACCCCGGAACACCCCATCCTGCCACCACACATGTCCCTTGCCGCCGGCCGCATCCATGGCGTTGCGTGCCTCGATGATCACGGTGGCCTGGCGTTCGCCCACCGGCTTCTCTTGCTCGGCCCTCCATGATTCGATGGCCCATTCCTCGACGTCCTCATCTCGGTGTCGCTTTCCTTGAAGGGGAATGAGGAACCCAACGTGAGGGACATGCTCGCAAGGAAGCTCGACATGGCAAAGTCTCACTCCGTCAGTGGCAGTGACGGACAGCATGCCGCGAGAACCCTCGATCAACACGGAATTGAATTGGGGACGAGTCGTGTCCGCGCTCACGGCATGCTTCACGATCGAGATGGACTCGACCAGGGATTCCAGATCGATCGGGATCTCTCCCGTTCTCTCGATCCCTTCCCGCCTGGCAGCCGCCGCACGAGAGTGCTCGATGATTTCCCTGGCAGCTGTCGCGGCGCGAGCCTCATCGAAGCCCCGCTTCCATGCCAACTCGGACGTGGTCTTGCGTACCTTTCGCGTCACACGAGGCAACTCTGAGCCTCCGTACTTGGCAATCAGATCATCTATGGGCTTGGACATGGGATTTCCTTTGGTTCAAGACACATGACATACCTCAGATCAATCGTCGCTCGCGCCCCCATTCGATCCACGCCCTGGCTATCTCCCCCAGCTTGCCCCACGATCTCCTTGGCACGGGATCTTCCCCGGTGATCTCACGCAGGGCCAGGTCCCAGTGATCGGGACGCGCCTCCATCTCGGCCAGGATGAGCGGCACTGCCCTCGTGCCCATCCTGACTATCTCGCGGTAATGGGGATCTTTGCACAGTTCATCAATGCGCGATGATGGGTTCCTCCTGCATCCAGCCTCCCATGCCCCGACGCAATCCCGGAACCTCCGGATCATGCGTCCCGTCTCGCTGAGCCTCGGCATGATGATATCCAACCCTGCCTGCCCGGGATCGCAATCCCGGGCAGGCAGGGAAACCAGCCTAGATTTCCTTGCCGTGTACGGTGACCGACGCCGCGGCCGAGACCACGATCGTCGTGGGCGTGGAAGGCGACACGTCCTTGCCGTTCACCTTGATTTCCCTGGCGCCAGACACCACGATGGTCGTGGGGGACGGCGGGGCCTTGGCCGGCGCCGGGGCCGGAGCAGGCGACGGGGCAGGCGACGGGGCAGGCGCCACGTGGACCGCCCAGTTCTTGGCCAGGGCGAACGCCACCGCTGCCTCGGCCATGGACTTCGTGATCACGGGGTGCAAGGGAGCCAGGCCCGAGAGGGCCCAGGACGTGGCTTGCGCCAGGGTGACCGCGGCCGGCGCGGGTGGAGTCGGCGCCGGGGGAGCAGGCGTCGGCGCGGGTGGCACCGGCGTCGGGGGAACAGGCGTCGGCGCGGGTGGAGTCGGCGCGGGTGGAGTCGGGGTCGGGGCAGGAGGAGTCGGGGTCGGAGCAGGAGCGGGAGCCGGCACCGGGACATTGCCGCCCATGGCATCGAAGTCCGCGATCAGGCTGGTCCAGTCGATCCCGTTGGGGGCCTTGCTCATGCCTTTCGCCAACTGCGATGGCGTGATCAAGAGGAGGAGCTGGCCATCGGCCGACTGCACGGCGTACTTCGCGATGGCTGCCCAGGTGATCGTGCCCGTCATGGCCCAGGTGCAGATCTTGACCCCGGTGGAGTCGTAGCCCGCCCCGTTGAACCCGTGGCCGTTGTCCTCGTCAGGATCCCCGGCGGCGTCCCACACGAACCCGGACGTGGATGGCATCGGGTTGACCCAGGCATCCGGCAGATCCACGCCGAACAGGCAGTTCTCGAACAGCCACAGGGCCTGCATCACCTCGGTCTTGTTGGTCGGATCGATGGAGATCCAGCCGAGCGGCTTGACCTTGTCGGCGAAGCCGTTGGCCACCCACCAGTTCACGGCCGTCACCTCGTCGCAACCATTGTCGGTGCTCGGATCGCCGGGAACGTAGCCGCCGATGGCACCGTAGTCGGCGAGGATCTGGGCCAGCGTCGCGATGAACAGGTCGCCGGCATTGCCGGTCTCCACGCCCTCGATGTGGTACCCGGCCGCGATCACGCAGTCGCCGAGGGTGTCGTTGCCGTACATCTGGGCGAGCGCCTTCAAGGCGGCAGCCGTCCAGTCGCACGTGGAGGGAGGAGCAGGCAGGGAGCCCAGCAAGTACCGGGACAGCCGGAGATGAGGACCTACGGCGACCGGGTGCCGGCGGCCGAAAGCGATCATGCGATTGAGGCTCGGACAGAATACCCGTTTCAATGGTCTCTTCTTCATGTCGATTCCTCTTGGTTGGTTGTTCCCACTGACACCTACCCTGACAATGAAACTTCGCGAAGACAGGCGCTCGCTACTTCACGCCCTCCAATCGAACCACCAGATCGCACTTGCTCCTGCTGGCATCTGAACGCATGTCCATGAGGCCGATGCGCCGGGTACTGATGAACAGGCGGCCATCCCGACGTTCGATATCCTTCTCCTGGAGGGAAGGAACCGAGTGCCTCACCAGGAACCTCTCGAACCTGGCGAGGACCTCGTCGGGGGCCGACACCTCCCACCTCAGTGCCTCCCCGGAGCGTTTGTCCATGTCCCTGTAAGCAGCCTCGGTGCCCACTCCCACCCCCCGGCAGGGAGAGGGATTGCGGCTCAGGTCGAACACCCCCGTCATGTCCGGTTCGTCCGACAAGCCCTCGGCCAGGAAGCGGACGAGGGCGCGCTTGGCGCGTGAGGCAGGGGCGGGGTGGGCAGGCCCGAAGCCCCCGAAGGGGGAGACGTTCTGTTCCCCGAACCGGCGATCCAGATCTGCTGCCATCGAGTGGACGTCCATGGTCCCTCCCCTACCGATCGTATCGTCCTATCAAAGAATCGACGGAGGACAGCTTGCCCGGTTCCTTGCCTCCATGGACAGGATGCCGGAGGCCGTACCGTCGCCTGACGGCCACGACCAGGTTGTGCTCCCCGTCGTAGATGCCAGGGAACCTCTTTCTCACAGCCCCCAGCACCTTCGAGGCCCTCTCCCTCGACGGCTCGTCCACCCCATGCCTCCCGGCAGTGCGCAGCAACGCCTGCAGCGCGAGCCCGGCATGGTAGGCATCGGGGATCGGGTAGGCTCCCTCGTCCGGGAAGACATAGTCGCTGGCAGGCAATCTCCGGCGCACGGCCACCCTCTTCGGGATCGCCTTGGTCTTGCGTGCCATGCGGTACCCATTGGACTTGATCTGCATGGGGGAATCCTCCTCCATGGTGGAGGCTCCCACTTTTCACGAGATCTGGCAAGGGCGCGCGGAGCGAGCGACAGCTCGCGGAGCGCGTGGAACAGGGGCAGGGTGGGCAGGCCCGCGGTCCCCGCAGGGGGCAAGGGCGCGCGGAGCGCGTGGGGCAGGGGCAGGGTGGGTAGGCCCGCAGTCCTCGCAGGGGATCCTCACCCTACCAGCGATCCCCATATCGCCGCCGAGAATTCCTGGGACTGGGGCGAGAGGTTCCTCACGATCAAGACAATCTCCTCGCCCGGCATGCAAGCATCCATCTCCATGGCCTGCCCCTTGCCAGGATCTATCCCGCTGAACGCCACGGCCGGCACCTCCCTGGACGAGAGGGACTGGGAACGCCCGCCCACCTTGATGTCCACGATCATGAAAGTCGGTGCCATGTTCGGGTCCGCCAGCAAGATGTCCGGCTTGAACGAGACTCTTGGGCTGGAGCTGACGTGCTTCGTCTCGTTTCCCATGATCACCGTCCTGCCGAACCCCAGGACATGCCGGCTTGTCGTCTTGGGCTCGGATTCCGTATCATCATCCAGGCCGACAGAATCGAAGATGCAGAGCGCGGCATCCAGCGGCAGCCGGATGAACCTGATTGCCTGGGCCGCCAGGCTGGAGACCTCGTCCAGCAGGCCCTTTGCTGTTGGGAATGACTGGACTCCCGGCCCACCCTTCGCATGATCGGAGAGGGCATGGTGGAAGCCCTCCAGGTACCAGCCCGTGGCCTTCTTGAAAAGTTCCTCAAGCTTGTCGAACAGCTCGTTGTCTCGACCATCGATCGGGACGTTCACGTTGCCTTCCTTCTCGTTCATCGTTTGATTATCTCCTCGTGAGTCGTTCACTTGCTCGCGATCTTCTCTTCTTTCCAGACGATCTTGCCCAGCAGATCCACCGCCAGCTTACGATCGCACGGCTCCACGGCCGTCCGTATCACGTCCACCAATGCCATGATCTCGTACAGCAGGCTGTCGTGCTGCACGGCCTTGGGGACCGTGGGATAGAGCGGCACCAACCCTTCTCCCCTCAACGATCCAGACGGGTGGGGCCAGACGAGGGGAATGTCATCTTTCCCCATCTCGAACTTGCCGGCCAGCTCCTTGGCCCATATAGATGTGGGCACGCCAAGACAAACTTGTTGTCGCTGGGCATAAAAAATCTGGGGGACCGAGACGGTCAACAGATCGAAGAGCTTCTTCTTGGACACCGTCGTCTTCCGGTTCGACGACGTGATCAGCCCTGAGATCTTGCCTCGCCCCACGGCATTGTGAGCCTCGCCGGCCGAGATGGACAGGGCACCCCCCAGCCGGGAGTAGGTCCACCCGTCGTCGGCGAAGGTGAATATCTTGCACGCCACGAGGACATCCTGGGGCCTCAGCATCTTGGCGGCAGCGTATTCAGGATTCATGAAGAACGCAAGCCGGAAAATTGCGTTTCATTCCTGCGACGCTCAATAGAGTTTTGACACTTCGATTTCCGTTCACAGTTTGTGAATTGCAAATGTTCATTGAGTTTCTCTCGGGAAATTTTCACTTTTTTCGCATGGGATCGTCATTCCCGAAATCTGCCTTTGGCAATGTGGGGTGCCGGTAAGATTCAACTGTGGCCCTCGTGAGGGCCGTAACAGGAAAACCCGATCCGAGGATCGGGGCAACACAAGGAGAATCCAAACATGGCACTGATGCTCACACGGGACGGAATGATGTCTCGCCTGGGCCACCGCTTCGGTGGCGCACGCGGGCTCCTCCATCACACGGACTCGGCCCTGCGGCGCGAGCTGAAGAGCGTGCGATCTTCCGAGATCGCCCTCTCCTCATTCACCTTCGGCGTCCTGCAAGGACGCTTCAAGAGCAAGGGAGGCCTCACCTTCTTCGCTCTCCCGGTGGACCTGCTCGCGGGCGCGACCTTCCACATCCTCGGCCTCTTCCCCTTCGCGCGTCCCTACGCGCACCACCTGCACGCATTCGGGGATGGCGCACTCGCGTCATTCTTCACCACGACGGGTTACCGCGTGGGCGAGCGCTGGGCAGCGGGCGGGAGCCTCAAGGCCGGGATGACGGGCATCTTCGGCGACAGCGCCCCCGTCGCGGGCGGCGCCACCATCGCCGACCAGGAACTGGCCAGCCTCGTGAAGGCCGGCTGATCCACTGGGCCGCCACAGCCAGAAAACTGAATAGTCCGAGAAACGAACCAAACAACAATCCGGCGAGAGCCGGTCGAAAAGGAAACACATCATGGCACACTACGGAGCATACGGCGACGCGCTCGAAGGCGACGACAGCGGATACGAGTACACCGAGATCCTCGGTGACCGGTTCGATCTTCCTGGAGGCAGCGACGGCGAAGACGTCCTGGCGGAACTCCTGGGCGAGATCGACGGCGACGACAGCGGAGCCTTCGTCGGCGCCGCGGCCAAGAAGCAGCAGAACGCGCAGAAGCGGGCCATGGCTCGCGACCTCCTGCGCCGCCGCGTGAACTCGGGCGCGCTCCTGCGCTCGGTCCCACCCCGCAACGCGCGTGAATACGCGCTCGGCCTCGGCAGCACCAGCGTCAGTGGCAACAGCTCGGCCAACATCAACGTCCAGCCGCAAGTCATCTTCCGGCCGGAACGCCTCGTGGTCCCCTCGAACCTGGCCATGGACTTCCTCATCACCGACATCAAAGTCGGGAAGAACAGCCAGCTCGTGTCGACCGGCGCCCTGCCGGCCGTCATGTTTACCGAGAACGCCTTCGGCGTCAGGCTGAAGATGGACACCGCGCAGATCTCGATGTTCGTGACCGTGTCCGTGACGAACCAGAACCCGGCTGCCCGCAACTTCCAGGGCGGCCTCGTCGGCCCGGCCGTCGAGTAGTCCATCTGGATCTCGCATCTGGGGGAGGCACCCGCGAGGGAGCAGCCCCCGGATGAGGGAACCAAGACCCCAACAACATCGACAGGAGAAAACAGATGAACGCACTCTTCGACTCCGCAGCGCTCGCCATCGTCGCCTACGCACACGTGGACGGCGCCACCGGCGCATCGACCGTCACCAACAGCGGCGTGATCACCACCAAGCTTGGGGGACCCGGCACGGGTTCGTACTCGGTGGCGCTCCAGACCGCCATGTCCCAGGCGAACTGCAAGGACTTCGTCCTCGTGCAGCCCACCGCCTTCACCGGCCCCGCCGATGGCGGCTACACCCAACCAATCGGCAGCCTGGTGCTCGACGAACAGCTCACCACCAAGCAGGTGTTGCTCGGCAACGGCACCACCTCGGTGGACTGCTCGTTCTCGATCATCATCCTGCGCACGACCATCCCGACCCCGCTCGACCAGAACGGCAACCAGACCGGCCCGTCCTAGTCACGGGATCTCATCCGACAATCGAATAGGCCCGGGCGAGCGCGCCGCCGCAGTGGTGCGCGCCGCCCGGGAGCCTGGCTGCTCGAAGACCGTACCACTGCGATAGTCTTTGCCGGACGGAGCGCATGCTCCCCCGGCGTCAACACAGGAGGGATCTTAGATGTTCTCCACGCCGGCAGATCTCGGTCTCGTTGCTTACGCCCTCGTCCGCCCTTCCAATGGCCCTGGGGGCGCAGGAGTAGGCGATACATCCGAACTCAACAGCGGGGTAACCGCCAACTGGTTAGGCACCGGGGTCTGCGATATCACGCTACCCGGAGATCCAACCCAGCAAGAGCCCTTGCAACTGGGACAGGACGGGCCAAGCGGCGTCCCATGCCGTGATCTGATCTTGATCACCCCCTGCTACACCGGGCGGCCTGTCTATTATTGCGTCAACGATGGCTCCCCCTTCGACAAGCGGGTCTTCTTCTACGACTATACTGGGAGCCTCGTCAGCGTGAGCTTCACCATCATCATCCTGCGCTCCCTGATCTCGCCCCCCCAGGACGCCCAAGGCAACTACATCGCCCCGGCCTAGCCGGCAGGCGGCCGGGCTGGACGCCATGACGGACACCCATCTGCACATCCTCCGCGAGATGGACCACCGAGTGTTCGTGGTCGCCGTCACGACCTTCGGTGACGCCCCCATCGTCAGGCGGAGCTGGTATCCCACCGGCATCGACGCCTGGCGAGCCCGGGACAACATCGGGGAGTTCGAGGGCGTGGATGTGCGGTACCTGGGCGATGGGACCTACCGGATGCAGCCCGGCCCCCATGGGCAAGATGTGCGACTCCGGCTGGAGGGCGGGGGGAGGACCGAGTGCGAACGCCACGATCAGTTCGAGATCCCTATGCCCAAGACGCGGCGCCGGGGGAAAGTCTACTGGAACATGGGCGAGTGGTGGATCCATGGCGCCCATGGCGACGAGATATTGACCCAGGTGGATCTGCGGCCCTACGCGATGATGTGAGGGAACCGATGGCCCACGATCTCATCCTCGGACAAAGCACCCGCGACTGGGGGCGCGGCAGCGTGATGGGGGGCGACTGCACGGGACAACCCCGCGCCAGGATGGGGTGGTTCGGATACGCCATGGCGGCCACGATCGCCACGCGCATCCTGAGCGGACAGTGGCCATGGCACTGGTTAGGGCTGGCAGAGAAACGGCTCGTAAGGAAGAACGGTCAGTAAGGATAATCTCATGGACATCTCACTCGATGATCTTCCCCGCTTCCTGAAGCGAGCCCAGGAAGACTGGGAATTGATTGCGAAAGAGACCCTGGACGTCGAGTACGTCAAGGGGACCCTGTACGGCTACGGCAGCGAGCTTGCCGTCCTCCGGCTAGAACACAAGTACAAGAGCCCCAAGGCACGAGCTTTCTACAGCAAGAACATCGACACCTGGGCATTCGCGCTCGACTGAAACCACGCACGGAAAAGAGATCACCATGGGCATGCCCAACATAGTCTTCCGCTGCCAGATGTTCCGGGGCGACTGGGATCAGATCTGGTCCCAGATGCGCATGCTCTGGCTCATGGAGGGACTGTGCCGGGTCAACCAGACGCACATCCGCCAGTTCAATGAGTTCAAGAAGCGCGGGCTCGTGGAGTTTGGCTACCCACCCGTCTACAACTCGGGGCTGCACTACGAGACCGAGAAGGGGACCGAGATCTGGCCGGACATCCCCTCCCTGCTCATGGGCACCATGGGCAAGGGAGTCTACCCCGGCCCATGGGGCGACTGCCTGCCTCTCGACACCCCCGTCCTCCGGCGAGAACACACCGTCGACATCCTGGCCCGACTGAAGCCCGGCGACGTGATCGTCGGCGATCAGGAATTCACCACGGTCACCGCCATGGCCGTCACCGGCGAGAAGCCCATCCTCAACATCGAGACGGCCGACGGGACGGTCTTGCGATGCTCTCCCCAGCACCGGGTGTTCACCCACACGGGCGAAGAGAGACGGGCCGAGCAGATCAAGATCGATGATCTGATCCGCTCTTCCTTGGGCAACGTCCGCGTGGTCTCGATCACCGAAGGGAAACCGGAGATGTGTGGGGACATCACCACCGACACCGGGAGATTCTACCTCCCCGAGGCCGACGTGATCGTCCACAACTGCGAAGATCTGGCCTGCTACCGCGTGGCAGAACTGCGCGAGGTTCCCTGGCACTACGAGCGCGTGGCGCCCTGGAAGCCCAAGAAGGACGACGGCAAGCCCAACATCGAGATGGCCGATCCCAGGTTCCCCCAGGGAGAGGCCGACCTCGCCGCCGCCAGCGCCAAGCAGCCCTGGCCCGGGTGGAGGAAGGTGAAGGGAGGCATCCCTGCCAAGCCATTCGCGAAATGGCGCCGGGGCCCGCAGGGCAATTACCACTACCACGCCCTGACCTACCTGCCCGACGGGCGGCTCGAAGATCCCTCGCTGGCCCTCGGCATGGGCAAGGAGGCACAGTTCGCCGAGGAAGACATGGCCACCAAGCTCAAGCTCGGCGAGGTAGCCGTGATCATCCAGTTCGCCAAGGCACCGGACGTCATGGTCGTGGACCCCGAGAAACCCTCCGGGTACAACGGAGGCATCTCCGTCAAGCTCGACCAGCAGGTCCTGGACCTCATGGCCAAGCGAGGAGACCTCAGCGGGGAAGATCTCGAAATAGGAGCCTACCTGGGCAACAAGATCGAGGGGCTCTCCGAGGATGAAGACGTCGACTCCATGATAGGGTGGTCCCGCGCGACCAAGAGCTTCCTGCCCAGGTCTGAGTCAGGCGAGTTCAGGCGCCTGCTGGGCTATGCCCGCCACTAGGAGAAACCCATGAGCGACGTCACCAACCCCGGCCTCGTCAACGTGGCCGACCAGGCATTCAAGCCCGACCTCAAGGTCGATTCCCTCGCCATCCCGCTCGACGACGACGTGCTCGTGCCGGTTGCCGATCAGGATATCGATCCCGTGACTGGCAATCCCCTGTCCGTCACCTTCCCCACCCCGGCCGAGGCGATCGTCGGGGCGCAGGCGCCGACGCTGCCGCAAGACTTCAGCACGATCCCCGGCCAGCCGCCGCTGTACCTCCCCTTCCCCCCAGGCCCGAATGATCCGGACGTCCAGAAACAAAACTTGACGGCCGGGACGGTATCGGAGTTCACGGTCGGCCCGGACATGTCCATCCAGACCAACCTCACCCCGGCCGTCGTGAAAGACTACGCAGTCACCTCGGTGACGGATGCGGACACGGGCACGTCGCCCGTGGTGGTCTTCGTGCCGGCGACCGGGAATTTCATCTCAGCCTCGGCCTCGTCGCAGGGAGCCGGGTTCACGACACTCACGTCGTCCACCGTGCTGCCCTCTGCCTTGCAGAACGCCCAGCAGGTGACGATAGGGGGTGCCTACGCCGGGACATGGACCGTCAGCAAGCGGACCACCTACACCTTCGACATCAACGCACCCTTCGTTGGCATAGGCTCGGGCACCTGGTCCGTCAGCCAGCCGCTCAGCGGGACATTCACCTCGGTCCAGGACACTGGCCCTGGGGTGGCCACCCTGGTGTCTCCTACTACCTTGGCATCGCTGTCCAATGGGACCCTCATCACGATCGCCGGGACCTCCCCATCACCCTCCGCCTACGATGGCGTCCAGACTGCCACCAACGTCATCTCGCAAGGCCCAATCGCATTTGGATTCGCCGCGCCGAGCATCCATGCGGGGAAGACCACCCTGGCATCGGCGACGGCCGTACCCGCCGCCATGCTCACCGCGGGATGGGTGACTATAGCAGGCTCGGCGATACCTGCCTACAATGGCGTGAAGGCATTCGATCCTACCACCATCGTCACCCTGGGCGGGGTGCCAGCGAACGTCTCAGCCGTCGTGCAGGAGAATGGCTCCCTCACGACCTCGACCGTGGTGGCTGCCACAGCGACCGGCCTGGCCAATGGGCAGCCGGTCCTGTTGTCTGGGACAGGAGGTCCCCCTCCTGCCGGCTACGACGGGTACTGGACGGTGTCCAACGTCATCAATCTCGGCCCTGGCTCGATCTCATCGATCGTCAACTCCACGCCGGGGGTCTCCGCCACGGTGAACCTCGTCGGGACCGTCCCGTCCGGGCTGGTGGCGGGACAATACATAATCCTGTCGGGGACGCCCGATTATGACGGCCTGGCGGTGGTCCTCAGCGCGACGACGGGAGATCCATCGTTCGTCATAGCATGGACCAACGCGGCTTCCCCGACCGACAATGCCGGCACGTGGGCCGCCCACACCTTCGACATCGGCACGCCGTATACTGTCCCCATCGGATCTCCCGGGCAATGGGGCTGTTTCACTTTCGACATCAACGTGGCGAACACGGGGACCGCCTCGGGGACATGGACGACCTACACCTTCGACATCGCGACCAGCATCCCCTATGCCCCCGCAGCCGGGACATGGACGGCCAATGCCCCCTACGTCCAGCCGACCACCCGGTACAAGCTGTACGTCACCCCAACAGATCTCACCTCGTTCGGCATCTCCATGCTTGGCCGCCAGATCGTGTTCGATCAGGATTCCGAGAACCCTGGAGCCGTCCGCAACATCACCGGGTACGGCAGCGGGTGGATCGTGATCGATCAGGTGAATCCGGCCGACATGGATACCCCCACCCTGCAGACCCCCCAGCCCGGCGATGCCTTCACCCTGGATACCCAGCGGCAAGGATCTGAGATCATCACGTCGGGCACAGGCATCGTCCAGGACGTCACCATCGCGCCCCTGCCCCCGGCCGCCCCCGTGGTGGCCTTCGATCCGGGAACCATGATCCCATCCGGGACCCAGGGGACGGTGGACGTGACGATTGGTCCCCAGCCGATCCAGCCACCCGTCGCCGGGGGAGTGCAAATCCCCACGGCGATCAACGTGAACGTGGCCGACGAGCCGCCTATCGGCTTCGGGCTGCCGCCCAACATCTTCCCATGAGGAGACGCCCATGCCCGACTACACCAATCCCGGCTCGGTGAACCCAGCGAACGACGTCGCGGGGAAAGGCATCCCGACGAACGTGGATCCTGCCGGCCCCGTCTCCGGCGTCGGCATCCCCATCATCGTGGATCCCTCGAAGAAAGCGCTCGGCCTCGGGCTCACGCAGAACATATCCCCTCCCGGGGGAGACCTGGGCAAGGGGGTCGCGCTGGTCCAGCCAGGGCCTGGCCCGATCTTCAAGCAGCTCCCGGGGACGGGAGGATCTGGGAGCGTGGGAGCCACCGGGCCGGCAGGCCCCCCAGGCGGGACTGGCGCGACCGGGCCTGCAGGAGGGCCAGGCGCCACCGGCGCGGGCACGACCGGCGCGACAGGGCCACAAGGAAATCCAGGCAGCGACGGCAATACCGGCGCAACCGGGCCTGCAGGAGGTCCAGGCGCCACCGGCGCGACCGGGCCACAAGGAAATCCAGGCGGGGCAGGCAACACCGGCGCGACCGGGCCGCAGGGAAACCCGGGCAGCGCCGGCAATACTGGCGCGACCGGGCCTGCGGGCACGGCCGGCACCACGGGCGCCACCGGCCCCGCGGGCAGCGCGGGCGGCACGGGCTCGACCGGGGCCACGGGACCCAGCTTCAGCGGGCTCACACCTCAGGAGATCTTGTATGGGGCAGCCTCAGGAGGCGGGGCCGAGCAGGATGCCGCCATCGAGTGGGACATCGCCCACGAGACACTGCTGCTTGGGGGAGCCACGGCTTCCCCCACCAGCATACTGGCGACCCTCGCCGACAAGACCATCACGGCCCCCGCCGCCGGCTCGGTCTGGGATGGCATCGACATCCAGGCCAGCACCCTGACCCTCACGGCAGGCGGGACAGCACCGAATGCTCTCAGCTTCGCCCACCTCGCGACCCCCACCATCACCTCGGCGGCTGCCTACACGATACCATCGGCGGCGACGTTGACCATCGACGGCCCGCCCGTGGCGGCAGGGAGCACAATAATTACGAGCCGCCATTCCCTCGATGTACTGTCCGGTTCGATTGGATTAGGGACCATAGTATCCCTAGCTACTGTGGGCAACATTTTCTCTATCAACAATTACCGCAATACCCAAAATTTTCTGACGTTAGATGTAGCAAACGGGTCCTGGACGGTTTATGGTACACAACGCAATCTATATTGGAATATAAACACTGGAGGATTGGCAATTGGGACGATGGCTGATTTCCCTTACAGTCCCAATGCTCTGGTTGTGCATGATGATACTACTATTGCTTCCGCCGCAGGAGCAGTCTGGGACGGCGTCCTGTTCAAGGCTAGTACCGCTTCCATTACAGACGCCACGGCCATCACGACAGCGGCCGGGTTCAACTTCACGACAATCCAGGCCCCGACCATCGCGGGCGACACCGCGACCTGCGCCATCACCAGTGCGGCGACAGTCTACATCTCGGGGCCTCCCATCGCGAGCACAAACATCACGATCACGGCAGCACAGGCCCTCAAGATCGGGACAGGCAGCCTCGTCTGCCAGGGAGCAGCCCTCGCTACCAATGCGACCGACGGCTTCCTCTACATCCCCACCTGCAACGGCACCCCCACGGGCGTGCCCACCGTGCAAGCCGGGACGGTGCCCATGGTGTACGACACCGTGAACCATGTCCTCTGCATCTACGACGGCGGGAGCTGGACCTAGATGCAGCTCATGCCCCCCTACGATCTCCTGGGGCCGGGCGGCCCCGGCTGGGGGCATCTCGGCACGCCAGTCAGCCGCTCTCCCCGCGCCCTCGTCGCGAACTTCAACAGCGCCGACGTGAGCTGGCTCGACCTCACGAACCCACTGCTG
>Ga0187888_1002523_pt1 | contig 15480 bp, 24 predicted proteins | sample June2016WEW_7_40_FD_132987 | JGI IMG/M metagenome (GOLD analysis project Ga0187888, IMG submission 132987) | Peatland microbial communities from SPRUCE experiment site at the Marcell Experimental Forest, Minnesota, USA - June2016WEW_7_40 | ecosystem: Environmental > Terrestrial > Soil > Wetlands... | reverse complement strand
TGGGGGTGGTAGGCCCGCAGTCCCCGAAGGGGGCAAGGGCGAGCGAAGCGAGGGTGGAGGTGGTGGGGGTGGTAGGCCCGCAGTCCCCGAACAAGGCACGGGAGGGTGAGGGAAGCATGGCCAAGATCAAGGAATTCGAGATCAACGTCACCCTCAAGAACAACCTCTTGAAGGAGCGCAGGCTCAAGCTAGGCCTGACCCAGAAGGAACTTGCCCAGGAAGCAGGCATCAGTCATGGCATCTACTCAGAACTGGAAGGCTTGAGGATGTCACCCATCCGGATGCTTCCGATCTGCAGGATTCCCGACTGCGATAATGGAGCTGTTTTCAGCAAGGGACCCTTGTGTCGGAAGCATGCGATCACGGAGGCCGTGACCGGCATGGCATTCCCACCGAAGACAGGCTGGAAGAAATGCATCTTGCCGCTGGCCGATTATTTCGCGTGCCTGCCCTCAGATCTCTTTCCTGACGTGATCCTGACCGTCACCAATCCCAGGTCTTCCCTCAAGATCGACGAGGCCCAGGTCTCCAGGATCAAGCACCTCTTGAAGGAATCTCTCACGGAACCACCGTGCCTGCTACCAGCAGCCGAAGAGATGGTCATGAAGATGGAGGAGATCCAGCAACTCCAGGGATTCATCGATCGGCTCAAACCCCTGCACCAAGATGTGTTGAAGAAACACTGGGGGCTGGGGTGCGAGCCCATGACGCTTTCTCAGATCGGGAAACCGTTGAGGCTGAGCCGGGAGAGGATTCGCCAGATCGAGACGGAGGCTATCGGCATCCTCCAGAAATTATACGGCAAGGCCATCCTGAAGGAACGGGAGATGGCAGGCTGAGACGGTAATCACGTCACTCTCACGCGGAGGAATCACATGGACTTCGAGAAGATCTGGAACACCATAGTCACCGCAGCCTTGACCCTCTTGATCGGGCTGGCGTTGACCTGCATCGGCATATCGGCCTTCTCCAGTGGCAAGACCGACTACTGTCGCTTCCAAGCAAATCCCTTGAGCGAATACGTCGACGTGGTGGAGCACCGGAGCTTCGCCACGAACACCAAGTACACGGCTCCCTCCTTCGAGGACGCGATGAAGTATGCCGCCATGGCGTGCCCCAATTTCCAGGGGATGGCCGCACAGGCCGGGGGATCCAGGTGACCGAGAAGTCCGGATCTCCGGCGATCTCACGCGATGTCCTCGGCGAGACGATCGAGGGCTTCAGGAGGTTGCGCGAGTTCCTGGGACTGCAACTCGCTCATGCCTTGGGGAACGTGACGGACGCCGATTTCGAGAACCGGGCCGAGCCTTACTGTGCCACGGCAGGGCCGGTCGACCTAGATCTCTTGGCCAAGAAGCTGTTCGTGCTCCACCAGGCGACCGGCCTCTGGCTGGATCAGGAAGAAGTGTCTTCCATCTTCAGGTGCTCGTTCGGGGAGGCTGCGCAGGCCATGGTGGCCAGTGCCGGGATGAAGGAAAAGGAGCCAGCCGGCACTCTCGCCGAGTCGCTGTTGCGCGAGATGGTCATGTCTGCCTTGCGGGGCTCCCTCTGCACCGGCGAGGGGAAGCATCACATCGACGCAGGATTCACTGCGGCCTGGAAGAAGGCACGGGATTACCTGTTCCCAGACGACGGATCGGGGGATACATGAATTCTCGCGAACCCGAGCCCGTGGCTCTCTTCGACCTGGACGGCACCCTGGCGGACTTCGACGGGGCCATGGTGGCGGCCATGAACCAGCTTGCCGGCCCGGGGGAACCTCCATGGGAATCCCAGCCCCAGGGGGAGGAACGCGAGCCTCCGTTCATCACGGCACGACGCCGGGCCGTCAAGTCGCGACCTGGCTTCTGGCGAGAGTTGCCTCAGCTCGCCGACGGCTTCGAGATCTTGGAGGCTGCCCGGGCATTGGGGTACAAGATCATGATCCTCACGCGGGGACCTCATGCCCAGGCCGCCGCCTGGTCCGAGAAGCTCGACTGGGTAAGGACGCACCTGAAGAAGGTCCAGGTTACGATCACCGAGGACAAGGGTCTGGTCTACGGCAAGGTCCTCGTCGACGACTGGCCGGATTATGTCACCAGGTGGCTGGAATGGCGACGCCGGGGGCTCGTGATCATGCCGGCCCGGCGATGGAACCAGGGATTCAGCCACCCGCAGGTCCTCCGGTACGTGATGGGGCAGAACGACGACGACATGCGCGTGGCGCTGCAGGTGCGCCGGGAGGAATGAGCAATGTCTTGCCGAACCCTGGATCGAGGGATTCGAGCAGATTGTCCCATCCATAAGCTTGTTGCAGTGTTAAATGAAAGGCATTAGAAGAGAAAGTACACTACAAGCTCAAAAGAAGGAAAACGAGATGAGGCACCTGAAGGCAGCGAACCTGATCTACCTGGACGCCCAGCCTGAATTCAATATGCCGGCGCACGTCCGGATCGAATACTTCGATGCCCGACGCGAGCGATCCCCTCTCGCCCCAGGGAGCCACGCCCCATATTGGCCCTCCCCAGGGGACGGTGGGTCTCGCCGGATCCTGCCCTGGCGGTCCCCCGGGAGACAAGATCGGATGACCGGGGAAGATTCATGGATCCGGCTGGCCTCGGGGAACCGGGATCAGGGAGTGGCGATATTCGACTACGAGATGAGGCGCCATGCCCGGCTGCGGGACCTGTCCCAGCCCCCAGCGATTCCCCATGCCCCCTCATCGTCCTCCTCGGACGTGGCTAGCGAGGGCGAGCGAAGCGAGGGTGGGGGTGGTGGGGGTGGCAGGCACGACGAGGCCGTGCGAAGCATGGCCACGTTCATGGAGTCCGTGGCAAGGGCCGGATCGGAGGATGACGATGGCCGATGACGACGAGAAGCTGTCCTGCGCGCTCAGGATCGCCTGCGTGGGGGCCGTGGATGCCAAGCCGACGAATTGCAAGAATTCGCTCGTCCTGTCTTTCGACTGCGTGGCCGATGCCGATGCCCTGACCGATGCCCTGGGCCAGGCGGGATGGTACGCATCCGTCTGCAATCTTCGTCCTGGCATCATGACCAGCGTGACCCCTGGGCCGAATCCTGGCATGGCGATCTGTCCCCTCTGTCCCACGTGCGCAGCTTACTTGCTGCCCAAGGAGATGATCATGGCGGCGGACCGGATCATGGCGGAGAAGAGGGAAAGCGCTGCCCAGATCGCGAAAGTGGGAGACAAGGGCGCGCGAAGCGCGGGTGGGGGAGGTGGGGTGGGTAGGCCCGCAGTCCCCGCAGGGGGAAAGGAAAATTGACCATGCCCCATACCAAAGAAGAAGCTTGGAAGGCGCTGGAATACGAGTTGAGGCAGCACGACATGGCGAGCCTGGGATCCTTGAAGGAACTAATCATGGCTTTCGCGGATGCCCGGGTGGATGAAATCGTCAGGCCGGTGATTGCCACGCTGGAATCCAATTCGTCGGACACCGTCAAGGTCCGGTTGGCATTGCTCGGATTGAAGCTTCAATCGGCTCCCGGTACTGATCGTCCATACGGCCAGGTTTTTGGCAAGGGCGCGCGAAGCGCGGGTGGTGGGGGTGGGGTGGGTAGGCCCGCAGTCCCCGCAGGGGGATACGATGGTTAGGGTTCGATGATGGATTCATTCTCACAAGACCTGATGATCCCGATGGACATCACGGACGCCTGGATCGACAGGTTCATGGCAGGCCAGTCTCCCTGCAAGGTGGCGGCTGCCAGGGCCATTGCCAGCTCCAAGTTCAATGGAGGAGCGCTCTTCAAGATCACGTGCCGCGATGCCGAGGAAGCAGTGGAAGTGTCACGCCACCTGGCCATCATGGTGACCGAACTGAATCTCCTGGCGGACAAAGATCGCCCGAGCAGCAAGGGCAAGGATGGCTGGCCCGTCCTGGAACTGAAGAACGGTTCCGGGATCATGATCGTGATTTCCAGGAAAGCCGGGGACCAAGGGAAAACATGAAGCTGTCCCTGCCACAGGAGATTGCCTTAGGCAGGCTGGCCCGGCCAGGCGAGCATACCTGCACCTCCATAGGCTCGGCCATCACCCAACGACAGAGTGCCTACGGCTGGCAGACCTCCGCCCGCGAGGGAGGCAGGACCCTGCACGCCCTGCGGAGGCGTGGGCTTGCCCAGGTCGACTTCGTGCGAGCGTCCCACGGGAAGGGCAGGTGGATCTGGTCGCTGACCTCCAATGGACGGTCTGAAGTCATGAGCCGACGACTGGCGGGAAAGATGGGGAGCAATCCACGATGACGAACAAGAAGAAGGCGTTCAGGTTCGAGGTCGAGATCTTGTACGAGGGAAATGCCGGCATGCCCCGTCCATGCACGCTGAAAAATTGGATATGCGATAGCCTGAAAAACCACCGATCTCCGCCAGGCACCTTCGCGAGCCGCGAGTTGGCAGGGAGGAATGTCGTCGTGGGAGAAAATCAGGCATCCATCAGTGTGACTTGCCTTCGGGTTCAGGATTCCAGGGATCAATCAATGAAAGCACGTGTCATGCCGGCCCACCAGCCGAAAAGCCTGGTATGGAAGTATCGGTTCCTCCACTGGCCTCCAGAGCATCCCTGGACCATGCTGTATTTCATGAAGCCCGTGACCCGCCGGGGAGCATCCGATGCCCTCAAGCATGATTTTCCCGGCGCCGGCCGATTCTCATTGCGGATGCTCACCCAGGAGGCGAGATGGAAAGGCTGAAGCCCGGACAGATCAGGGTGCAGTCTCCTGCCACATGCATCGCCACGCTGGGCAGGGCGGAGCTGGAGAACGTGGCCGCGTGCATCGTCCTGTATCATTGGGACAACAAGCTGGCTGACTGGGCTCCCGTGAGCAGGAAACAGATAATCGACTGGATTCCTAGATCGATCTGGATGGAAGACTGTGCCAGGAATCCATTCTGGCGCCTGGACGTGAGCGGCTTCATAGAGGGTGGTTGGATCACGGGCTGGGATCGGGGAGGGCCGGAGGGGGCCGACGATCCAGGCATGGTGACGGAGAAGTTCATCGAGGTCGTGAGCAATCCCAGGATAGGGCCGAGGGGGACGGTGGTGAGCGTGGCAGGACTGTAGCCCTCGGCAGGGACGGCAGCCAAGACGAAGGGAATGACGATGAACGCAGAGAACAAGGCACGCATCGAGAAATCGAGGGAAATCAATCCACTGGACCTGATCTTCTGGCTGGCAAGGCTGCTGGGGGGCCAGGATGCCCCGATCCATCTCGATCCTGGGCTCGGTAAGTTTGTCTACGATGTTAAAGCCGGGGGTAAATGGAAGAGGCTCTTCGGAAGTAATATGGACCATGCCTATCGGGTTGATTGACAAGAAAGCTGGTGCGTGATATGGCTCCGCGTCATGGCCCTACCACCACCTTCTTAGGAGGATTGTGACTATTCATCACGCCCGCATCAGTCCCACGGCCAAGCTCGCCGCCTTTCTTCGCGCCGAGACCGACATCCCTTACTGCCGTCAAATCGCCGACATGTGTGATGCCGAAGAAGTTTCTCGCACGTTCAACCCCGGCTTTATTGCAAACCACCGAGCATACATAGAGCTGCGTTTCAAATCCCTGAACACGTTTATCCATCGTCTCGGTTGCCGACAAGTATTAGAGTTTGCCGGGGGAGTTGCGCCGCGCGGCCTCATCCTCTCAGAAGACCCGTCAATGCTGATCGTCGAAACCGATCTTCCGGAATTACTTGAGGAGAAGCGATTGATCGTCAAGGCACTCATCCCGCTTCCTGAAAGAGCTAATTACCATCTGCATCCCGCAAACGTGCTACAGACCGAAGAAGTCTGGAATGCAGCCGGGTTGTTAAAGCGAGAACCGATAACGGTCGTACATGAAGGACTGCTTCAATTCCTCACCATGTCCGAACGGAAGCAGTTCGCGGGAAATATCCGCAGTCTGCTAAAAGTCTTTGGTGGAGCGTGGATCACGTCCGACGTAGTGATTAGGGAGTCGTTTGAGCGTTTCTATCCCGAAACGAAGCAAGCAAGCACGTTGAAACGGGTAACCGAAGTGACGGGGCGCAGCATTGCGGAAGACGCATTCATTGACTGGGAAGCTGCAACTTCTTTCTTTAAGGAAGAGGGCTTCGCAGTCGAGCGGTTCAAGCAGATCGATATCGTTCCGGAAATGCGGAATCGTATCTTCGAGCCACAGGTATTGGAACGCCTCGAATATGAAGAAATCTGGCTGATGCGCCTCATAAATGAGTTAAAAGTCCAGCTTCGGCACTAAAGATATGCAAATGACTCCCCAACAACGCCTTGTTCGCATGCGGCGCATGTTCGACAAGAAGCGAGCCGTGCTGGCCGAGGACTACGATTTCTTCACTACGCCGCGCGAGTCCATTCCCCCGAGTAAAGCTGGGCGTAGGTCGGTGGCACAGTCTTCACGGCGAGACCAAGCACCGAATGGAAAGCCGTCATCGGGTAAAAGCGCCGGTTGAAGCGGAAAGTGTACTCGTCGAGGTAAGCCTGCAAATGCTGAGGAGAAACACCATGATGCGTCCCCAAGATCCAGGTCTTCAGGTTGCTGAAAACCAGGTGGATCATGGGCATGTGGGCTTCGCACTTCTCGGAGTCGCCATTGATGGTCAGAGGTTCGTGGGTGTAGCTAAGTTGGGGCAGGTCTTTGTAGCCAACCCAGCCGTCGGTGCGGACGGTGGACCCCGGCGACACGTTGCCCTGGATGAATCCGCAAAGCTGCTCGGCGCCGCGTCCGGTGGTCAGTGGATTGGCCAGCATTTCCAGCTTGGACGGGATGCCAGAGACGACTTTCAGGCGCAGCCTGCCCGCATAGATCAGCTTCTTCGTGGGAATGCCGCCCTCGTGCGATTCCTTCCATTTCGCGGTGCGCTCTTCGGCGTCCCTGCGCGTGCGGACCTCGACCGCCCCAACAACGGTGGTCTGATGGTGGACACCTCGCCCCTCACCCTGCGTGCGCCCGCCGATGTAGCACTCGTCCACCTCAACGGGATACTCGCCGCCTATGGTGTCCCGGCCGGAGCGGACCATGCCCGCCCGCAGCTTGTGGAGGATCTGAAAGGCCGTCTCGTAGCAACCCAGGCCGAGCTGCCGCTGAAACTGCAAGGCCGACATGCCGGGCGTCTGCGTGGTTACGAGGTACGCTCCCCAAAACCACGTCGACAGCGGAGTGTGCGTGCCCTGCATGACGGTCCCAGCCGTCAGCGACGTGTTGACCTGGCAGGGCCGGCAGCGCAGCACCACAGACTTGCGCGTTGCGAAGCGGTAGGGCTCGCCTACCACGCCGCACTTTGGGCAGGTGAAACCGTCGGGCCAGCGCACCGCTTCGAGGTACTTGGCGCAGGCTGCGTCATCGGGGAAAACGCGCTGAAACTCGGGGATGCTGGTCGGGAAGCCGCGTGGGTCCATGTGTCAGAAACTAGCATGACGCAAACGCTTTGTCAAGGAAGCCGATAGGCATGATATGGACATCAGGGGCGTCAACCGGATAGGCATGCTGAATTGGACTGGGATGGGCCGACCGGCATGAGGCTGTCCGTCCACATGATGGTGCTCAATGCGGCCAGCGTCATCGAGCGGGCACTGCGCTCGGTGGCCTCCGCTGCCAACGAGATCTGCATCGTGGACACTGGCTCCAGCGACGGCACTCCCGAGATCGCGAGATGCCTGGCCGACGAACTTGGGATTGGGTTTCATTGCGTTTCCCTCCACCCTCCCGCCCACCCTGAGCTGTACTTCCGGGACGAGCCCGCGTCCTGGGGACGGGCAATCCCTGGCCCATCCACGGGGCTCCCGATCTTGCGGGACTGGGCGGACGCCCGCAATCGAGGCCTGGGGGCGTGCCACGGGGACTGGATCCTGAAGCTCGATGCGGACGACGAGTGCCTGGATCCCGACGGGCTGGCGAAGGCTGTCCGTCACCTTGCCGCCCGCCCCGGCATCGACTACCTGGTGTGTCCCTACGAGATCGTGGGCCAGGATTCATGCCTGGAGATCGTCACTTACCAAGATCGCCTCTGGCGGAACAAGCCGTCCGTCCGCTTTCACCTCCCGCTGCACGAGCGGCTGTCCGGGCGCAGGGACGGCAACTGGCTCATCTCGGCCGCGGGGCTGCGATTCCGGGACTGGCGCGACTCTGCCGGCATGGGCGTGCGCATCGCCCACCGCAACTTCAAGGTCCTGCTGGCCGCGCGTGAGCGCCTGGTCGCCAGGGGAGGAGACCTGGAGCCACCGTCCCTGTACGACCTGGGGAACGAGGCCCTCGGGGTGGACCCCGAGTTCGCGTTGGGGATGTTCGATCTGGTCCGTGACGTCTTCGCGTCCCGACGCGAAGATGCTGCCCTGTGGCACAAGGACGTCGCGAGAGCTCGCCAGTCTGCCGGGGACCTCGATGGGGCGCTGTCGGCCTACCGGGCATCCATCGAGATCCATCCGCGCATGGCTGCCTCCTGGCTCGGTCTCGGCTTGCTGGAGCACGAGATGGGGCAGGACGGATGGGAAGACGACCTGGAGTCTGCGATCAGGATTGCCGACGAGACGGGCCGGTTCAATGTCTCCCTGCCCGATCTGGCGGGAGCCAGGGGATTGCTGGGGATGCCGGCTCCCAAGAAATCGACAGCGACTATCGAACTCCAAACCCACAGTATGGCTAATAGGTTCTGTTGACCGTGAGCAGAAGACGGAAGGATTTAGTTAAAAATGGCAAGGGAAGGCTCAGTTAGATATTTGAACACGGCAAAGAGTGGGAAGAACGATGAGTTCTACACCATCCTATCCGACATCGAGGATGAAGCAGCGTCCCGGCCACTGGGAGAAAGAGGGAGGGAAGGGACGATGATTGTCCAGGAAGGCGTCGTCACTTGCATGGATTGCATCGAGGGGCTCAAGGGTGTCAGATCTGGATCCGTGTCGATGGTGTTCGCCGATCTGCCCTACGGCAAGACCCAGAACATGTGGGACAGGCTTGTCCCCATGGACAGGCTCTGGCCCGAGCTGAACCGAGTGAGTCGGCCTGAGGCTGCGATGGTGTTCACCAGCATGCAGCCCTTCACCTCCCTTCTGGTGTCCAGCAACATCGAGGCTTTCCGCTATGAGATGATCTGGCGGAAGAACAAGGTGCGGGGGTTCCTCAACTCGAAGCGCCAGCCGCTGCGGGTCCACGAGAACGTCCTCGTTTTCTACAGGCGGCAGCCCCGGTACACCCCCTTGATGTCCGAGGGGCACCGCCCGGTCAACTCGTACACGAAGCACACTGGTGACGGATCCAACTATGGCAAGACGAAGGCCGGGATCAGGGGAGGAGGATCGACCTCCCGGTATCCCACCTCGATCCTGGACATTCCCGTGGTGAACAACGACGATCCGATACGGGTCCACTCGACCCAGAAGCCGGAAGCCCTGGTGGAGTGGTTCGTGCTGACGTACACCCGGCCGGGAGATCTCATCCTGGATCCCACGGTGGGGAGTGGGACAGCCCTGGTGGTGGCCAAGCGGCTGGGCAGGAGGTTCATCGGGTTCGAGACCGACGAGATCATGGTTGCGAAAGCCACCGATCGCCTGTCAAGGGTGATCCTGAAAGGAGAAGCAAGATGAGCATTCCATTCACGGCAGAGACTATCAGGAGTTCGGTGGCTGCCCTCAGTCACATTCTCCCGTCCGATCTTGAATTGGATCTGGACGATGATGAATGCGTGAAGGATTACGAGTTGGGTTCATGGTGCCGGGTCGAATCGCGGAAAGATGATAGGTTTGAGGTGTACGTCTACCGGAATTGGGAGGAGGTGGTGCGATGGCACGTCGGCACCATTCGGATGGACATCGAGAATGAAGAGTTCGAGGAATTGCCCTTGAGCCTCAAGGAGTTGATTCCACTCGTCGTCAGGCGATGCAGTCTGGGAGAGCTGGAGCACATGACCATCGCCAATGGGAGAGATCTGGTTTATCTCGGAGATTTGAAGGAGGAAGATTTTCCTGGTTATTGCAAGGATCCACTGAAAGCTTTATTCGATCATTTTGATGGCGATGAGGAGGAGGTGGTCACGACTCTCCTGTCGCAGTGCCGTCCCGATCCCGATCTCGATCTCATTGCGGGCGATGTGCTCAAGGCGATTGGAGGGGTTGGATATTACATGGATTCCTCGATGGGGTATTTCAAGACTCCGGAAGGGTTCTATGTGGGGACGGAGAACGGACATGCATCTGCCATCCTGAGCGAGCATGCGAAACCTGTCGATTGTGTTCATGAGGAAGGGAATTCAATGGTCGTCACGGGGGCGGAAGTGTCGGGAAAGGAAGACCGATGAGATCATTGTCGAGAAAGCCAACAATCGGGCATGCAGCGTGATTATGGAAGGAGCGAGTGGGTGATGCCATCCATTACGAGCAGGAGGCCCGCAACAATTGGTCGAAAGCGACGGTGGCGGCGGCGAGCGCGGGCAGCGTAGGAGCCTAGATCTCGCGGCTTGATGGATAGGCTCAAATAAAATTCATTGGTCCCTATCAGTTGGGGTAGGGTGCCGGCCATGAAGATCATCGTCATCGGCCTGCCCCACACCAAGACCCTGGATCCCCGCAGGGAAGATGCCTTCACGACCTGCGCCTACACCACGAAGGTATGGAACCTGTGCAGGATGATGCACGAGAGGGGACACGAGGTCATCCACCTGGGCACGGAGGGCTCCGAGCCGATCTGCACGGAACACGTCGACGTCGGGCCCCACAAGATGTGGCAGGAACTGTACGGCGCCCGCAAGAGGACCGAGTTCTACGAGATCGCAGAGAACGGGATCTATGCCCGCTACATGGAGGTGTTCGAGCACCGCGCCCGGGCCGCCATCGTGGAGCGCTGCCAGAAGGACTGGGACGCCATCGTCTGCATCCCCTGGGGAGGAGTACAGTTCCGGGCCGTCGACGGTCTCTCACAATACATCGTGGAATCCGGGATCGGGTACCCCAACGTCTTCGCCAACTACAGGGTCTACGAGAGCTATGCCTGGATGCACTTCCACCTGGGCAAGGCCAACGCCGCGGGGGGCGACACCTGGTACCATGTCGTCATCCCGAATGCCTTCGATCCCGATCTGTTCGGGCCCGTCGTGCCGACGGGGGAGAAGGGCGACTACTTCCTGTGCCTGTGCCGGATCATAGGGGCCAAGGGGGTTCAGCTGGCCTGCCAGGTGGCGAGGCACCTGGACGTGCCCATCAAGATCGTGGGCCAGGGAGATCCTGGCATCTTCGATCCCCCCATCGTCGGGCCGGGGGTCGAGATCTCGGGACCCGTGGGCGCGGCGGAGAGGCGAGAGTTGCTCCGACACGCCAAGGCCCTGTTCTCTCCCACCCGGTACGTGGAGCCGTTCGGAGGGGTGGCAGTCGAGGCGATGATGAGCGGATGCCCGGTGATCTCCACCGACTGGGGAGCCTACACGGAGACCGTGCAGCACGGGTACACGGGCTTCCGCTGCCACACCATGGCCGAGTTCGTGGAAGCTGCCCGGACCATCGACAAGATAGATCCTGGGGTTTGCAGGGAGTGGGCGGTCGCCAATTATGGGCTCGAACGGGTGGGCTCCATGTACGAGAACTATTTCCGCTCCCTGCTGGAACTGAACGTGGTTGGCCGGGAAGGGTGGACGGCCCCCGAGCTGGATTGGACAGATCTCGGCTGCCTCAAGCAAGATCTCTCCATGTTCCAGAAAGAGGGGGGCTAGATCACAGTCCCTTGTATGTGTATCCCAGCCATACGATGTTCGAGATTGTCCCCGCTCCCTGCACGGGAGCGAAGATGGCATTGGTATCAATCATGGGGGCTTGCCAGGTAACGTACAGAGCCGTGGTGGCATTGTATCCGCGCATCCAGTACGACTTGATCCCGGGAGCATCCCCATCCACGAAAATCATCGTCCCGGCCGGCTGTCCCCCGAAATACTGCAAGGCCGAGATCAGGTTGCCGTTGGCATCGGTGCCCGACGGATCGTAGGCCGGGGAATCTCCCCCCACGGACCATTGGGCATATAGGATGATGTTCGCGCTCCCCATCTTGAATGTCTGTCCCGGCTGATACCCCAGGCCAGAGCCGAAGCCGCCCGTCACCGCCGTATTCCATCCTATGAAGGTCCCGGTCGTGATGACTAGATTGCCGGTATTTCCTAGTACCGTGACCGTCGCTCCCGTGGCATAGGGACTGTTGCCATCCACAGGGACGCTGCCACCAGTGGCCCCGTTGGCATTGTATGTGACAGTGAAGGTTGCCACGGCTAGATCACCAGCATCGGAGTGTTGATCCAGGGCAAGGCGAAGTCACCCACCACCACCATCTGGTATGGAGAGGACGAAGGCATCAGGCATCCCTCCTGCAGCGAAGAGGCTATGCTCCATAGGTCCGAGAACCAGAAATAGAAACCCGACCCGGTATTGAAGGTGACCTCGGATCCACGCCACCTGCCGGCGTCCGAGCCTCGCCGGGCATCCATCAATCCCAGGTTCCCGTGAGACAGCCTGGCATCCTCATCGAGCGCTGGCCCCTTCCATCTGGAGGGGGTGGGGGAGACCGTCGGCTGCCGGGAGACGATTGGGATCTATGTGGCCACGAGAGAAACGATACACCAAAAATCAAGATCCCCTTGATTTTTTCTTCGATATGACGCGATGAGATGGTGTAGGCTGTCGCCCGGACCACATGAGGAGAACGCACATGAAAAGACTGTCGAGCTTGCTTTCCTTCGCCATCCTGATTTCCGTCTTGCTCTTGGCCTTCGCGCCCGGCTGCGGGGGCAAGACCCCCACGCCCGGCCAGGTAACCAACGCGATCATCACCTGCACCGAGACCACCTGCACCACGTCCCCCACCAGCACGTCCTGCACCCAGCTCGAAGGCGCCGTCATGGGCTGCCTCACCAGTGGGGGCAACGTCGCGATATGCCTGGCCGGCATCCCGGCCCTCGTGAGCGTGGGGTACGCCGACGTCGCGTGCATCGTGGCCGCCCTGGCGACGCCCGCATCTGGCAGCAAGTACGCATCCCTCGCGACGTCCGACGTTCGGGAGAAAGCCTCGGCGTGGCTCAAGACACAGAGGATCGCCTTCAAGCCATAGTCCTGGTCGTCCTGATTGCTTGGTTGGCGGCATCCTGGGCTTGCCTGGGATGCCACCAGCACGAGCCAGTCTCCCATCGTGACATGATCTGGTCCGGGGGCCGGCCGGCAGCCAGCCAGGTTGATTTCTCCCATGCCAGGCGCCTGTACATGGAGGAGTGAACATGCTTCGTCTCATCGTCCTTGCCGTATTGTTGTTCCCCGGCTGCGCTCTGCCCACGCCCACGCCGGTGCCGGGCCCATCTCCCACGCCGGACATCTTCTACGGCCAGATCCTGGATTGCCATGCCGATATCGTGGCGGCGCAGCGGACGTCGGCCGCCCCCCTCGTGACGGCCTGCCTGGCCTCGGCCACGGCTACCTCATGCCTGATCAGCCTCGTAGGCAATTTATACGACATCGCCACGGTGGCCTGCGGGGCCCGAGATCTGGACCAGTCCTGCACGGCAGCCGTGAACGACGGGTCGGCGACGCCCGAGCAGGCCACCGTCAAGGCCAATGCCGATGCCTTCATCACCACCGAGGCACTGGGGTTCAAGTGACATTCTCGTCGACGATCGCCCATTCCCTGACCAGCATGAAGACCCAGGTCGAAGTGGAGATCCCAGTGCAGGTGGATATCCTCGTCACTGTCCGAGACGAGGCAGTGGTGAGGGTGCCCATGACCATCCCGGAGGCAGAGGCACTGATCCATGCCCTCCAGGCAGCCGTGACCCTCCAGGGACGAGGAAAATCTCGATGACGGTACCGTCAATCACTCGCCGCTGCTACGTGGACAGATGGACGCCCGCAGAGAAAGCCATCAAAGCCGCCTCGACGGCCGTGGAGAGATCGGGGTGCGATTCCCTGCTGACCGAGGCGGCGATCTTCCTGGACAAGGCATTCGAGAAGGTGGCCGACTACGTGGACGCCGAGATCGCACGGGGACGATCGCCTGACTTCAAGGCCGAGTGGCTCGATACTTTCTGCTCCATCTGCGATTGCAGACAGTTCACCTCGCCAGGCGGCAGCACTTGTGCCCAGGGGCATGGCGGCGCCGAGGGCATCTACCATCAGGAGCAAACATGAAGATCTACAGGCTCGGCAAAAATGCGAGGAAGATCAAGGCGAAGACCCTCCAGATCCATGACTTCCTGAACCTCTCGGTCCTGCCGGCGCCTCCCGCCGCCTTCGACTGGTCCATGGTGGCAGGGATGCCATTGGTCTATGGGATGGACGGCAATGATGATTATGGCGACTGCGTGTTCGTCTCGGCATGCCACCACATCGGGACCTGGAGCGGCAACACTTCCTCCGAATTGATTGCGACCGCGGCCGACGCCCTGGCCGCCTACGGTGCCTTCACCGGGTTCGTCCAGGGAGATCCATCCACCGACCAGGGAGCCAACATGCTCGACGTGGCCACCGCCTGGAGAACGAAACCCATCTTCAATCACGAGATCGCCGCCTTCGCGGCCGTGGATCTCAAGAGGATGGATCTCGTGGCCGCGGCCATGTACCTGTTCGGGGGGCTGTGGATCGGGTGGTCGCTGCCCCTGGCATGGCAGGGTGCGGACGAGTGGGACGTGTCGCCTTCCGGGATCTTGACGGGCAACTGGGCGCCTGGGTCTTGGGGTGGACACGCCACGCACGTGCCTGCCTGCTCGCCCAGGCTCCTGGGAGCCAAGACCTGGCAAGAGAACATGCCCGTCACCATCCCGGCCTTCGAGGCATATGCCGAGGAGGGCTACGCCCTCATCTCGACCGACACCTGGGAAACGCTGATGGGCAACAAGTGCCCCGCGGGCGTCGACGGGGCGGCATTGCAGGCGGCGCTGGCCCAGGTCATCCTGTGATCTGCCTAGGATGCGGCATCGAGATTCATCCCTGCCTGACAGGAGTCCACATGACGGACGAGGGATCGCTCTGCGACGATTGCTACTTCGATAAGCTAGGCGATCTCGTCGAACAGTACCCCATCGGGCATCCGGGCCGACATGGTCCGGGGCGGATGGATGTCGATCAAATCGATCCGACGATCGAGAAAATGACATGATCGCCTGCCAGCCCCTCGCCGATCACTTGAGGCTGTTCCCCTACTGGACACCTCCTACGGTGCCGATGCCCGTATTGATATATGGGCAGCACGAAGAAGATTGGAGATGCCTTGGACAGCCGAAAGTGTGCCGCCACTGTGGCCAGGTCAGGCCCGACGGGGGCTGGACGACCGTATGCACCCGCTGGTGGTACCCGTCCCAGGGATCATGACAGTCCGGCCATGATGCCCTTCCCGAAGTACATGCTCACTTATTGCTTCCGGAATGGGGATCGGGTCGTCGAGGGCTTCTTCAAGCGGCGAGAGATTTCATCTTCCTTTTCTCGACGGCTTCGTGCGATCTGATCGCGCCTGGATTGAAGCTCCTTCTTCCGCCTCGCTT
>Ga0187888_1002519_pt1 | contig 15493 bp, 9 predicted proteins | sample June2016WEW_7_40_FD_132987 | JGI IMG/M metagenome (GOLD analysis project Ga0187888, IMG submission 132987) | Peatland microbial communities from SPRUCE experiment site at the Marcell Experimental Forest, Minnesota, USA - June2016WEW_7_40 | ecosystem: Environmental > Terrestrial > Soil > Wetlands... | reverse complement strand
GAACAGGCCCGCTGGAGCCAGATCGTCAGCGCCATCGCCGGGATCATGAACCCTGCGGCGAGCGGGAGCGGCTAGTGGTTCGGCCTGAGTAGGCACGGATGTCATTCTGAGCTGCGCCTTGTGGTGGATCGCAGGAAATGCTGAGGGCAAGCTTCCTCGCGGAGTTTACCCTGAGCACCCAGAGCGAGATTCCTTCACTTCGTTCAGGACAGGCTCTTCGCTTCGCTCAGGATGACAGCGAAGGGCTCGGAATGACACCGCTGACTAAAGGCTGAGAGCCAAGTGGAGATGCTGGTGAATAGCGATCTCTGGTTTCGCCTTCGAGCGTTGTTTCGGCGCAAGTCCAGGGAAGAGGACCTGGAAGAGGAGGTCCAATCTCATTTGCGTATGGACGAGAGGGAACGTGTGGCGCAGGGTGAATCTGCCGGCCAAGCTCGAACCGCCGCGCTCCGCGAATTCGGCAACGTCGGGCTTGTGAAGGAAGTTACGCGGGATATGTGGGGCTGGCGCTGGCTTGAAACTTTGCGGCAGGACGTTCGCTTCGCCCTGCGCCTGTTACGCCGCAGCCCCGGTTTTACCGCCGTCGCCGTGCTTTCGTTAGCGCTGGGAATCGGCGCCAATACAGGCGTCTTCAGCCTGATCAACACCCTCATGCTTCGCCTTCTTCCCGTCCGAGATCCCGAGGGCCTCGTAGAGTTGCTGCACCAATATCCTGGGGAACCTCGGATGAACGGATACTCCTGGCAGAGCTACGAGCATTTTCGTGATCACAATCACGCCTTCTCCGGCCTTATTGGCTTCAGTCCCTCCCGGTTCGATTTGCGGGGCGAAGGCCTGGGTGGCCAGACAGTGGATGGCGAATACGTAGTTGGAGACTTCTTTCGTGTGCTGGGGGTGAAGCCCGCCGTCGGCCGCCTCATTGGACCCGAGGACGACCGGCTGGGCGGTGCGCACTCGGCAGTGGCCGTGGTGAGTTGGTCCTTCTGGAAGAGCCGCTTTAATCTGGATCCGCGAATTCTGGGCAAGCGAATCATTTTGCAGAATGTGCCGGTCGCGGTCATTGGAGTGGCGCCGCGTGAATTCTTCGGGCTGGAGATCTGGTCGCGGCCCGACGTTTGGGTGCCCACCGGCCTGGAACCCCTCATCGACGCCCCCGGCCGGACGTATTTTGGAGCGCCGCTCGCCTTGATCGGGCGCTTGAAGCCCGGCGTTTCCGTCGATCAAGCGCGAGCGGAAATGAGCGTGTTGTTCCAGTTCACTCTCGATGAAATGAGCAAAGGGAGCAAAAACCCCCTCATTCGCAAAATCAAATTGGAAATCGTGCCAGCGGGGGCCGGGCTGGCGTTCCTGCGTGACCAGTTCGAGCAGCCGCTGCTGGTCCTGATGGTGCTTGTCGGTCTGCTCCTTCTGATTGCCTGCACCAGCATCGCTACTCTGCTGCTGGCACGCGGGGCGGCACGCGAGCATGAAATGGCGCTGCGGGTTTCCCTCGGCGCCGGCAGGATGCGCCTTCTAAGGCAGGTGATGACCGAATCGCTGTTGCTTTCCGGCGTGGGCAGCCTACTGGGAATCCTGGTGGCCTATGTCGGCGCCCGCGCGCTGGTTCGGATTCTCCTTTCCGGGCGGCCGATTGTGGGGTTGCCGCCTCATTTCACGTTCGAAGTTCGGCCGGATGCCCACGTGCTGCTCTTCACCCTCGGAGCGGCATTACTGACGGGCGTGCTATTCGGGCTGGTTCCCGCTCTGCGGGCTGTGATATCGGCGCCGGCGTCCATGTTGCTGGGCGCCACCCGGCCCTCGCAGGCTCGAGCTGCGCGCTTGTTCGGGAAGAGCCTTGTCGCGGCCCAGGTGGCATTGTCCGTGGGAGTGTTGAGCCTCGCCGGCGTATTCACCCGCCACTTGTCCGACCTGCGGAATCAGCTCGGCTTTGAGCGCGACCACCTTCTGCTCGTGAGCCTCGATACGGCCCACACCGGGTATTCCGCGGAACAACTATCTCTCTTATATCAGGAGTTGCTGGGGCGCCTGGATGCTCTTCCCGGCGTGCGCTCGGCAACGATTGGTTCCCCCACTCCGATCTCAGGCGCTGGAGCGGCGAGCTTTGTAGACGTGGAAGGCCGCCAGCAGAAGCCCGAGGACCGCCGCTACGTGGCGATATCATGGATCGCGCCCAAGTATTTCCAGACGCTCGGCACGCCTTTGCTGGCAGGCCGTGATTTTACCTTCCAGGATGAAGGCGGCCCGCGCGTCGCGATCATCAACGAGGCCATGGCGCGATATTACTTCGCCGACGCTAACCCTATTGGAAAGCATCTCAGTATCGAGAAGGATTGGAAAAACATCGGCGGCCCGGACAAGCCGTATGAAATCGTCGGCGTCGTGGGCGATGCAAAATACGATGACGCGCACGGGGCGCCGCCACGCACCCTCTACCTGACCGCTTTCGGCGACGGCAGAATGTACGCAAGTGATTTCATCCTCCGCACCAGCATGCCCCCTGATGCAGTGACTGGTGAGGTACGGCGCAGCGTTACCGAGATACTGAAGGGCGTTGCGGTGCGCCACGCCACAACCATGTCCGAGCAGGTCGATGCTGCCCTCGTTCCGGAGCGGCTCATCGCCATGCTCTCCGGCTCATTCGGCACGCTGGGGTTAATCCTCGCCGCGATCGGCCTCTATGGACTGCTGGCGTACGCAGCGGCGCGGCGCACGAAAGAGATTGGCGTCCGCATGGCGCTCGGCGCGACGCGCGGCACGGTGACTTGGATGGTGCTGCGAGACGCGCTGGGGATGGTCTCAGCCGGGCTGCTCGTAGGAATCCCGGTGGCGCTTTGGTCCAGGAAATTCGCCGGTAGTCTGATTGAGGGACTCCCTCCATCCAGCGTCTTGCCCATTTCAATGGCCGCGCTGGGGGTAATCGCCGTGGCATTTATGGCCAGCTACATTCCCGCGCGCCGGGCGACGAAAGTGGATCCCATGGAGGCGCTGCGGTATGAGTAAAGCAGTGGCTAGTGGCTAGTGGCTGGTGGCTGGTGGCTAGTGATTACTGGTTGGCCAGGGGAGATCCTCGGCTTGTGGCGCCGCCAAGCTTCTTAACGAACGTTTGCCCGCAGATACAAGCCACTGACCACTAGCCACTAACCACTGAAGTGGAGGTCCCGATGTTAAGCAAGATTCTGTTTCGCCTGCGAGCACTCTTCCGGCGCAAGTCGATGGAGACGTCGCTCGACGAGGAAGTCCAGGGCCATTTGCGGATGGCCGCCCAGGAGCGCATGGATCAGGGTGAATCCGCCGAGCGGGCGCGAGCCGCCGCCCTACGCGAATTCGGCAACGTCGGACTCGTGGAAGAAGTCACTCGCGGAATGTGGGGTTGGGGCTGGCTTGAAAGCTTGCTGCAAGACTTGCGCTATGGACTCCGCATGCTGGGGAAGAATCCCGGCTTCACTGCTGTCGCCGTACTCACTCTTGCCCTCGGCATCGGCGCCAACACTGCCGTGTTCAGCCTCGTCGACACCATTCTTCTGCGACCTCTTCCCTATCGCAATCCCTCGGAGCTGCTGGTGGTGTCAGAGACCGTGCCGCAGATGGGCGGCGACCTCGAGGTCGGAATGGCAGCCGGGGAATATCTGGACTATCGCGACCGGAACCGTTCCTTCGTGCAGACCGGAGCCTATGAAGACGCGGGATTCAATCTTACAGGAGAAGGAAATCCGTTGCGCATTCATGCCGCTGCGGTTACTGCTTCGGCATTTCAGCTCCTCGGGGTCTCGCCCGGGCTGGGACGTGTCTTCACAGCCGAGGAGGAGCAAAACGGAGGCGCAGCAGTGGCCGTGCTCTCCTATTCGCTATGGCAGCGCCACTACGGCGGCGATGCTGGAATTCTGGGCAAAACTATCAAGCTGGATGAAAAACCTTATCTGGTGCTGGGGGTCATGCCGCCGTCATTTCACTTTCCCTCTGACGGAGCTCCGCTCTCCGAGCGGCCCGACCTGTGGGTTCCGGAAGTGTTCGCTCCAGACCGCTTGAAGGATCGCTTAATGGAATTTGGCGTCAATTTCATCGGACGGCTGAAGCCGGGTGTGAGCGATCAGCAGGCCCTTGCAGATGTCAACTCCGTGGCTGCCGGGTTTATGCGGCAGCTTCCGGAATTCTACTCCGGCAACATCCGTGTGGTTCCTCGTGTGCACAAGTTCTCCGCCTATGCAGTGCAAAAGGCTCGGCCGTTGATGATTCTTCTTATGGCCGCTGTCGCCAGCGTTCTATTGATCGCCTGCGCCAACGTCGCGAACCTGCTTCTCGCTCGCGGCAGTTATCGTACTCACGAAATGGCAGTGCGGAGCGCGATTGGTGCAGTGCGATCTCGTTTGGTGCGGCAGTGTCTGGTGGAGAGCCTTCTGCTCTCGCTTCTGGGAGCCGGCGGCGGGTTTGCTCTGGCTTTCGTGCTGGTGAGGGGAGTGCGGGTCTTCGGCCCGGCAGACGTGCCGCGCCTCGAGGAAGTTGCGATCGAGCCCATGGCTTTGGCGTTTACGGTTGTGCTCTTGTTGCTGACTACGGTGCTGTTCGGATTTGTTCCGGCGTGGCGGCTCTCGCACGTCGCGCCGCAGGACTGCCTGAAGGAATCCTCGCAAAACCGTGGGGCGCGTGGAACGGATCGGTTGCAGAATTTCATCGTGGTGGGTGAAATCGCCGCTACGCTTCTTCTGTTAGTCGGGGGCGGCCTGCTGCTCAGGAGTTTCGTGCGAGTCTTGAATGTTCCTCTTGGGTTTAGTCCTCAGGGCGTTTACATCGTGCGCACCCTGTTTGACGAGGCTCGCTACCCCAATGCCGCGAAGCGAGAGGTTGTACAGAAGGAACTGATCGACCGCTTCGCGCATCTCCCGGGGGTACAGGTCGTGGCGGCCGCGAGCCACTTGCCGCTAAGCGACAGCCGCCAGATTGGGTTCCGCCTCGAACATGCCGCGCCCGATGATTTTCACTGGGCGGAAAACTCACTGGTGACGCCGGGATATTTCCATGCCATGGGGATTTCGATGCTGCGCGGCAGGAACTTCACGGACCAGGATCGCTCCAACACGTCTTTGGTCGTCATCATCAACGAAACGATGGCGCGCCAGTATTTTCCCGGGCAGGATCCCATCGGCCAACGGTTCCACTGGGGCGGGCGCGAGTTGTTCACGATTATCGGTATCGCGCGCGACGTACACATTTCGGCCCTCGACGCCGACCCGCCGCCCATGATCTACCACTCGATGTTCCAACTTCAGACCCATACCAGCGACCGAACTGCCTTAATCCTCCGAACCGACCGCGGCGCACAGGACAAGGACCTATACGCCCGCATCCAGCAGCAGATCTGGTCGCTCGACCGGGACCTCCCCATTTACAGCTTTGCGGCCCTTGACACACTAATATCCGAATCGCTGGCTCAGCGTCGCTTCACTACTCTCCTGACGTTGTCCTTCGGATTGATCGCCTTGGCCCTGGCGCTCATCGGGCTGTTCGGTGTGATGTCTTACCTGGTGGCGCAACAGCAGCGGGAATTGGCCATACGCATGGCGCTGGGCGCCAACCAGGCGGGACTCTGGTGGATGGTCATGAAACGCGGCGCCGCGCTCGCTACGTCAGGCTGCGGGATCGGATTGGCCTTGTTTCCCCTTGCCGAACGCCTGATTCGGGCCACCCTTTACCAGACCAGCGCGTACGATCCACTGACGCTGTTCCTGGTTCCTCTCCTCCTGTTTTCCGTCGCCCTTCTTGCGAGTTACCTGCCCGCACGCCACGCCACGAAAGTCGATCCCATGGCGGCGCTAAGGTACGAATAAAGCGGCGGCTAATCATTGGCAATTTGTGATTTGCGATTTGTGATTTGTGATTGCTCCGAAAGCTGTTCCCTGAGAGTCATCTTCCGCTCCACCTCAACCGACAATCACAAATCGCAAATCACAAATGACATGTTGTCCTCTTGACAGTCTAGGGGAAAGGTGTATTCTCATCTCGACCGTCGAGAGGAGGGACCATGAAATCCAGCGAGCTCGTCCAGGGAACTCTGGACATGCTCATCTTGAAAACCCTGGCGCTTGAACCCCTGCATGGCTATGGCATCGCCTTGCGGATCGAGCAGATCAGCAAGGGAGTATTTCGCGTCAACCCAGGCTCGTTGTTTCCCGCCTTCCGCCGCCTGGAGCGGGCGGGATGGATCAAGCCGGAGTGGCGGCCTACGGGGAACAATCGGCGCGCGAAATTCTACCAACTCACTACTCTTGGGCGGAAGCAACTGAAAGCCGAGACCGAGGAGTGGGCGCGACAGCTCGCGGCAATCACGCGAATCATGAGGGCGCCGGCCATTGGTAATTTGTAATCGAAGTTGAATGGCATTTCTTCGTGCCTTGGTGGTGAGGGAGGTCGCGATGTTCGATCTACGAAGCATCATTGCAGGTGTCCGCGCACTGTTCCGAAAGAAGCAAATGGAACGGGAAATGGATGAGGAGCTTCGCGGCTATCTCGACGCTGCGGTGAAAGAAAAGGTGCGCTCGGGAATGAATCAAGAGGAAGCGCTGCGTGCGGCGAGAATTGAAATGGGCAGCATGGATGCAGTGAAAGAAGAAATCCGCAGCGCCGGCTGGGAATCGACTCTCGAGACGATCTGGCAAGATTTGCGCTTCGGTTTGCGTGTGCTGCGCAGGAATCCCGGTTTTACGGCCGTGGCGGCGCTGACGTTGGCCCTCGGCATCGGTGGGACCGCGGTCGTCTTCAGCCTGCTCGATGCGGTCTTGCTGCGGCCCCTGCCCTACCCCTATTCGGAGCGGCTATTCAGACTCTTTCCCCTCGAGGGCAAGAGAAAACGCGGTGTCGAGCAGGCGTCATACGCGGACTTCCGCGATTGGCAGCGTCAAACCCGCACGTTCGAATCCCTGGCCGCCTATGGAGGTGACTCTCTGAATCTGACAGGCACGGCGGAACCCGAGCGCGTTCAGGCTTCGACCGTCACGCCCGGCTTCTTCGCGACCTTGGGAGTTAGCCCTGTGCTTGGGCGCGAATTCAGGAGCGATGACGCCGAAAGCGTGGCCATCTTGAGTTACGCGCTCTGGCAGAGGCGATTCGGCGGCGATGCAGGAATCGTCGGCAAACCGATCCACGTCGAGGGGCGTGCCTACACGGTCGTCGGCGTGTTGCCGCCCGAGGTTCGCTTTCGATCACACCCCTGGGCGACCCCGGCGTCCGACATCTTCGTACCTGTCGTTCCAACCCCGGCCCGTAATTGGCATAGCGTGCGGGTGTTGGGACGCCTTGCCCCGGGTGTAAGCAAAGAGCAGGCGCTGGCGGAGATTAACGGCATCGCCGCCCGTCTCAAGCAAGCCTATCCCGAGTCGGAAGCGCTTGGAATCGCTTTCGAACCGCTCGCGCAATACGTCGTTTCGGGCGCCGACCAGACTGTGTGGCTTCTGTTGGGCGCAGTCGCCTTCGTGCTTCTCATTGCGTGCGCCAACGTCGCGAACCTGCTCTTATCCCAGGGTGCCGCGCGCGAGCGCGAGATGGCCATCCGCACGGCGGTGGGGGCCAGCCGCGGTCGCATCTTGCGCCAACTGTTAACCGAAAGCCTGCTCCTGGCAAGTTCCGGCGGCGCGATTGGCATCGCGCTGGCTTATTGGGCAATACCACTGGTGGTGCGCATTGCGCCGCCGTTCAGTTCCCTGTTCTCGCGGCTCGAAGATGCCCATCTCCACCTTAATTGGACGGTGCTGGGCTTCAGCGCGCTCTTGTCGGCGCTCTCGAGCGTTCTGTTCGGCGTTTTGCCTGCTTGGAAAGCTACCCGACCTGCGCAAAGCTCCTTCGCCGCCAGTCGCGCGGGCGGGATGCGCGGAGGACTGATGGCGCTCGAAGTTGCCTTGTCCCTAGTTTTGCTGGTCGGCGCAGGCCTGATGATGAAGAGCCTCATTCGTCTGCTGGAAGTTGACGTGGGTTTCCGCACCGAACATCTGCTGACCATGCAGGTGAGTCTTTCTGAGGCGAAGTACTCCACACCTGAAAAGCAGGCTGCGTACTTCGACCAAGTCCTGCAGCGCCTCGCGGCAATGCCTGCGGTCCTCTCGGCCGGCACCGTCACGGACCTCCCGTTAACGCGCAACGAGACATCGAACGGGTTCGAGATTCCGGGACCACATCCCGGGCAGGGCACAGCGGGCTACCATGCCCTCAGCGCGGGTTATTTTCGCACCATGGGAATACCGTTGTTGAATGGCAGAGAGCTGGAGATGGGTGACTCTGCAAACTCACCCTTGGTCGGCGTGATCAACCGCAGCATGGCCGGCAAATACTGGCCGAACGAGAATCCCGTGGGCAAGACAATCGTAGTTTACCGCTTCGTGGCCGAGCGAACCTCCGCAGGCACGCACGTCCAGTTCAAACCGCACATGCTCGCGATCGTCGGAATCGTGAGTGATATTCGGCAACTCGGGCTGGATGCGCCGCCTGATCCTGAGCTTTTCATGCCCTACGACCAATGGCCGGCGCAGGAGATGTCGCTGGTGCTGCGCGTCGCCGCGGAGCCGTCATCGCTGATTCCGCGAGTCGAGAAAGAGATCTGGCGAGTCGATCCCGACCAGCCGGTCACCGATATCAAGACCATGGATGAATGGGTGGCCAGAGAAGCCGCGGGAAGGCGGTTCATCTTGCTATTGATTGGGGCTTTCGCGTCGATCGCAGCGGTGCTGGCGGCAGTGGGCATCTACGGCGTGGCTTCTTATGGTATGCGGCAGCGAACCCACGAAATCGGTGTTCGCATGGCCCTGGGCGCACGAGGGCAGCAGGTTGTTTGGCTGATTCTCCGCCAGAACCTCAGTTGGCTCGTGATCGGAATCGCCGCTGGAATTGCAGGCGCGTTCGCCTTGACGCGGCTGCTAGCTTCATACCTTTATTCGGTGCGGCCTACTGACGCTTCAACCTTTGGGCTCATCGTGCTCGTGCAATTGGCAATCGCCGCGTTGGCCAGCTTCATCCCCGCGCGCCGAGCGACGAAGGTTGATCCCATGGTGGCGCTGCGCTACGAATGATCGTCGATCTGCGATTGCCGATTGTCGATTGAGAATAGTTTCGAGTTTCGATTTTCCAGTTTCCGTTTATTGCCCTTCCGCCATCGACATCGTGGTTGTGGTTAGTCCACGCTCACCGAAATCGCCACGCTATGGCTCGTGCTCGGCCCCGTGCCCTGCACGGTGACGGTCCCGGATTCGGAGGGCGCGGGATTCACTCCCCCGCCGCCGCCTCCGCAACTAAGGCCGGCCACGAACGCCGCCATGAGCGCGGCGCCGAACGCAATCAGCCGCACCCACTTCCTCAGCAGCAGAGTTTGCGAATCACGCCTGTGCAGGGCGATCAAGAACGCCAGCAGCAACCCGAGCCCCGCCCAAGTTTGCGTCCCGCGCGCGTTCAGTCGGCGTACTTTCTGCCACGCGGGGAAAGTCGATGCAGAGAAGGAGGCCGCGATGGTTACAGTGGCCGTGTTGTTGCTGTCGAGCGCTCCGACTGAGCAGGTCACGCCCGCCAGTGTGCTGGAGACGCTGCAGGAGAAAGTCACGCTGTTCCCGGAAAGCCCATTGATCGGCGTGAAACTAAGCGTGGACGTGGCGCTGTTGCCGGGGCTTATCGTCAAGGTGGTGGGGGAAGCACTCAGCGAAAAATCCCCGGGGACGGTAGTGAAGCTGAAGACGCTCGACCAAGCCCCATACACCCCGCCAGAAGAGGACAAAGCTTTGACCTGCCAATAGTATGTTCCCGCAGCGAGATTACCCGCAGTCGGAGCGCTGGGCGGAGTGTAAGAGGTTGCATTGACCTTCGTGCCCGTTGAGCAACCTGAACAGGTCCCGACGGCAGGATTGGTGGGCAAGACACCCGGCGTCTTGGCAACGAATAAGAGATAGCCGGCATTCCCTATGACCGCGCTCCAACTGAAATTGGGCGGCACCGAGACCCCTGTCGCGCCATTGGCTGGCGCCGTCAGCGCCGGCGCGGCCAAGGCTGGACCGGCCGTCGTGAAGCTGAAAACGTTCGACCACGCGGCCGTTCCACGGGCGGCGGATGGCTCGAGGGCCTGCACCTGCCAAAAGTAAATGCCGGCAGCCAGAGCGCTGGGCGGAGTGTAAGCGTTCGAATTCGTGTCGGTCTCGTCGACAATCGCGCAGGCATTGCAAGTGGCCGTTGCAGGGTCGGTGGGCAGGCCGGTAGGACTGTTTGCGATCAGAATTCGATAACCGGCGTTGCCGGCGACGTTCGTCCAACTGAATTGAGGGGCCAGAGAAACTCCGGCGGCCCCGTTAGCAGGTGCGGTCAAGGCGGGAGCCGGCAGGTTTCCGGCAACCGACGAGCCCCACGCCTCGACCAGGTCGAAAGCATCAACCGAGCCTAGACCAGTAGCCTGGTCATAGCCGGCGCCGGCATTATACCCGAACTGGAAGGGCGCGGCGCCGGGGCAATCGCTGGAGCCTGGCGAGCACGGCACGATGTTGTTACCGCTGGTGATGTCGTGGATCGCCGCAGGCGCGGCGGCGGCCAGGGAATAGAGAACAGGATTGATGTTGCCCTGGCCTTCGGGAGTGTTCATCTTTTGGTTGATCAGGGCAACCATTCCCGCAAAGCAAGGCGCCGCCACGGAGGTTCCGCCCCCCACCGTCAGGTCCTGCTGACTATCACGGAACCCCTCGACACAGCTCCCCTGAACACACAACAGGCTCGGGTCGTGAAAGAGGGAAGAATTAAGGGAAAGGTCAGGGACGTCGCGGGCAGCGTCGTTCGGCACTCCGGTGCCTGTCTGCCAACTCGGTTTGGAGAAAAAAGCGCTGGCTCCCCCTCCTCCGGCCAATAGCTCATGTTGCGTGTTCGAGGGTGACGACGTGTCGTTCCAGGCCATCTCGGGGATGTAGGAGAGGGCGGAGAGGGGGACATCCACGCCGTTGGTATCCGCAATCCAGTAGACCCCCGAGCCCTCATGGAATTCCGTCCCACCCAGGCCAGTCACGTAAGGAAGGCTGGAGGGCCAATTGACCGCCAAGCCGGTGGTGGCGGCCGTGGTCGAAAGGCCGCCCTCGCAACCGGCGGGGCCAGTGTCGCCGGCAGCGGCCACTAGGGTCTGCCCTTGTGCATTTGCCTGCTGGGCGAGATTGGCAAGGGCCGTGAGGTTCGCGGAACCCAGCATCGCTTCGCACTCCCCGTAGCTGATGCTGATGACCGGGGCGGTCTTGTTGTCAATGGCATACTGCAAGGCCTTACCGACTCCTTTGGCGCCGCCGTTCACGAAAACAATCGTGGCATTCCTGGCCACCGCGCCTGCCCACTCCACGTCGGTGCTGGCTTCGCCGATATCGTCGGAAACGACGCCAGGATCCGTGGCGCCGGGAATCAAGACGACTTGGGGCGAGTTTGGCGGCAGCCCCGCGGCATTGCGGAAGGCTGTGATATCGCTATTGGCGCTCGGGTCGCTATAAAGGTCCGTCTGCCCCATCACCGCAATCGACTGCCCCGTGCCGTCGATTCCCGCGGAGTAAAGGCTGTTGAGGTCATAGATAACGGCGAAATCGCCTGGGGCAACGTAGGTGTTCCCGCTAATATAAGAGGTAAATGCCGGAGTGAGACCCGCGCTCACTTTGCGGACCACACCGCCCGGCTTGAGCGGGTAATTGTCCAAGCCGTGAATGGCCAGCACCACCCCCGCCAGGGCGCTGGGGACGGAAGGCTCCGTCGCGTTGGCATAGTACGTCGCGTCGTGGAAGGAGAAATTGTGAATCTCGGTTTGGAAAGCAGTTTGCACCTGACTTGCGGTCCCCGAGAAAGAAACCCAAGTGCGGCTGCGAGCCTTCCAGGTCACAGTGAAACCCTGCCCCTCGAGCCAAGCCACGACCTTGTTCAAGTCATTCTGGCTCAGCCCAAACCGGTCGGCGAACTGCTCCGGCGTCAGCCAACGGTGGAAGCTCGGCGAAAAGGGGTTTTGCAGGTCGTCCAAAAGCGCCGTCAACTCGGACTGCCGGCTCGCGGCGAACGCGAACGTCAGGGAGATGTTCTCCAGCCGGAGGGAGCCGTCGGCGCGTCCCAGGTCGTTTTCAGGCCGGAACATGGGACGAACGTTGCCTTGGAGCGCGACCCGCGAAGCGTTCTCAATCGCCTGCACGATGCGCTCCTGCCCCGGGTCTTGGGCGGAGGCAAAAGGGATGAGCGAGAAGGCCAACCCCCAGATTCCAACCCACTTCAGCCGCAAGATTGCGTTCGGTCGCATAAGTGTCCGTGGCTCATGCCGGTCGGCTGACAGGCACCCAGAAACCATGAAGTACCCGGCCCTTGTGTAGCCGACTGATTGTCAGTGTCCCGGCCTCGCGATTGCGCTCCACAACTTCGGTTCGTTTTCGCAGGACGTGGCCTTTCTTGCTCCTTTTGCGATAGAATAGCTGTCAATCTGCGCGCAAGACGCGCATAATTTGCAGCATTTAAAAGGGTGACTTCCTTTGTTTTCAACCACTTCTTAGCTTCGTTCCCACTGTTTTCGTATTTTCGCAAGCGTCTCCGGATTTGCCACAGCCGGTCAATCTCGAATTCTGGCGCATTTCCCCTTCCGGTCCGCCGCCAGAAACTGTGCAGCGTCAAAAGCTACGAATTTTGCGTTTAATGCGCGCATTGTGCACTCAATTTGAGTTCGTTTTGGGTTCGTCTTTCAGCCCTCTTCCTTTGTTTTCAAGTACTTCTTAGCTTCGTTCCCACTATTTTTCATTTTTTGTATTTCCTGGCTCTCCCTGCCAGTCGGCACGATCCTGCCGTCCCTCGCGCCCGGTCGACTTCCGGGGCCCGGCTACGACAATGTGTCCACAGATTAAACACAATGATAGGCTACAACATCTTCGTGAATTTGTCAAGCAAAAAGCAGGTAGTGGTCGAGTTTGACGGCGCAGCGGCGAGTTTAGCTCGCCAGTCGGCGGCATCTACCAAAAGTGCGAAAAAAGCGAGGGACGGAATTCTTCGCCCAGCCTGGCCAAACCATGCCAGCGCGATTGACTGCGACAAAATGTCGTCAAGCGGCCCGCGTGTGGCGTGATCGAGCGGTCCCGCCGCTTCCCCAAGAGCCCGGATGCTTGACCCAGGTCGCATCTGGGGTTCTCCTGTACGTCGAAGTCAGTTCTCAGATTGGGTCGGAGTTGCCGACGATCCGCCCTCAGCCGCCCGGCCGCATACCGGCCTGTAGGCCGTTATCCGGCAGAGTGGGCATTCCGGTGTGGAAAATTAAGAAGCTGTATTGAGGCAAGAAGGTGTAAGATTCGACAACTAGGTTTCTGGAATGCAGTTTATTTGGAGGTTAGATGGCTAGCTCCAGCGTCCGAATCGAGACGCCATACAATCCACTGGCGAAAGAAAACCTCGGCAAGAGTGTCGCTGACGCGCTTTTGGAACGCAGTATTGGGCCACTCCCCCCGGAAGGAAAATTCATCGCGGCTGGCATCTACGCCATTTACTACAACGGCCCCTTCAAAGGATATGCGCGGTTGCTTGAGAAGAATCGAACCGCTCCGAAGAGCGCCGCCGCGCAGATACCGATTTATATTGGCAAGGCGGTACCAGCAGGCGCCCGGAAAGGGGGATTCGGCCTTGGCGCGAGCCCGGGGTTGGTCCTCTACAACCGATTGTGTGAGCACGCCGATTCGATTCGAGAAGCCAAGTCCACTTTGAAGCTTGAACACTTTCGTTGCCGGTACATCGCTGTCGAGGACATTTGGATTCCACTCGGTGAGTCAATGCTGATTGAGATGTTCAATCCCCTTTGGAATAAGGTGCTGGACGGGTTCGGAAATCACGATCCAGGCAAGGGAAATTAGAACTAGCGACGTTTCTTTCAGGTAGGTTAGAGTCTTACGACCGTGAGCACCGAAAAACAGCGCTTCACAATTCGTGCGACTGCGAGTCGCCTAGAGAAGGGCTTGCTCGCAGTACCCCAGAAGTTCACGGAGTGGTTTCCCGGCGAAAAGGGCCAGATCCAAGTCGTTTTTGACGACGAGGAACAAACAAAGACACTAACCTTTCACCCTTATGATCCCACAGTCAAGGAGAATCGAATATTCGGGCTTGGCCAATGGATGTCCAAGCGAGGTATACGCGAGGGAGACCTGATCTCGATCACACTCGAAGACCCGACCAGGCAGCTATACCGAATTGCCCTGGACCGCTATGTTCAAGAGCGGCAGGAGGGCAAGGCCCGCCAGGGACTCCAGGCAGCGCTGACCGATTCGGATGCCGAGCGAGAGTTGAGTACGCTGTCGCGATTGACCAAAAGGCGCCCACGAGAACTGGCCCAAGAGGAATTGTTGCGCATCGCTCATCAGTCGCCGCGCCAGCCGCGTCCAAGGGTATCTCCGGCTGCGGCCGAGCGCCACGAGGGTGTGCCCTCGGCTATTCGCGTCTTGCTTCGAGAGTTGCATGATGGGAAGTGTCAGCTTTGTTCTTTCACTTTTGAGAAACGGAACGGCGAACCGTACTTCGAGTTACATCATCTTGATCCCGAGGTCGGCCATCATCCGAGCAACCTGCTCGTCCTCTGTCCGAACTGTCACGCTCAATTCGAGCATGCAAAAGTGGCTGATTTCAGATGGATTGGTATCTGGCTGATAAGTGTCACGATCAATGGGAAACGCATCGCTGTTCGACAACCGCTCGCGCACGATTCGGTCAGGAGAGCCTTTTTGGGCTTCGTTATGCTGTTTGCAGCCACCAAATTTGGGCGTCGAATAGTACGATATGAGCAGGTTCGCGCTGCTGATCTGGGACGCTTCTGAGGACTGATATTGAAGGGGGTTCGCGATGATCCGAGTGTATTTCGTATACGAAGATCCGTTCGACGACGCTGGAATCAATCTTTCTTTTGCTGACGTGCCAACGACCGACCCAGGTAAGGCGTTTAAGCGCATTCAGGGCGCTGCAAATTCTGGAGAACTTTGGCAGGTGTTGTACCCTGACACCAAAGAACACCCGTACACGCTTGTGGCAAGCAAGATGACGTTTCTTGATATCTCAGAATTGAAGAAACGATTGGATGCCGGAACTGTTCTGACAACCTAGGCAGCGGCAGCCCTGTAAGAGCCTAGCTGGGCCGAGTTTTCGATTTGCGTTCGGAACTCATCTAGCAACCCGGAAAATGCTTCATGCCCGACAATCTCGTTGTGCAAGCGTATATACTCGCCAGCGTCGACCGGCAGGCGCCTCCCGTGAGCGATGTTGTTTCGACGCTCTCGAAGCAGTTCAATCACTGACTTTTCACGCACCTGGAAAGGTCTGTAGTCGAGGCCAAGTGTGACGACAATATCCCTCAGCAAATCGGCAGATAGATTGGACTTCGTCTGCACCGCGTGGTCCCAGTTCAGGCGCGCCCGATGGCTAACCTGTGTCGCGAAGAATTGGACGACTCGCTCAAGCATCTCTCCCTTCCAACTGCCCACAGCTTCCTTTAGGAACGTCTTCATCCCAAGCG
>Ga0187888_1002497_pt1 | contig 15617 bp, 17 predicted proteins | sample June2016WEW_7_40_FD_132987 | JGI IMG/M metagenome (GOLD analysis project Ga0187888, IMG submission 132987) | Peatland microbial communities from SPRUCE experiment site at the Marcell Experimental Forest, Minnesota, USA - June2016WEW_7_40 | ecosystem: Environmental > Terrestrial > Soil > Wetlands... | reverse complement strand
CTAGGGCTTAAGAACCTTCCCGGAGTTCCGAAGATCATCGGACCATTCGGGTACAGCTCCGTAGACGCGACGATCAGCCAAACGATTTTCAGCTTCGAATCCGTCCAACGTTTTCGAGCCGCTCGGACGGCCGAAGACGCGGCGAAGCTCAACTATCAAAATGTTTTGGACGTAGTGACGCTCGCTGTGGGCAATGCCTATCTGCAGGTTATCGAGGCCAGCTCCCGGATCGAAGCGCAAGAGGCGCAGGTACGGAACGCAAGAGCGCTGTACGAGCAGGCTCGCGACGAGGTGGAAGCCGGTACCGCTCCACGAATCGATCTCACGCGCACGGAGGTCCAACTGCACTCGGAAGAATACAACCTCAGTGTGGCTCGCAATAACTTCGCGGTGTCAAAGCTCGCTCTTGGCCGCGCCATTGGCCTGCCCATGGGGCAGCAGTTTGAACTTGCTGACCAGCTTCCTTACTCCGACATAAGTCCGTCCAGCGTCGACGATGCTTTGAAGATGGCGTACAAATCGCGCAATGACTTTCGCGCCGCTCTCGCTACCCAAAAAGCCGCCGAACAGACGCTCTCCGCCACAAAAGGGGAACGCTATCCCGTTATCGCAGCAAACGGCAACTACGGTGATGTCGGGACAACGTTTGCTCACTCCCATGGGAACTTTAATTTCCAGGGCGGGGTCAGCATTCCGATCTTCACTGGCGGGCGGATTAAAGGGGATATCACGCAGGCGGAAGCCGAACTGCGACAGCGCAAGGCCGAAGCGGAGAACATCCGCGGACAGATTGACTATGACGTGCGGACTGCCTACCTCAATCTGAATGCCGCAAAAGAACAGGTCGCTGTTGCGAAGCAGAACGTTGATCTCGCCAATGAGAACGTCGCTCGGTCAAAAGATCGCTTTTCTTCCGGCGTAACTGACAGCGTGGAGGTGGTGCAAGCCGAGCAAGCCCTTGCCAGCGCCAACGATCAGTACATCACCAGCCTTTATAACCACAACTTCGCCAAGCTCTCGCTGGCTCGCGCACTTGGGGTAGCGCGCAACAATTACGACCAATATTTCAGCGGAAGGTAAGTACCGGAAGCAGATTGCAAGTGTTGATCTGTCTTTGACAGCTTCGACGATTCAGTTCGACAGTGACAGGTTTTCGCGGCCGGTGTCACGGGATGTCAGATTTACAGCGTTCGGACCTTTGGCATAGGGCATGCATTGGTACTCGACGATTTCGGAGGTACACGATGACGAACAACGACCGACACAAGAACACGCCACTGGCAGTGCTGGATAAGGAGGAACCACTCACGATGACCGAGTCGCAGGAATCGCGCGCAGTCATAGAAACTCCGGAATCGTCCCACGACGATACTGGCACGAATAAGAGGATTGCGGTTAAGACAGGGAGCAGAAAGACCATCGCCCTCGCTGCGGCAGCCGTGGTGATCGCAATCGTCGGCGGTTATTTCATCCGCAACGCCTTCCGATACGAGGGCACCGAGGATGCGCAGGTGGACGGCCATCTGATGCCCTTGAGCGCCCGAATCAATGGGCAGATTCAGGAAGTTCGCGTAGTTCAAGGGCAACTCGTTCACGCCGGAGACGTGCTTGTGGTCATCGATCCGAAGGACTACAAGATCGCGGTCGATCAGGCGAAGGCAAACTTGGCCGACGCAGAGGCCAATGCCGCCGGTTTGACTTGGACCGTGCCTGTCACGTCGGCCACGGCGTTGAGCGGTCTCGATTCGGCGCACACTGCGGTGAGTAATGCCGAAGCTGGAGTGCTCGCCGCCGAACAGAATCTTGAAGCAGGAAAGGCCGCTCTGCAGCAAGCGCAAGCCAATGCCGATAAAACGGATGCCGACCTTGCCCGTTACTCCCAGCTAGTCGCGAAAGAAGACATTTCGCGCCAACAGTACGACCAGGCCGTAGCGGCAGCCAAGGCCAACCGTGCGGCTGTCATTTCAGCCGCGGCTGCGGCCCAAGCCAATGAGCAAGCCCTTCGTCAGGCCCAGGGACGACTCTTGCAAACGAAAGCGGATCTGCGCACGGCCCAAACCGCTCCTCAACAGATTTCCGTCGCGCGTGCCCGGGCCGAGGCATCCAGCGCCCAGGTTGTACGGCGCAAAGCCGAGTTGGAGCAAGCTGAGCTGAACCTCGACTATACGATGATCCGCTCGCCTGCTACTGGGATCATCGGAAAAAAGAGCGCTGAAGTTGGCCAGAACGTGAGCACCGGCCAGGAACTCGTTGATGTTGTGCCGCTCGATGATCTCTGGATCACGGCCAACTTCAAGGAGACGCAGCTTGCCAAGATGCGGCCGGGACAGCCGGTGGAGATCAAGGTGGACGCCTATGGCCGCACCTGGATGGGGCACGTCACCAATCTCGGTGGCGGAACTGGATCCGTCTTTAGCTTGCTGCCTCCCGAAAATGCGACTGGTAACTACGTGAAGGTTGTGCAGAGAGTTCAAGTGCGAATCGATTTTGATCACGCTCAGGGACAGGATTTCAACGCCGACGGTCTGCTGAAGCCTGGACTTTCGGTCGAGCCGGACGTGAGGGTTCGATGAGCACCGCAATCGCGATGGCGGCTGACCAGGTAGCGTGGAAGCCGAAGGTCAATCCCTGGATCATCGGGGTCACGGTTTCCCTCGCTGCCTTCATGGAAGTGCTCGACTCGAGCATCGCGAATGTAGCCCTCCCCCACATAGCCGGCAACCTGGGCGCGAGCAATGACGAGAGCACATGGGTGCTGACCAGCTACCTTGTATCGAACGCCATCGTTCTTCCGATCAGCGGATTTCTCGTCAGTTTCTTCGGCCGCCAGCGGTTTTTCATGCTATGTATCGCCTTCTTCACGATGAGCTCGTTCCTGTGCGGCATCGCGCCCACGTTAGGATTCCTTCTTCTGTTCCGCATCTTGCAGGGCGCGTTCGGCGGAGGGCTGCAGCCGATGGCGCAGGCAATCTTGGCCGACACGTTCCCTCCCGAACAGCAAGGACTCGCCTTTTCGCTATACGGCATTACCGTGATTGTTGGTCCGATTCTCGGGCCGACCCTCGGCGGATGGATCACCGACAATTATTCCTGGCGGTGGATTTTCTACATCAACATTCCGGTTGGGATCCTCGCGCTCTTCCTGATTCAGAAGCTACTTGAAGATCCGCCGTACCTGGCTCGGATTAAAAAAGGATTCGCAAAGTTCGACTATGTAGGTTTCTCACTTCTGGCGTTGGGCGTGAGTGCACTCCAGATCGTGCTGGATAAAGGACAGGAAGACGACTGGTTTGGATCGCGCTTCATCATGAGTCTGGTGGTGATCTCCGTTGTCAGCCTGATCTCCCTCATCATCTGGGAGTGGAACCACAAAGAGCCGATCGTGGATCTTCGCTTGTTTAGGAACCTGAATTACGCGGCCAGTAATCTGATGTTTTTGATTTTCGGCGCAGCTCTATTTAGCGCCACGGTGCTGATGCCGCAATTGCTTCAGACCCTGATGGGGTATACGGCGGAACAAGCCGGACTGGTGCTCTCTGCCGGTGGTGTGGCGGTCCTTTTGATCATGCCACTGGTGGCCCAACTCACCACGCGGGTTCAAGCCCGCTATATCATCGCCTTTGGCTGGCTCGGCATGGCGGCGAGCATGTATGTGTCGGCAAAGCAGACTGATCTGCTAATGAGCTTTGCCAACTCAGCATGGCTGCGCATCTTTCAATGCATTCCATTGCCGTTTTTGTTTGTGCCTATAACCGCGGCGGCCTACGTCGGACTACCAAACGATAAAAAAAACGCTGCTGCCGGGATGATGAATTTCATGCGCAACATGGGCCAGAGCATTGGCACATCGGCCGTTACAACCATCATCGCTCGACGCACTCAGTACCACCAGTCGGTGCTGGCCAATTACACGGGATCTGGACGCTTCCAGAACGCCATCGCAGGACTGGGCGGGCAATTGAGCCACGCGGGCATCAGCTTGAAGACGGCCCAACATCAGGCGCTTGGCAGACTGTACGGCTTACTGCAAATGCAAGCGGCGGCCCTGTCCTATATCGACATCTACTGGCTGCTTGCCGTGGCATGTTCGGTCATCTTCTTTGGTTCTTTCTTTTTGCAGAAGAACGAACCAGGGACCGGCGGTACAGTTCCAATGCACTGATTAGAGTGTCAACTGTTTGAGGCTGCGAGTCAGCAACTGCACCAGGAGCGCAAGTTAGCCAGAGCAGACAAGAGTTGGGTCGCAACATGCCGTTGTTCGCAGAACCCGCCCAAGGACCGCACAGCAGTCTGGAGAAAAAGGTCGAGATGAATAAGAGAACCACATTCGGAGCGATTGCGTTTGCCGGAGCCTCACATGACCAAGAAGTATGTGTTGCAATCAATGAATACACGATGTCGCAATCCGGAAAATATTCCGATTGGGCGTGTCGCCGGTATCGGTAACGGGAAGTCGGCTAGTGTTTACCGATGGAGAGAGGTGGCGATTGCGATTGCTACTTCTGCCTGAGTCACGGCGGAGCGGATGCGACACTTGATCGCGGACTTTGACGCTGGCCAGAAGTCCTCTTCGCGGACATTGCAATTGATGTCCCCCAAGCCCGTTTCGGGCCAACTTCCGAGTAGCCGACTATCTGTCCGAAATCATGGGAAACGCCACGTTGTAGCGCCGCGTTCTTTGTGGATGCTTTAATCGGGGAACCCGACGCGGCGTACGAATTGTCCGAATCGCGGGTCTCCATGCAGTGGCTCGAATCTTCGTCCCGTTTTGAGATATGTGAGTTGAGGATCCCTCTCCTGATAGGCCTTTTCCAACCAGACAAAAGCTTCGTTCGATTCGCCCAACGCTCCATATAGGGTCGCCAGTGAAGCGGCCGGAACGATGCCTTGCTGGTGCAGTCGCTGGAGGCTCGCGAGTATTCTTCTTGCCTCAGCCGTGCGTCCCGACACGGCGTAGGCAAAGCCCAAGTCCAACTGAATGTCCGTGTCTGCAGCTCCGGCGAGTTCTAGGGCGTTTTGAAACTCTCGAATGGCATCATCCTGTTTTCCGCCGCGCAGGTAGACCCAGCCCAGAGTCTGGTGAGCCGGTGCAAAGTGCTCATCCAGTTCCAAGGTTGTCTGGACCTGCCGGAGTGCTTCATCGTAACGCCCTGCCACCAACAACCTTCCCGCCAGCGCGTTGTTCAGAGGCAGGGACAGAGGGTCGAGTTCACGGGCCCGCATGGCCTCAGCGACCCCCTCATTGAATCGTCCTGTGTACGTGAGATAACCGCCATACCAGTTGTGAGCTTGCGCGTAATCTGGGTTCAATTCCAAAGCCCGCTTGTATTCTCGCTCGGCCGCAGGCCAGTCCCACTCATAAGTCTCCGCGATGAACGCGAGAGAAGCGTGAGGTTCGGCCAAGGCGTCATCGAGTTCAATCGCCTTTAGAGCCGCTTTCTTTGCACCTGAGAGAGCGTCCTTCGATGGAAAACCGCCGCGGAATCCGAGCATTGCATAGGCCTCCGCCAGCCCGCTATAGGCCGGGGCATAGCCTGGGTCGCTCGTGATCGCCTGCTGGAGCGACGCGATACTTTTGTGGAGCGCATCCTCGGTTCGCTGGTTGAAGTAGTAACGGCCCTTCAGGTAGTTCTCGTAAGCTTGAGGATCGACCGGAGGCCTGGATGCCAGACGCGCCCGCTCCTCAGGTGTGAGATTCAGTTCGATCTGCTCGACGATATTCCGGGCGACTTCCTCCTGCACTTCAAGAATGCCGTGGTACTCTCGTTGGTATTCTCCCGCCCAAATGTGCTCATCCGTCGCGGCACGAATCAATTGGGCGTGGACACGGATCTGGTGTCCTTCTTGCACCAGCGACCCTTCCACAATCGCATCGACCGCGAGCATCTTGGCAATTTCTGGCACTGAAAGCTGCGTGTTCTTGAAGTGCATCGTCGAAGTGCGGGATATAACCCGTAATCCGTGAATTCTGGAAAGTCGCCCGATGAGTTCCTCGGTCATGCCGTCGGCGACGTAGTCCTGCGACGGATCGCCACTCAGGTTCTGCAAGGGAAGCACTGCCAGAGAGCGAATTTTGGCCCGGCTTGCATCCTTTGCGCGCATCCGTGTTGCGAAGTAGGCAACTGAAACAGCAAGTACCACCACTGCGGAGCCAAGAATGAGCCAGCGCCGTCCGCGCGGAACGGTCATTTGCCGGCCACCCGCCCCAGCAGCTTCCAGGGCTAGCTCTTGTTCCTCTTCGGAACGGAGTTTGCGGCCTTGCCGCCAGGCATCGAGCTCGGAACTCAAGGCATAGACGGAGCCTCGCTTGTGGTGCAGGTGGCGGTGGACGGGCATTCCCTCCTGCCTCTCCCAGCGCTGCACGGTCGTCACGTCCCGGCCCAGGTACGTGGCAATCTCCTTCCAGGAATCAAGGCGATGCTCGGACGGGGTCTCGGACAGTGTTTTGTTGGGGAATGGTTCGCCCATTCGCCCTCCTGGGAGCGGTCAGGAGACAATCGCCCCGATTGTAATGCACCGGATGAGAACTGCAAAACACGGCATTTGGCCGCAAATGGGCCGTTCCGTTTATTGCTGTTTGCTTAATGTCCTCAAACTCACCCAGTCTGTGCATGGCGTGTCGGGCTACGGCCGGCGCGATGAGTACTGAACAAGATCAGTGTTACCAAAATTTCTGGAGGCGACTATGCACAGCAAAACTTTCTTCTGCTCGGTAGGGGCGTGGGTTCTCGTGCTCGCGCTAGCGACAGGTGCGGCGGCGCAAGATTGGCCAAGCAGGCACTACAGTGGCGTGATCAATGACTATCCATTATCAGCCAACCCCACAGCCGGTCCATGGGAACTTCGCGGCCCGTGGTCCTTGAGCCTGCAACCGTTCGGAACGGCAGATTTTTCGGCATCTCTGACGATGGAGTTTTCCGATTTAGGATCCGGCTCTGGGTTCAGCACCGACTCCCGACACCAGCACACGCACCACATAACGATGAAGGGCGCGACGCTAGTTTGGAACCCGCCTCAAACCGATTGCCCAACCGGCATCACTCCCTTCCCTACCTACACTTGGGTTCTGGAGGTGAACGGAATGGCGGATGTAGCGGGAAATGGAGGATCTCCCTTTACCGGGCCAGTGCCGCTACAGGTCTGCCTCGGCGGCGGCCCGAACCTCGAGATTTCGAACATCACACTGGTGTTTACGAATCTCTCGACCGGCCCATCACAGGCAACAAATCATTTCGGACCGCAGCCGATCCACGGGGTTGTTCGGCTTCCTAAGGAACCTGAATAGAGTGACAAAGGTGGAGGCTACCCGCTATTTGCCCCTCAGGGGCAAACTTCACCACTAACGGTTTGCGTAACGGGAGGCACCCAGGTCGGATTTTCGAACATAACGTTGGTGTTCGGAATGCCGGCGAGCGGCCACTTCGGCTCGCAAGCGATTAACGGCGCCGTTCGCCGGAAATAGCGCCCCCGCAACGAGCGTAACCTTCTGATGCCCGGGGTGACGGACTGAATTTGCACCAACGCTATCTCGTTTGCACTGGATCTCTGCAGTTGGAGGACTCGATGACTGGTTTCAAGGCAGGTAGAAGAATTGGCCAGGGTGATTCCGTACGCATGTCCGTCTTTGTTTCCGTCATCGCGCTGAGGTGTTCGCCAGTTCGGCGGACACGTAAGTAGCTGGCCGCGAAATCGCCAGCGCTGGCTCAGCCCGAAAACAAAAAGTTCCAGCGGAGGATTCCGAAGACCGGAGGTAGGACAATGAAACTTGCGACCAAACTTACATCGAGCTTCTCGTGGCTGCTTTCGGTTCTCGTACTGCTGTGTGGGTGCGGAGGAGGACCAGGAACTTCATATTCAGGCTCACCTTCAGGCTCACCTTCAGGTCCGCCAGCGCAGGGCCAGAGCATTTCAAGCAATTGGCAGTTCAGCACGACGTCCACGGTGGGGATGCCCCCCCTGACGATTGCCGGCAGCATCAGTCTATCCGGCACTTCGTTAAGCGGCGCAGTGCATGTCGACGGTTCGAATTGTTTTGATCGCCTGACAACCGTAGACCTGACCGGTACCCTGACTGGTAGCAACATCTCCCTGACCTCCGCGTCTGATGCGGGACAGGTCGCTACTTTCACCGGCACTATCCCCAACAACGCCCTCTCGGGGACGTATTCACCGGGACAACTCACAGGGACGTATACCATCAACGGTGGCTGTGCCAACGGCGACCAGGGAAATGTCACCGGCGTCAAGATACTTTATGTCGCTAACACGTTGAGCGGCACGTTCACGACTTCCGAGGGAGGAACATTTGACGTGGCAGGCGCCGTGGCTCAAGACAGCGCCAGCTCTCATGAGGGCAGCTTTGGAGTCAGTGGAACTGTTACTTTCAGTTCGCCCTGCTTCAGTTCGGGGACAATCACGTCTGGAACGTTTCCCTCTGGCAGCTTCATCCTGGGCACGTCTGTGGCCCTCGAAATTGCGACTGGCAACGGCACCATCGCTTTCGTTGGGACGTTGAACCCGGACCAAGGTGAGATTAGCGGCGACTACACGGTCTCCGGCGGCACCTGTGATCAAACCGGCACCGCTGTCCTGGTCACTTCGAGCCCATGGGATTATTGACCGGGGCGGCCCTCCGGACAGGACTTCCTGGAGATCTGGCTACGGTGGCAGACACACCTGCCTTGCTTTAGGAATACAGTGCCCCGGTTCCGCCAAATTGTGGGCGGTTTGTCGGCGACTCTTCCATAACCGGGATTGGGGAAGAGTTGCCCGGAAGTTATGCCGGACCACAAGTCGGTAATCGGACAAATGAATCTCGCTGACTCCCCAGAAGTCCTCTTCGAGGAGATTGCCTCACGCCGGCTGATGGTTTTGAACTTGCGACTGTCGGTTCGTGAGTACATAATTGCGCTCCGTTGCAGACGACAAGAGACAGAGATTATATGAGATTTGCGAATCAGCAGAAAGTTACAAGGCGACTGGGTAGTGTCTCAGTTTGCCAGAAGAACGATTTCCTCAAGACTCCAAACGTGATCGGATAGGCCAGCGGCCATCGCCGGAGTGATTCGCAGCGTCTTGTGGATTCTGGCGAAATTGTAATACACGGCGTGGATCGCAACCATAGCTATGTGATTTTCGATTTTCTTAGAAAAGCCATTGGTTAAGCGCGTGAAGCGGCGCATTCCCATCCGCATCGTCAGGTTGTGGCGTTCCACGTAGGACGTGCTTACGTGCTTGGGATCGGGATCACCGCTGACAACCTTCATGTCAGCGCCGATGCACTTGGCCGGACTGTAGCGGCGCATCTCGGCATCGGTCGGTGCGCCGTATATCTTCTGCAATTGAGCGTAGTCAATATCCGCTCCGAAGGCATCCTCAACAGCCTCAAGGTAAGCCTTGTGTCCGTCAGTTGTGATTTGGACTCGGCCCTTGATGCGATTGGCGCAGTCTTGCATGAACTCCTTGGCCCATCCGCCGTCACGCCCGCCCACTAGATAACTGACGCAGAGCTTTGTGTCCGCATCCAAGCCCGTCCACGTCCAAACATCTCCCCATCCTTCCGCCTTTTTCTTCGGCGTGACATTCTTGGCCTTCGCGCCGATGAAACACCAGATTTCGTCTGCCTGCAAGCGCCGCACGCGCACGTTCCTGACGTGCTCATCGTGGAATTTTTCGCAGGCCGCGCCTAAGTCCACCAGCAGCTTTGTCACGGTGTTAATCGAAACGTCAGCTAGGCGACTGCAAGAACGAAGACTGTTTCCCTCTACGAGCATCCCTAGAATGGCGGCTCGGTCGGCAATTGATAGGCGATTCATGAGAAGAATCGTAGCTGGTTTGCCCTTATTTGTCAAGCATTAAATGCAGTTTGACAAATAGGCCATTTTGCCTATTGACATGTTTTGTTGCAGGGATTAGAGTTGTGGACGTGAACCCCCTCAGCCAAGATTACAAGACCCCTGGACAACTGATTCAGGCACTCCTCGATTCTCGCGGTTGGACCCAGCGGGTTCTCGCTATCGTGTTGGCCATTGATGAGACCGGTTTGAACAAGATCGTAGCAGGCAAGCGTGCCATTGATGCCGACCTTGCCTTAGGATTAAGTCAGATATTCGATGTTCCCGCTGAGACGTTCCTTCAGCTTCAAAAGGACTACGATCTCGCGATGGCCCGCATTATCTCACGGCCTGACCCACGGTTGGCCACTCGCGCCAGTCTTTTTGGGGAGCTGCCAGTATCCGAGATGATTAGGCGCGGCTGGCTGAAAGGTGTCGATGACGTTAGGAATGTGCGCGGGGTGGAGGATGCCCTATGCAAGTTCTTCGGGGTGGAAACAGTTGACGAGATAGAGATTCTTCCACATGCAGCTAAGAAAACGGATGTGTTTGGCCCCATAACTCCTGCTCAACTGGCATGGCTGTATCGGGTAAAACAGATCGCGGTTGAGACCTTGGCGGCTAAATATTCTCATCAAGCCCTTGTGGATGCGGTCAGCACATTTCGGGCTTTGCTCGGATCACCAGAAGGCACACGCAAGGTTCCGCGTATCTTGGCCGAATGCGGTATTCGATACGTGATCGTAGAATCCTTGCCTGGAGCCAAAATAGATGGAGTTTGCTTTTGGTTGAATGACCGATCCCCGGTAATCGGAATGTCGCTTCGTCACGACCGCATCGACAATTTTTGGTTTGTTCTTCGCCATGAGTGCGAACACCTTCTGCAAAATCACGGACATTCGGCGGCGATGCTCGACACTGAGTTGGAAAAAGAGCGTGCGGGAACCGGAGACTCGATTCCAGAGGAAGAACGGATCGCCAATGAGGCCGCTGCTGAGTTCTGTGTGCCTCAGTCTTCACTCAATAAGTTCATATCACTCAAGGCCCCATTTTTCGCAGAGCGCGACATTCTCGGATTCGCACAGACTCTTAGGATCCATCCGGGGATCATTGCTGGTCGGTTGCAACGTCAGCTTTCACGTTACGATTTGTTTCGCAATCATCTAGTGAAAATTAGGTCAGCCGTAGTGCCGAACGCGATGGCGGATGGCTGGGGGGACGTGGCCCCGGTTGGGCAATAGGAGATGAAATGACAAAGCACGAAGAAATGCAGGCATTTGTTCGGTACTACAAGCGGGAAAACAAGAAAACCGTCGTGACGATGGCTGAGATCGCGCAAGCCGCAATCGCCCAAGGATGGCCCGTGCCTCCGCCAGTGTCAGGCGCGGAACGGTTGGCTAAGCAGTTTGCTGACGCTGAGCGAGAAGAAATTGGCTACGACCAAAAGACCAAACGCCCATACAGAGCGAATCTCGCCATGACTCAGCGCCTCAAGAATGGTGAGCAGCTTGCGCTTTGGATCGAAACAGACGAAGCAACACGAAGCCAAATGGTGTTCGCAATGGCGAAATATCGTGAGCAGATGATCGGTGAGGCGGTGATCGGGACGAACACGGTAGAGCACTGGAATCGCATCAATCCAAAAGAGCAACCGCTTCAGTTTCCACTTGATTTTGCGGACGAAACCGAATGGCGTCGCAATGCCCCCGTTGAAGAAGAAAGTGGGAAGACCGCCTAGCTCTTCTTCCAGCGTGCTTCCGCCGCCAGACGCGCAATGTCCGCCCGCTCTGCGGGGGTAAGGCTCTTGGCACGCGCCTTACCCCCTTTTACTCCGCCTTTGCGCTTAGGTGATGGATGCCGCTTCGATTCGCTAACCGTGTCCTCAGCTTCGCCAATGGCAATGTCGAATACTTGCTTAGCAAGCTGGACGGGATCACGCGGACGTTTCCCTTTACCTACTGTCATAGAGCAGCCGCCTTTTCAGCGACGGCCGCCCGTTCTTCAAGTTCCTCGGCTTCTCTGCTGAGCCGTTCGGCGTGATCTCTTAGCTGGCGTGCTCGCATACGCAGCTTCTCAGGGGAGCCTTTTTCTAGCCGAGCCTCTTGCATCCCAATAGCCTGCCACTCGCCTTTGGGCCTGAGCTTTTTCTTCATGCCAAACAGTTTCCCACAGGCGCGCGGGATTGGCTACTCTGTGGAAATTGAAACTGAGACACTACCGGCGACTGAGCTTGTGCCGCAGTGACGGGCATCACATAATGGCTTCGGCTTCCAGCATGTTCATTCTAGTCTGTTGAGCTTCGCTTCCGCGCCGGATTGATAAATGACACCAAACCGTCCAGTGGAGGCGCGAAACGCAAGGAACGCAGCTCGGTATGTGATCAAGTTCGTGTCCGACAGAGCAAAGCCGTGAAGTTCTATCGCGATGTGCTCGGTCTCCAACTCAAGTTCGACTCGCCGGGCTGGAGCAAGTTTATGACCGGCGAAACCGCGCAATTGGTCAATCGCCCTAAGGAACTGCTTTTCGCTGTGCCAGAACTTGCTATTCAGCAATGAAGACGTTTGCATCCCTCGTCTTCGGAGTGGGTCGGCGCGGAGCGCAGAAGCAAGCTGGCCGGACGCTCCTCGAAAGCCTATTACATTGCTGCCGCCTGCTCGGGCACCACCTCCACGCCGGAGGTGATCTGAAACGCCGGCTTCAGCGAGCGGTACACGGGACACCCTTCCGCGTACACGCTGTGGACGCGGTCCACGGTTTCGCGGACTTCGTCAGGATTCGCGGCGCGCAGGTGAAACGTCACGTGCACTCGGCGGATGATCAGGACCCTGTTTTCTTCTTCGACTTCACCGCGCACGTCGGCAGTGAGGCGGCCTTCCTTAGCGTTGATCTTGCGCGCATCCAGCGCGCCGGCAAATGTGCCGAGCATTCAACCGCCTAGTCCGGCGATGACGTAGTCGATCGTGGATGCGTGAGACTCGGTGCCAAAACGCGACATGTCCAGACCGTAATGCTTCGCGATCTCGCTGTGTACGCTGAAATAGACGGGCTGAGCCTCGCCGGGCAAGCGCGCGACGCGCAATGGGCCCTTGATGCGCTCGATATGAATGCTAGAAACGTAGACGACGTCGGCCATAAAAACCTCCGCGACAGTGTAGCGCGGGCCTCGGGCTGCGGGGACTAAGGCAGCCATTGCGTGGATAAGTGTATACCCATTCCGCCTGTTTTCATCCGCTGCCCCCATTGTATGGCGGGCATCGAGTTCAGGCCGCCTGCGGCTGTCGCGGAAAAACCTGAACGGAGAAATGAAGCTCGTCCCGGCCTAGCGTGAATTGACGGGATATGAGGCAGAGCGTTTTGAAACCGCGCAAGGTATCGCAGCTAGCGCGGCCTTGAGCGGCAGCCGAATTTTTCGAAACATGATCTCTAACACGCGGAGTCCACCCTGGCGTTTTCGCTCACGGATCGAGGCTACACTACTGAAGTCAGAGACAATGGTCGGAGATAATGAAAGAAGACCGAACATGAACCGCCCACTCAATTCGTCGCCACGTCTTGCCCCGTTCTGCCTGTGCGCCCTGCTCGCTTTCTCTGTCGCCTGCAACCGAGGACCATCGCAGCCCGGCGCCACCGGCCAACCCGCTGCCAAGCGCTATTCCCTCAAGGGCAGAGTCATCTCCGTGGACAAGAACGCCGGCACAGCCAACATCGATAACGAACCCATCGCCGGCTTCATGGACGCGATGATCATGCCCTACACCATCAAGCCTCCTTCCACGCTGGATCAACTGCAGCCCGGAGACTCCATCACCGCCGATGTCGTCGTCGAGCCGGACAAGTACTGGCTGGAGAACGTCAAAGTCACCGGGCACTCGAAAGCTCCCGCTGGCACGCCCACCGCGACCGTGCATATCCCGAATCCGGGCGACCTAGTGCCGGACTTCAAACTCATCAACCAGAACGGCAAGCGTATCTCGCGGCATCAGTATCGGGGCCAGACCCTGTTGCTCACGCTCATCTATACGCGCTGCCCGTTCCCCGACTTCTGCCCGCGCGTCAGCCATGAGTTCGCCGCGATCGACGGCCAGGTCCGCGCTGATCCGGCACGTTACGGCAGAACGCACCTGCTCAGCGTCAGCTTCGACCCCACCCACGACACGCCCAAGGTTCTGCGCGCATACGGTTTCTCCTGCGCCAGAAGCAAAGATTCCGGGCTCTTTACGCATTGGGAGTTCTCTACGATTCCGCCAGCCGAGTTACCTAAATTTGCCGATTATTTCGCTCTGACCTACAAGGAAGAAGGCGGTCTGATCACGCATTCGCTCAGCACCGCAGTCATCTCTCCCGATGGAAAGGTATTCAAGTGGTAGCACGGCGCCGACTGGCGGGCCTCTGACCTGCTGCAGGACATCGCTGCGGCCGCGCACCCTGCCCCCCTCGCCCAGCCCCGCTAGCGAGCGCGCCCCGGCCCACGCACCCGCCCCACCCCGCGCCCCACTCTCACGGCCGCTCTTGCCCCGCTCGCTATCGGCCCCGGGCCCGGCCTTCGGTGGAGGTGTAGGAAAATCCCCTCAGTGCGTATAACCCCGTCAACAAATGACGGCTCTGGCACAAGCGTGTCGAGCCAGAACACCTGCCTTCGACCTCGGTATCTTGAGAGTGGCCGGAGGCCGGTTACAGAGTCGAGCGGATTGCTCGTGGATAGTCGGCAAAGAGAAAAGTGGGGCTTGGCCGATAACTCCGGAGTCGCCCGTCATCCGGAAACCTGCAACGGCGGTTCTTGCGCTTACTCTCTCAAATCAGGCCGGGGCAATACGCGGGTCTAGTACGCATACGCCTTGCGGAACACGGAAACCACCACGTCGTCCGTAAACGGGAGCGGCTTTCACAGATCATCGGTAGGGTAGTGGACTACTTTGAAATTGGTCGCATATTCCGCACGAGGTAGCGATAGAGAATTCCAGAGCATAGTAAACCAAGACCGACCCATATTGTGTCCATGTGGCCGAGGAATAATATGCCGCACGCGGTAGTGCTGGCCAGTGTCAGCAGTCGCAAAAGCCACTTCACCTACGCCGCTCTTTCCGCCCTCCGCTGCTCGTAAGATTCCCAGAGGGCAACCAAGTCCTCTTACGCTCCAGAGCCGATCCGTAACGCCAGTGGCCAGGCCGGAGACATGCGAAGTGTACGATGAAACTTCATGAAATTGTAGGCGAAATAGTTTAGGGCGCAGCCGCGTGCCTGCGGTCCGCGATCTCCACACATCAGGTGCAGGAGCCCGCTATCGGGAATTCTTGCGAGGGCTGCGAGATCCCACGGGCGCTTACCAGTCTGCACACGCATAAAGCTCGCGAGGCGCGACGCGCGCTGGTGATCACGCGTTAGATTCTCGCCCAACACCGTCGCGCGAACGATAAACTGCGGGCGCCAGCACAGTGCCTAGAAGGCCATGGCGACACATGATCTTTCGTGCTTCACCCGGCCCCCTAAATTCAGATTGAGCAGTCAGTATCTCACGATATAATGTTCCCACCTCAATGCTCTCTGGCCGCATTCAACTCCCTAGGAAATAGTCTGATTTCGCCGCTGGTAGTTCTCTCTTGGGTGTCACTTTCGGCGGCAGAGTTCCAATCGATTGGCCTCCCAGAGTACAACACCATCCTCCGTTGCTGATTCTCCTCAGATTGTCGTTCTAGAACCTATCAATCTTTGTCTCAGTCGCCGGAAGTGTTTCGTTCCGGTTATGCATTTCTTTCAGGGCTCAGCGGAGGTTGTCTAGCAGGTCTT
>Ga0187888_1002496_pt1 | contig 15624 bp, 10 predicted proteins | sample June2016WEW_7_40_FD_132987 | JGI IMG/M metagenome (GOLD analysis project Ga0187888, IMG submission 132987) | Peatland microbial communities from SPRUCE experiment site at the Marcell Experimental Forest, Minnesota, USA - June2016WEW_7_40 | ecosystem: Environmental > Terrestrial > Soil > Wetlands... | reverse complement strand
GCTGAAGCTGGTGGCCATGACGGATTCCTACACGCTGGGCGACGTGGCTGCGTTTCTCCGGGTCAGCAATGCGGCCGCCAGTAAGGCGGTCGATCGCCTGGTACGGCGCGATCTGCTGCGCCGCACCGAGGACCAGAAAGACCGGCGCGTCATGCACCTCCACCTCACCCGGGCCAGCCGGCGGCTGCTGGCGGCTTATGAGAACGCCCGCCAGCGCAAGCTCCAGAGCGTCTTCGTCCAGTTCCCGCCGGAAGAGCTGCGGCGCGCGTCGGAACTGCTGGACCGGTTGTCGGCGGATATCGTGGATCACACCTCGAATCCGGAGGAACTCTGCCTGAAGTGTGGAATCTATTTCCGGGAACGCTGCCTGGTGCGCCAGCTCGTCCCGCGCAATTGCTTTTACCAGCGGGCCCAGAAGGGCGTCGCGGCAGCGGCCCAACCGGGGGAATAACGGGAAGGAATGAACTATGTGTCTGGCAGTGCCGGGTAAAATCATCGAGGCCGAAGAGCGCGACGGCAACCGCATCGCGAAGGTGCAGTTCGGCGGGATTACCCGCCAGGCTTTCTTGAACTTCGTTCCGGAAGCTCAGGTGGGCGACTACGTCATGGTGCACGTCGGCTTTGCCATCAGCCGCGTGGACGCCGCAGAAGCCGCCCGCACGTACCGGCTGCTGGAAGACATGGGTCTGCTCGAAGAAGAACTGGGCAATCGCGAACAGCCGGAGCCGGGGACGCCGTGAAATACATCGACGAATACCGCGACGAGCACTGCTGAGGTCGGTGATGCACGAACTGGGAATTGCCAATTCGGTGCTCGAGGCGGTTCAGACCGAAGCCGCGCGCCATCCGGGAGCCGTGGTCCGCAAGGTTGCCGTCACCGTGGGTGAACTGGCGGGCGTCGATCCGGAGGCCCTCGCCTTCGGCTTTGAGGCGATGACTGCGGGGACCGAGTGGCAGCATCTGGTCCTCGAGATTCAGACGCGGCCGCGACTCAATCGCTGCCCCGCGTGCGGGCTTACCTTCCGCGTGATCGATTACCAGTTTGCCTGCCCTGAATGCGGCGCCTTCGAAACCGAATCGACCGGCGGCGATGAACTGGAACTGGCATACCTGGAAATGGAGGAACCATGAATCGTGTACCGCTTGAAAGGAAGGTGCTGAGCGAGAATGACCGGATCGCCGGCGAGCTGCGGGAGCGTTTCCGTGAGCACGGTATCCTGTGCCTGAACCTGATCAGTTCCCCAGGGGCCGGGAAAACGTTGCTGCTGGAGCGCACCTTGGAGAGCTTCGCGCCAGGCACGCGCGTCGCCGTGCTGACGGGCGACATTCAGACCGACAATGACGCCCGGCGGCTGGCGCGCTCCGGCTTTCCGGTGCGGCAAATCACCACCGGCGGCGCCTGCCATCTGGATGCCCGCATGATCGAGCGCGCGCTGGCCGAGTGGCGGCTGGAAGATCTCGACCTGCTCCTCATCGAAAACGTCGGCAATCTGGTCTGCCCAGCCAGTTATGATCTCGGCGAGGCGGCCAAGATCGTTGTGCTCAGCGTGACGGAAGGAGAAGACAAGCCACTGAAATACCCGTCGATTTTCTTCAAATCGGCGGTTCTGGTGTTGAACAAAATCGATCTGCTGCCCTATGTGCCATTCCGCATCGAGGAGGTGCGTGAGAACGCGCGGCGCGTTCATCCCGGAATGGAGATCATCGAGATTTCGTGTACCACCCGCGAAGGCCTGGATGTTTGGCGGCGGTGGCTCGAAGCGCGGTGTGAAGCGGCCCGGGCCGAACTGCGAGAGGCTCCGGCATGTTGACCATGCGCGCGGCGCCGCGAAGACGAATCGAAATCTCTCGAACCGTTCATTGGGTTGCGTTTCGGCCGTTTGTCTACTTGCCTGGCCTGCCGGCTGGGGATTGCGCGCTCGACCTGTGAGTCCAAAAGTGAAATCTCAGGTCAATATATGCCCGCCTGGAGACTTGTGAAAATGCGACACGCGATGGTGAACATCGCCTTCTTATTGGCCGTCGGTGTACTCCCGGCGCTGGCGGACACGTTGCCGGCCTATTGCGGCGGCGTCGGAGCGAAGAGCTATACGCCTCCCGCGGTGACCATTCCCGCGGTGGTTCTCAATCGCGGCACGGTGATCACGGTCACGAATACCTCGATGCTGATTAATGGCGACACGTCCTCGGTGAAGGCGCTGGTGGCGAATCCCGGCACGGACGGAATTTCTCTCCAGGAAGCGGTCATCGCCACGAACAACGACCCCGGCACATGGGTAATCCAGTTCGCCTCTGCCCTGAAGGGCTCCACCATCGTCGAGGATTCCGGGCCCATCCCGGGATTGTCCTTTTTATCCGGGGGCAACGTCACCATCAACGGTGACATCGATGGCGATGGACAGCCCGATATCACGCTCACCAGCCTGTCGGGCAGGTCCGCGGGGTTTTTTGTCGCTTCCGGGGGCAACACGATCAACGGGTTTGCTATCCAGGGCTGCGGGAACTGTGTTGAGGTGCGGCGTCCTTCAGCGGGTCTCGGGCTACCGGATGCCACCGGGATGACTTTCTCCAACATCACCATCAGCAACCTGGTGATGACGAACATCCAAAATGCCGCCGTCTTGTTCGCTCCAAACAACGGCGAAACCCCCACATCCCCTACGGGGAACACCTGGGACCATGTGCTGATTACCGGCAACACCATCACCGGCAGCGTCTCCGGCCCACAGTTCGGTATCGGTGTGGGCGTCAACAGTGGCGACACGTTGCAGCACACCACCATCGCCAACAACAATATGGTGCTTCCGACGCCAAACGCGATAGGCATTACGGTCAGCGCCGACGGTGGAGTTGGTCCGATGAGCCAGGCGCTCGACACCTTGATCGCCAACAATTCCATTTCAGCCGCTCTTCCTTCATCGGGGATTCTCATTGGGGACGGAGATGGCAGCAGCGCATCCGGGGCTTTGATTGACGGCATGCAGATTATCGCCAACCAGGTAAGCATCACGGGCTCGGTCCCGCCCGGCGACTACGAATACCCGTTGAACGGCATCGTATTAGCGGTCGGGGATTCGCCCAGCGACGATGTGCTGCCGACCCAGTACTCGGAGAACAACACCGCCAGGAACATCGGCATTCTTGCGAACACCATCGAGGGACCTGCCAGGACGGGAATTCAGGTTTACGCGGCATCGGGAACGACAATGAACGACGCGATCTCCAGTCTCTCCATATTGGGTAATACGTTGACGGGCGGGACGGCTTCGGGAATGGCGCTCGAAGCCGGCGGTTCTTTGGGCGCGAGCGCACCCGCGACCGGGAATGCGCTATCCGACGTGCTGGTCCAGGCGAACAGCATCCAGGTCCCAGTTCCTATCGGAAACGCAGCCATTGAGAACGCGCTCAGCAACGCGGGAGTTTTGGTATGGGGAGGAATAACGGCGCAGGGAAACAGTATCGACGATATCTGGATTACAAATAACGACGTGGACACGCCGTTGATCGGAATCGACATTATCGGAGGATTTGGATTCGGATTTACGGGGAGCGCCCCTCTCTTCCCAGCCGACAACAATGTCGTGACCGCTGCGCAGATTTTTTGCAACCAGGTGGACCAGGCTCCCAAGGCCGCCTCCGGAATCAAGGGGATCAACGTGGTGGCCGGAGTGGATGACGCGAGCGGAAACCAGGTGCGGCAGTTGCTCGTGGCAGACAATCTGGTGGGAGGAGTGCTTGGCGCTGCGTCCAGTTTCCCCTACCTGGGCAGCGGTGGCTCGGGGAATACGCTATCGATGTCACAAGTCCCCAGCCCCGCTAATTGGCCTCACTTCGCGGCAGCGGGCGTGGTCAACGCCGCCACGTTTCAGCAACGCGCTCTGGCTCCCGGCTCCCTGGTCAGCCTGTTTGGCCTCAACCTGAGCGGGGCAACGGTGGAGTTTGACGGCATTTCCGCCCCCATCCTCTATGGCTCTTCGTCTCAATTGAATTTGCAAGTGCCGTGGGAGTTGCAAGGCGAGTCGAGCTCATGGGTCACCGCAACGGCTAATTCGGTGGCCGGCCTGCCACAGCCCGTCCCGGTGGGCCTGACCGACCCCGGTATTTTCTCCCTGGGAGCGCCGGAGGGCGGGCAAGGCGCCATCGTGAATCTCGCCGGAATCGTGGTGGATGCGAACTCGCCCGCCCATGCCGGCGACTACCTGGAGATTTACGCGACCGGGCTGGGCGCGGTGACGAACACACCACAGACTGGAGCCGTAGCCTTGGTAACCCCCCTTTCCTACCTGATTGGCAACGCGACGGTGACGATTGGCGGTGTGCCGGCTACAGTAATTTTCGCGGGACTGGCTCCCGGCTATGTCGGGCTTTACCAGGTGAACGCGCAAGTCCCGCCGGGAGTCGCAGCCGGGAACTCCGTTCCGGTCGTGCTTTCAACCGGCGCTACCGCTTCGAATACTGTTACGATCTCCGTTCGCTAGCCCTTGATCGCGGCGGACGCAATGAAGGCGGATCGTTGAGGCTCGATCCTGAAAGCCAAAGAACTCTGGTCGATGGGTCGGTATACTGTCCGGGCGATCCGGCCGTCGATCGAACTACTGCCGCCTCATTTCCGCTAAGAGCCACGCGCGGGCCAGCTTCCAGTCCCGCATGACGGTTTCGGGGGAAACGCCGACAACCTCGGCCGTCTCCTTCACGTCAAGTCCCGCGAAGAAGCGCAATTCCACGATGCGCGCCTTGCGCGCGTCGATTTCAGCCAGCGCGGTCAGCGCCTCGTCGAGTGCGATGAGTTCCCGCGACCGCTGGGAGGACAGATCGGCGGCCTTCTCCAGATCGATCGCTCCCGCCATCCGCCCACGCTTCGCCGCGGAACGCCGGCGTGCGCGATCCAGCAGGATTCGCCGCATCATGGTGGCCGAGACGGCAAAGAAATGCGCACGATGCTGCCAATCCAGTTGATCGACATCGACGAGGCGCAGGTAGACCTCCTGAACCAGGTCCGCCGACTGCAGCGACATTCCCGGACGCTCGTTTTGCAGAAAATGGCCGGCCAAGCGGCAGAGTTCGCGGTGCACTCGCGGAACCAGTTCCGTCAAAGCCTGCTGATCGCCGCCGGCCCACGCACGAAGAAGTGCTGTCGTATTCAGTGGCGCTGGGGCCGCCATGAGTCCCCCTCCGTCAGATCATACTATAAGGCCGGGGCGAGGGAGGGATACCGGACTCCGGTGGCCCGCGGGGGAATATCTTTTTCTCCGATTGCAGTTTTCCCCGGGAAACTGCGCCTTTGGAGGTGTACGCAAACGCTGGGCCATGAATTTGCGGTTTGCGACAGAGGAGAAATCGACATGAACGCAACACACCGGATAATCACCACGACTCTAAGCGCAGCGATTGCGGGGATACTGTTCGTTCCCGCGGCAAGCGCGTGCGGCTGTGCAACACTGCCGCAAGGTCCCTTCACTATTCAGCAACTCCGGCTGGATCCGCAGAATCCCCTGGAGGCGGCTTCCTCCGCCAGTCTTGCTCACGACCAAAGATCGGCATCGAACGGGGGCAGCGTCTCGATCGTCGGGATGTGGAACATCCAGTTTCTTTCCTTGGGTAACACAGCGCACAGCCCATCCATTCCCGATGGAGCCCAGATCGACTTCGGATATGTGCAGTGGCACAGCGACGGAACTGAATTCATGAATTCAGGCGGCCGCGCCCCGGCCACGCAGAATTTTTGTCTGGGGGTATGGCAGCAAACCGGGCGTTACACTTACGTGCTCAACCATTTTGCCCTGAGTTACGACGCCACAACGGGACTCTTGAACGGGAAGGTCAACATTGCGGAATCCGTTACTCTGTCACCGGGCGGCACGAAGTACAGTGGTACGTTTACGATCACTGTCTACGATACTAACGGAAACCAGGTCGACAGCCTGACCGGCCAGGTTACGGCCGACCGGATCACGGTGGACACGACGACTCCCTGAGACGGCGCACGCCGGTCGGGATACGAATCGCTGCAGGGGCGGCGAGGCGAAAGCCCAGCCGCCTCCCGCACAAAAAACACCGTTGTTCGGGGGAATCGACTGGCGCCGCGTTCGCTGGAGCGCGGCGCGTCATAATACGGAGGAGGCGCCGTCAGCCGAATGAGCATTACTCCGGAACGCTGGAAGGAAATCGAGGAATTGTACCACGCCTTGGTGGGCCAAGCGCCGGAGATACGCGACTCGCTGCTCGAGAAAACGAGTGCCGAAGTTCGCGAGATCGTTCACCGGTTATTGTCACAGGAAAAAACGGGCATCCTGGACCGGCCTGCCTGGGAGGGCGAAACAGAGCCGCTGACACCATCGCCAGCCATCGGGCCCGGGTCGAGCCTCGGGCCTTATCGCATTGAAGCCAGGGTGGGCGCCGGGGGCATGGGGGAGGTTTTTCGTGCGTCGGACACCCGTCTTGCGCGGAAGGTCGCCATCAAGGCCATCCGCGCCGGTCACTCGTCCGCGGGACTTGAATTGAGGTTCCTCAGCGAGGCGCGCGCCGCTTCGGCGCTCAACCATCCCAACATCATTACCATTTACGATGTCGGCACGCTGGAAGGACAGCCATACATTGTCATGGAGTGGATCGAGGGCCAGACGCTCCGCCAGAAACTGACGCAGGGGCCTCTATCCATGCCCGAGGTTCTTGGGATCGCCTCGCAAATCCTGGACGCACTGGCTACGGCGCACGAAAGCGGGATCATACACCGGGATCTGAAACCCGAGAACATCATGGTGAATGCGAGCGGCCGGATCAAGGTGCTCGACTTTGGCATCGCCAAGCGCATGTCAATGCCGGAGGATCCAACTCTTGACGCAGTTCCAGGGAACACCTTCGGATTGGTGGTGGGCACACCGGGGTACATGTCGCCGGAGCAGGCCCGGGGTGAGGAGCTTGGCTTCCGCTCCGACCATTTTTCATTCGGCGCGGTGCTCTACGAGCTGGCGGCCGGACGGCGGGCATTCGCGGGTAAATCGAACGCGGAGGCGCAGGCCGCGATTCTCCTGCATCAGCCCGAGCCGTTGACACGGCTGAATCCGCAAGTTCCGGCGCCGCTTCAGTGGGTGGTGGAGCGTTGTCTCAGGGAGGCTCCGCGAGACCGATTCGAAACGACGGAGGAATTGCGGCGCGAGTTCTCCGCAATCGCTGCGCGGGCCGGCCAGAGCGCGGCGGCTTCCCCGTCCGTCAACAACATCCCAACGCCGCGAACCGCTATGATCGGGCGCGAAGCGGAGCTTTCCCGATTGCGGGATTTGGCCGCCGATCCCGATCTCCGCATCCTGACGCTGACCGGGGCGGGGGGAATCGGCAAGACCAGGCTGGCGGTGGAACTCGGGCGTCAAGTTGCGGACCGGTTTGCCGGAGGCGCTTGCTTCGTGCAGCTCGAAAAAGTAAGCGACGCCAGTCTTGTGCCATCCGAAGTGGCACGGGCTTTGGGCGTCGCGCAGTGGCCCGGCGCCGACCCGGAAGCAGCCATTGCGAATCATATAAGCCAGCTTGCGGGGCCGGTGTTCCTTGTGCTGGATAATTTCGAGCACGTGCTGGAAGCCGCCGTTTTCGTGGCTCGTCTGGCTTCTGACCGCGTGAAGGCAGTGGTGACAAGCCGGGCGGCTCTGCGAGTTTATGGAGAGTACGAGTTCGCCGTCCCTTCCTTGAACTCCGGCGATGGCACGGGGCGCGAGGAGATGGCGCGCTCCCCGGCAGTCAGATTATTTCTCGATCGCGCCACCGGCCTGCGTGGTTCCCCGATTGACGACGAGCAACTGGGAATCGTTTCGGCGATCTGCGCCCGGCTGGATGGCCTGCCACTGGCGATCGAACTGGCGGCGGCCCGCACTAGGCTGTTTCCGCTGAGGACGCTGCAGGCGCGTCTCGACGATCCTCTGGCGGTGCTGGTTGGCGGCCCGCGGGACTTGCCGCAGCGGCAGCACACGCTACGGGCGACCATCGACTGGAGTTACAACCTGCTCGATGGGGAGCACCGGAAGCTGTTCCGCCGCATGGCCGCATTTGTCGGCGGCGCCACGGTAGAAGCTATCGAGGCAGTGTGCGACACCCGTCAGGATTTGAAGGTCAATCTGTGGGACGCGCTGGAACTGCTGGCCGACAACAGCTTAATTCGACGCATCGACTTCGACGAAACGGGGCCGCGATTCGCGCTGCTCGAAACCATGCGGGAGTATGGCCTGGAGCAATTGGCCGCCGCGAATGAAGAGCATTATACGCGCAAAGCGCACGCCGCATACTGTCTGGTATCGGCGGAAGAAGAGGCCCCCTCTATGCGCCGTGAGCGAACCGGAAAGCATCGGTTCGACGCGGACCTCGGCAACTTTCGCGCCGCTCTCGATTGGCTCTCGATGAGTGGCGAGGTGGAGTGGGGATTGCGGCTGGTAATGGCGTTGGGGGTATATTTCTTTTCGCTCCGTCTCCACACCGAAGGGCTGGACCGCATTTCGCAGCTGCTCGCACTTCCGGGCGTGGAACGCTTTCCGCGCCTCCGCAACTATGGCAGATTCTGGCAGGCCGACTTGGCTTTCGAGGACGGCAATTCCGACCAGAGTGACTTTTATGATGCATGGAAGCTTTTTGAAGGAGCCAACGACCGGCAGGGCATGTTCCAGGTCGCACATCGTCTGGGTTTCATCCTCAGGTTCACCGATACGGCAGAATCCCAACGATGGTCGGAGCGAGCCGTGGAGTTGGCGCGGGCAACGGGCCATCCGGGGATGCTCGCGGGTGCCCTGAGCAACCTCGCTGACGTCGTGAAGGCCGGGAACCCCACCTACGCGCGGGCGCTGTATGTGGAGGCGATGCGCTTATTCGAGTCGTCGGGTGACGAAGAGAATGCGATCTGGTCTCTCAGCCATCAGGCAGACCTCTACAGGGAAGAGGGGAACGAGATTCAGGCCCGATCGCTCTATCAGGATGCCCTGAGAAGATTCCGGCAACTGGGTCTTTCGCACGGCGTTGCGTCGTGTTTACACGATCTGGCGGGCCTGGATGCCGCCGCCGGGCGGCTCGCGGAGGCGCAACGTTTATACCAGGAATCCTTGCACCTTTATGGACCGGAAAACCCGGCCGATCTTCCGCGTGGCCTGGAATCGCTGGCGGAAGTGGCGATCCAATGCGGGCAACCGGAACGCGCGCTGGCGCTGGCCGGAGCGGCAGCCGCGATTCGGAAGCGATTTTACGTCCGCACGACGAATCCGGCGCGGCGCGCCGAGGTTGAAAAGAAGATCGATTTTGCGCGTAAGAACGCTGGAGGGGAAGCGGCGGCGTTCTGGATGAAAGGCTGGAACATGAGCCTCGAAGAAATCACCGAGTACGCCGCACAAAGTGGAGAAGGTACATGAGCGATTTCTTAAGAGCGATCAAAGGCAGGGTGATTCGGCCGGAGGATGCGGAATATGAATCCGCGCGCCGCGTATACAACGCCGATATCGATCGAAGGCCTCGGTTGATCGTTCAATGCGCCGACGCCGCGGATGTCGTTCACTGCGTGGATTACGCGCGAGAGGACAAGCTCCTCATAGCGGTTCGAGGCGGCGGCCACAGCGCTCCGGGGTTCGGCACATGCGATGGCGGCCTGGTCATAGATTTATCGCGCATGAGAAGCGTTCGAGTGGACCAGGAGCGCCGTACAGCGAAGGTGGAAGGCGGGTGCACCTGGGGCGATGTAGACCGCAGCACCCATCCCTTCGGGCTGGCCACTCCCGGCGGCATCATCTCCACTACGGGAGTGGGAGGGCTTACCACCGGCGGTGGATTTGGGTACCTCTCGCGCCGTTACGGACTCGCGTGCGACAACCTGATTTCCGCGGACATCGTGACGGCAGACGGGCAGATCCGCACGGCGAATGGGGAACGGAACGCAGACCTTTTCTGGGGCATCCGCGGCGGGGGCGGCAACTTCGGAATCGCCGTCTCCGTCGAATTTCGTCTTCACCCGGTTACTCAGCTTTACGCCGGTCCCATTTTGTATCCACTGGAGCAGGCTACCGGGGTTCTGCGGTTATTCCGCGACTTCATGCGTGAGGCTCCGCGCGAGGTGAGTGCTTTCTTTGCATTCCTGATTGTGCCGCCCGGCCCTCCATTTCCTGAGTCCCTGCATGGGAAGACTGTCTGCGCCATCATGTGCGCCTGCACCGGTGACGTTGGCAACGCCGAGAGAATCACAACGCCGTTGAGAGAGTTCGGGCCGCCACTGCTGGCCTTGCCTCATCCGATGCCCTACCCATTTCTGCAGTCGCTTTTCGATGGTCTGCTGCCGCCCGGGCTGCATCACTACTGGAAAGCGGACTTCATGCGCGAATTGACCGATGAAGCCATCGCCGAACACGTCAAATACGGGCCGCTCATTCCGACCGTCAACTCCGCCGTTCATATTTACACGATGGACGGCGCCGTCCAGGATGTCGGCACGAATGAAACCGCGTTTGCTTATCGCGACGTGGGGTATGTCCACATTCTCGCTGCCGTCACTCCCGATCCGGCTACCTTACCCCCCTATCGCGACTGGACTCAGCAGTACTGGGCGGCACTGCATCCTCATTCGGCGGGAGGCGCCTACGTCAATTTCCTGATGGAAGAGGGCGAGGAGCGTATTGCATCGAGCTATATGGGAAATCGAGCGCGACTCGCGGAGATCAAGGCAAAGTACGATCCGCTGAACGTGTTCAGAGTGAATCAGAACATTCAGCCGGCGAAGTAATGTCGATCACGTTTCGGCGCTGGCCGGGTCCATCAATCGCCGGACGGCGGAGATCCGGTTGGCCGGAACTCCGCACCGTTTTGCGTGCTCCTGAATGATTTCCGCATTCGGCGCCCAATATACGCAATAGACTTTGTTATCGGTTACGTAACTATGGAGCCATTGGATTTCCGGGCCCAAGTCACGAAGAACGCTCAACGATTTCTGCGCGACGTCCCGAACCTGCTCAGCAGTCATCTCCCCCGCCCCCGGGATCTCGCGCTCGATCACAAATTTCGGCATGCGGCTATCCTATCACGCCGGCCTCACGCCAGTCCGACTTCAGATCGCGCCGAATTGCCCACCTGAGGTCCGAAGGATCTACCGGTTCCTGTCGGTTCCTGCGCACCTGCGATCAACCTGCCTAGGCGCAAATGGCGTTCTGGGTGACTCGTAGCCGCATCACTCGTGGCTCGCGCCTAGCTGGCTGCCCCCGCTTCGCCCGACCGGGCGGCTCCGGCCTCCACCTCATCGGCCGTGAAGTAGGCGCAGTCGGGATGATGGAAAACCAGCGCGCTCACACTCGCCTCGGGCTCCATCATCATGCCTTCGGTGAGGTACACGCCGATGTCTTCCGGCCGCAGCAGGTACCAGAGGCCCTGCTGATCGTCGAGATTCGGGCACGCCGGGTAGCCGAAGCTGTAACGTTTGCCGCGATACTTCGAAGTGAAGCGGTCGTGCATGGTCATGGTCGGCCGGTCGGGGAAGCCCCAATCCTCACGGATGCGGCGATGCAGCCACTCCGCCGTGCCTTCGGCGGTTTCAATCGCCAGCGCCTGAATAGCGTGGGCCTTGAGAAACTCGCCCGCCTGCTTCCACGCTTCGGAGCGCTCGCGCACACCCTCCCCCGCCGTCACCACGAACAGCGCCAGGTGATCGCGCCGCCCTTCCCCGGCCTCGAGGATATAGTCGCTGAGACACAGTCCGTCCCTCCGCCGCTGCCGCCCAAAGTGGAAGGTGTGCAGCGGCGTTTGGTTCCCCGGCGCAAACAGGTGAATCGAGTTGCCGTCGCGCTCAGCCTCGAAGAACTGCCACACCGCCCGAACCTTCAGGAAGCCGGCCGCTTCCTGCTTCAGCTCCTCCACCTGGTGGAACAGCTCCAGCGCTTTGGCCTCGCGCTCCGCCAGCGCTTGTTCGAAATTGCCCTTGTAGCCCAGGTGCCGCCCATAGAGCATGTACGGGTTGATGTAACTCCACACTTCGGTCAGGTGCGGCACGTCGCGGACCCTGCGTTCCAGATACGGCACGGGCGGGATGGGAATATCGGTTCGTACCTTCGCGCTGCGCTGGTCCGTGGCCGGCGGCGCCTCTTCCTCGACTGGTGCGGCGGCGGGCGCCACCGCTCCGCGATGCGCCGCCAGCACCTCCGCGCGCGCCGCCGGGTCCATCAACTGGTTCATCAGCCTGAGCCCGGTCATGGCGTCCTTGGCATAGCACACGCCGCTCGAATACGCCGGCTGAATCCGCGTACGGGTGAACTTGTCCGATAGCGCCGCGCCGCCCACCAGCAGCGGGACAGTGATGCCGGCGGATTCGAGATCGCCCGCGGTAATCACCATCTGTTGGGTGCTTTTCACCAGCAGGCCGGAGAGGCCGATGGCATCGGGCCGGTGCTCGTGGCAGGCCTGGATCAACTGGTCGGGGGGCACCTTGATGCCCAGATTGATCACCTGGTAGCCGTTGTTGGAGAGGATGATCTCGACCAGGTTCTTGCCGATGTCGTGGACGTCGCCCTTCACCGTGGCCAGAATCACCTTGCCACGCGATTGGGATTCGGCGCCCTGCATGAACCGCTCCAGGTGGCTCACGGCGGCCTTCATGGCTTCGGCGGACTGCAGCACCTCCGCCACAATCAGTTCATTGTTGTTGAACAGCCGGCCGACTTCGGTCATGCCCGCCATCAGCGGCCCGTTGACGATGTCGAGCGGATCGGCTCCTTCGGCGCGCTTGCGGTCCAGATCCTCGATTAGGCCATCCTTGCTGCCTTCGACGATATAGTTGGCCAGACGCTGGTCGAGCGGCAGGTCCACGCGCTGCTTCTCGCGCTTTCCGGTCTGGCGGAAGTGCTCGGCGATGGCCGCGATGTGGAACTGGTTGAGCGCCGCCTTTTGCACCGCTGCCTGGTCCCGCCAATCTTCCGGCGCCGCGCGCAGCGATTCGTCTTCCGCATCCACCGCGGGCGCGTTGAACAGCAGGTTCTCCGCCAGCCGCCGTTCCTCCACCGGGATCGAGGCAAAGCGCTCCAGTTTCTCCGCGTTGACGATGGCCAGGTCCAGCCCAGCCTTGGTGCAGTAATAGAGGAAGACCGAATTCACCACTTCGCGCGCCGCCGGGGGAAGGCCGAAGGAAACGTTGGAAATGCCCAGGATGGTCTTCGAATACGGCAGGTGCTGCTTTACCAGCCGGATGCCTTCGATGGTCTCGACGGCGCCGCCGATGTAATTGACGTCGCCGGTCGCGCAGGGGAACACCAGCGGATCGAAGACGATGTCCTCCGGCGCTACGCCATACTTCTTGGTCAGCAGCTTGTAGGAACGCTCGGCCACGGCCAGTTTGCGTTCGCGCGTGAAGGCCTGCGCCTGCTCCTTGTCTTCGTCGATGGCGCCCACCACCAGCGCCGCGCCATAGCGGCGTGCCAGCGGGCAGACCCGCTTGAACTTCTCTTCGCCGTCTTCGAGGTTGATCGAATTGACGATGCTCTTGCCCTGGCAATAGGAGAGCGCCAGCTCCACCGCTTCCGGGTCGGTGGTATCGATCATGATCGGCGCTTTGATCTTCTGGACCAGCTTCTCGAAGAACGGCGGGATGTCCTGAAACTCGTCCCGGTCCGCGCTCTGCAGACAGACATCGACGATCTGCGCGCCGTTCTTCACCTGCCGGCGCGCGATTTCGGTGGCCTCTTCCCACTTCTCTTCCGCCACCAGGGACTTGAAGAGGCGCGAGCCGATCACGTTGGTACGCTCGCCCACAATGAGAGGGCGGTTGCTCTCCTCGGCTTCCACTAACTCGATGCCGGAATAATACGCGCGGTGCTGTGCCGCGGGAGCACGCCGCGGCCGCTTGCCCTCGGTCATCTGCACGATGGCGCGGATGTGCTCCGGCGTGGTGCCGCAGCAGCCTCCCAGGATATTCACCCATCCCAGGTCGACGAACTTCTCGAGTTGGCCGGCGAGCGATTGCGGGGTCTCGGGGAACTTTCCTTCCGCGTCCGGCATACCCGCGTTGGGATAACAGGAAACCGGAAACCGGCTGATGGCAGCCAAGGTGCGAATGTGATCGGTCATCAGGTCGGGCCCGGTGGCGCAGTTCATCCCCACCGCCAAGAGATCATGATTGGCGATGGACGCGTAGAGCGCGTCGATTGCGTGACCGCCCAGCATGGTGCCGTTCTTTTCGATGGTGGCTGACGCAATCGCCGGAATATCCATGCCGAGATCGTGCCGCAGTTGCCAGATGGCCAGCAGCGCGGCCTTAAGGCTGCCCGTATCGAAAGCCGTTTCCACCAGCAAAAAATCCGCCCCGCCTTCCACCAGTGCCCTGGCCTGCTTGTAGTAAGCGGCTTGCATCACCGGAAAGGTAACCGAGCCGGTGATGTTGATGTCTTTGTTGGTCGGCCCCATGGAACCGGCCACAAACCGCGGTTTGTCAACTGAGAATTCGTCGGCGACTTCGCGCGCAATCCTGGCGGCGAGGAAATTCAGCTCATGCACCCGGTGTTGCAGGTGGTTATCGGTCAGCGCAATGCTGGTGGCGCCGAAGCTGTTGGTTGAGACCGCGTCCGCGCCCGCATCGAAGTAATAGCGATGAATGTTCTCGACGACATCCGGCCGCGTAACGACGAGGATCTCCGGACAATTCTCATGCCCCTCGTAATCGGCGTCGACCGAGAGCGGGACCTGGTGGATCATGGTCCCCATGGCCCCGTCGATTACCAGGACACGCTCGTCCAGAATCTGCCGGAGCGCGCACTGGCGCTCTTCCGGTGAGGTCATCGCTATCAGTTTAGCAAGTGTGGCGGCGGGGCCTCGACATATGTGGCGCCCGCACTTCTGCGTACCGCGCCGGCATTCCTGCCGGCGCCCGCTGCCCGGAGCGAAGAAGCGCCGGGAAGCATCTCGGCGCTGCACGCACGAGTGCGTGCGCCACGGTGGCTTAAGCCGCCTGGCCTTTGCGGCCCAGGCTCCAGCCCTTGCGGAAGGCCGGCCGCAGGTATTGATTGGCCTGCTGGTTGTTGGTGATGCGCATTTTCACCGCGTCGTATTCGATCTTGCCTTCCACGCGCAGCGCTACCACTCCCAGCAGCATCCACTCCACGAACGGCGCGGCCACAGTGAAGTTGGAGCAGGCCGGTTCGCCGCCCTTGCAGGCGCGGATCCAATCGCGGTAGTGGCCCGGCGAGCGGGTCAGCAGCTCCGGCGGGAATTTATAATCGCGCATCTTCTCGACCGGAATCAGCCGCGTCTGTTCGCCGTACGTGCCGGTGGTGATGATGCCTTTGTCGCCAATGAAGGCGCTGCCGTTGGGCGTCTGGGGGACCGCCTCGGGATCGTTGCGCAGAGCCTCGAAGCGCTCCCAATTGAAGACTGGGCCGATGAAACCGGTGGGCTCGGCCCGCGGCCTCGGCGGCGGCGTGCCACCCGTGCCCTGCCCCGGCGGCCGGCGGTACGGCCGGGTGGGAAGATCGCCCAGCAACTCGCCCTTGGGGACGCCCGGGATCTCCGGCGTCTCGGTGCAGCCGTCATGCCAAAAGAGTTTGACCGGCGGCATACTTCCGCGCGCCGGAAAATCGTAGCGGATGACCGACCGCTTGGGGAACATGAAATCGCTGACGCCTTCCTTCTGGATGCACT
>Ga0187888_1002475_pt1 | contig 15729 bp, 14 predicted proteins | sample June2016WEW_7_40_FD_132987 | JGI IMG/M metagenome (GOLD analysis project Ga0187888, IMG submission 132987) | Peatland microbial communities from SPRUCE experiment site at the Marcell Experimental Forest, Minnesota, USA - June2016WEW_7_40 | ecosystem: Environmental > Terrestrial > Soil > Wetlands... | reverse complement strand
GTGGCTTGCCGCACCCTCGGGCTCTGGCGGCCGCAACAAAGGACTTTCCGTAGAATTCAGCAGCGATTTCATTCGACCTTCGACATCCCAGCTTCGATCTTGGTTTTTCGATTCTCGGGTTTCAGTTTTCCAGTCTCCAGACTTTATTTTCCCGTTTGACTCCGCACATAGATTACGCTCAGGTCATCACCGTATACTTTCTGCCACTGCGATGAAGCGGCGAGCAGGGTGGCCAGAGCCTCGCCATGCCGGAGAAGGCATGACTGCACATTATACGCTCGCAGGAGAGGAAGGGCGTTTTGCGCGACCCCGACAATGCTCGCGTAGTCAGCGAGAACCCCAGCGCGTTCGTAGATATCCGTCCGCCCATCGACGAAGACTTTGTTCCGGCCGTCGAGCGCAAAGATCAAGTAGCCGCCGAATTCGTAGTTGTTGTACATGGGCTGTGGAGGGGGATTCCGGAGAATGTACTGGACAGCTTCGACTGGGGAATGGCGAGCTACGTGGCTCTCCAGTTGTCCCCAAGAGGGGAAGAATCGAATTACGCCCGCCACGATGGCGGCCATCAAAAGCGCGTTCAACGCGTACTTGTCCTTGCCGGGATCGTAAGGAGGTATCCAACGGCTCACGATTGTACCAAAGAGCGGCGCGCTAAACGGGACGAAGACCAGGAGGAAGCGTGTGTGGAGGCAAGCCGCGATTAGCCCGGCAAAAAAGAGGGCCATTTCCGCCAACTGCCAAGTGGGCCGGAGCACGATTTGAGCCAGCAGGAAGGCGGACAGCAACGCCAGGAAGTACTGACCAAACGGCTGGTTGAAGGGCATGGGCTCCCACTCCTGGATGTGAGCCACATTGAGCGGCTGGAAAAACGCCATATCGATAGGGTAGCCCGCCAGTCTCACCCCATAGGGCGTGATAGCGAGTACGCTCAAGCTGAGCAGGAACGCGGTGCCCAAACGCAGCCGCTGGGCAGGCGTCCATGGCGTGGATTCAAGACCACCCCAGCGAAGCTTAAACAATCCGCTGATCCCATAAACACCGAAGGCGAAGAGTCCTACCACGAAGCTTCCATGCGTGTTGACCCACACGAGGAAGAGCGGGGGGATCAGCCATAATGTGGCGGAGCGGCCCTGGCGAAAACGCTCCAGGATGATGAGGGTGAGCATAAGAAAGCAGTAGCCGAGCATCTGCGGACGGAGTGAAAGCGAGACAAATACCAGCGGCAATAGCAGTGCGCAGGCCGCGAAGGCCGCTTTGGAGTTGCGCGTCCGCAGCGAGACAAAGGCGTAAAGCCCAACCAGGATTGCGGCGCCCAGGACCAGATCGAGCGCCAACAGCCCCCGGAGCCCGCCGGCCCGGTATGCGGCCCCGAGCAGCACATCACCCAGCCATTCGTAGGCCATCCACGGAGTCCCGTGCGCGGTGAACGAATAAGCATCCGCGGTGGGAAAGTGATGGGTGGCGAGGATGTCCTGACCCACCTTGATGTGCCACCAAAGATCCGGGTCGACGTCAAACTCGCGCAGGGGCACAAAAAGCCCTGCCACTAGCAACCCGCCCAGTAACGCGGGGAAGGAAATCAACCTTTTCGCCAGGCATTGCCGCGGAATCTGCAAATTGGATGGATGGCCGCCCAGGTCGCCCGGAGGCGCCGCCTGGCTTGCCGCGCCCTCGGGCTTTGGCGCCCGCAACAAAGGGGTTGTCTCATCTTCCTGCAGCGTTTTCATTCGACGTTCGACATCCCGGTTTCGATCTTTGATTTCTGATTTCAGGTTCTTACTTTTCCAGTCTCCAGGTTCTATTTTCCCGTTTGACTCCGCACGAACAGTACGCTCATGTCGTCGGCGTAGATCTTCTGCCATTGTGATGAAGCGGCGAGCAGGGTGGCCAGTGGTTCGTCACGGCCGATAAGGCACGACTGCACATTATAGGCCGTCAGCAGGGAGAGTGCATTGGGCGCGAGCCTTGCGATCTTCAGGTAATCGTCTAAGACACCGCTATGCCCGTAGACTTCCGCGCGCCCATCGATGAAAACCTTGACCTGTCCGTCAAGTGCGTACATCATGTAGCCCCCGTATCCGTAGGTGTTGAACATGGGTTGCGGAGGCGGGTGGTCCTTGAGATACCGGACAGACTTCACCGGCCAGTGCTCGGCTACCCGGCTCTTCAGATGTTCAGTTGAAGGAAAGAATCGAATTATGCCCACGGCAATCGCAGTCATCAGCAGTGCATTCAACGTATGCTTGTCTTTGCGCGGCTGATAGGGCGGTATCCAATAGCTCAGAATTACGGCCAAAAGTGGCGCGCAAAACGGCACGAACAACAGAAGGAAGCGTACGTGAAGGCAGGCGGCTACGGTTCCTGCAAGGAAGAGGGTGAATTCCGCCAAGTGCCAACTGCACCGGAGTACGATCTGAGCCAGCAGGAAGCCGACTACCAGGCCCAAGAATAGTTTCCCCAAAGGGGCGTTGAGGGGCATCGGTTGCCAGTCTTGGAGATTTGCCACCACCCCAGGCTGTAAGAAGGCCATATCCAGTGGGTACGCAGCCAATTTCGTCCCGTATGGGGTGATGGCGAGGGCAATCAGGCTTGCCAAGAAGACGAAGCCCAGGCGAATTCGCTGGGAGGGGGACCAAGGTACGGAGTAGAGTCCGCCCCTGCGAATCTCGACAAATCCAGCGATCCCGTACACGGCAACGGCAAAGATCCCGATCACGAAGCTCCCATGTGTGTTTACCCACACGAGGAAAACGGGCGGCAGCAGCCAAAGCGTCTCCCATCGCCCCTGGCGAAAACGTTCGAGGATGATTAGGGTGAGAACGAGAAAGAAATAGCCCAACATCTGCGGGCGCAGGGTGAAAAAGCCGGCAGTGAGGAACAACAACAACCCGCAGGCCACAAAAGCAGCTTTGGAATTGCGCGACCTCAGCAACGCCAAAATGTAAATCCCCGTCAGGGTTGCAGTTCCCAGAATAAGGTTGAGCGCAAGAAGTCCGGCGAATCCCCAAGTCTGCTTCACTTTCGCGAGCAGCGCCTCACCCAGCCACTCGCCAGCGATCCAGGGGGTACCGCGCGCGGTGAACGAATAAGTGTCCGCAGTGGGCAAGCGGTGCGTTCTCAGGATGTCCTGACCGACCTTAATGTGCCACCAAACGTCTGGCTCCACAGTAAAGTCGCACAGCGGCACAAAGAGCGCAGCCGCGAGAAGGGCGGCCAACAAAACGGGGAAAGACGTCAGTCTTTCCAGGGGGGGCGAGTTTCGAGCCTGGGGGCCGATGCAAGGGGCGTCCGTCACCGTGCTGGTTGCCATGAAAGCATTCCGTCCGGGCCGCCGGGGATGGAACCCAACGAGTGCGCCCCACAAAGTGCAGCCAGAACAATCACTGGTCCCGGCAAAAAGTGAGTGTACCAAAACTGCAACGGGAACGAAGCAACAAAATCCCGCCCCTGGACGCCGCGCAGTTGGATACCTTCACGAGTAACCAAAAGCCGCGGGGCGCCGCTCGCTGGAGGATTGTTATGGCGAAGCAGAGGAACATTACAAGCACGGTCCGGATGGCGAACGGGCTTGTTCGGGATTCGAGGTACAGGAATGGCCAGTGGTCAGTCGCCAAGAGAGTGCCGGCTTGTCGAATGTGTGGCCTTATGACTCAATGTAGGCCTTGAAAATCGAGCTCAACTTACGATTTTGGGTTTAACAATTCGTTCTCTTCCTCCGCCTCGTCCCAGAAATGCTCCTGATAAAATCGTGCCAGTGCAACAGAGTTTCGAGCGGCCTCACGTGGCACCGGCAGGGCTTGAGTCAAGCTGGTATTGGCTGCCTGGCTGCCGGCTAACCGTTGCGATGGCTTATGGTTTCGCGCCCCGGGGGAAACGTGGTCTTTTCCGCGAGGCTTATCAAAGCCAAGGCAAAAGCAGCGAGGAGCGGCGCGAGCAGGTACATTATCTCCCAATGCACTAGCAGCACATACAACGGAGCAGCATACAAGATCAAAATAGCCGAGATGAGTACTACCCGCTCGGGTGATTTGTCGACCAGTTCAGACGATCCGGCCACCAGAACCACGGCGAGCAACACCAGGGTCAGATCGTGCAGGTACAAATGGGGAGCCGTAACCAGTGACACAACGAGCGCTGCTGCGAACATCAGCGATGATACGTTCTCACCGCCTTTCCTGTCCTGCTGCCGCCACCGCCATGCGGTGAAAAGGAGCAACGCGATGGAGGTGACCGCTGTCAGGGCGGCAATGTGAGCGGTGCTGACTCGACCGGTCAGCAGAGTTGCAAACATCCCCCCCACGGTTGGCATCCCCCACGACCGGAAGCTTTCACCGTATGCCGGATCGCCGGGTCTCTTGAGGATGGCGCCCAGCAGCTGCAGGTACGACCTCACACCCTCCGGTCCCACTGTGGCCAGGGAGAGCAGCCCGAGTACGGAAGCCGCCGACGCAAGACCCGCCATCATCTTCCACTTACTGCGCACAAAACAGATGCACGCAAATGGCAGCACCACCGCAAATTTGATCAGACCCAGGCCCAAGAAGACGCCCGCCAGCAAATCCCGGCCGCGTTTCACACAGACATAAGTGAGCGAAAACGCGAGCAGCAGAAGCACTGAGGTTTGTCCCCTCAACAGTGCGACCCACAGCGGAAAGAATATTGAACAGAGCAGGAAGTAACGGAACGGCCGCCTGGCAACGGGCGCGTAAGGACGAAGGAGATGCTGAAACCACAACCAGAAAAACGCGTTCATTGCGCCCCAAAGGAGATAAGCCTTGCGGTATGACAGCCGGGCGAGCCCCGCAAACAACAAACTCTCATAGGGAGGATGAGGATTGACGAGAGCCCGTTCCCCGTTCAAAAACTGCCGCTCGATTCGGGCCTGCCCGTCCAAGTCATAGAGTCTCGATGCGTTTCCCTGACGAATGATGAGGCCGCCCGCGTAAAATTCGGCGAAATCCATATGACTGGGATCGCCGATCAGAGCGTTTAGAAGGACGATAAAAAACAGCAGCGCCACCGTGAGACCGAGGGCGATCGCAACTTCTCCCCGTTTTTGGGATTGGGCCTCATTCATGGGGCGATGCGCTCCCAACTTAACATCGACTATCAGCTTACCCGGCTCGAAACTCAGCCGGCGCTGAGCACGCAAGGCCAGAGGTAAGCACCGGTGGGCCTCGATGGGGTCTTCAGCTCGGATCTAAAACCTCGACTTCCTGTTTTTGAGTTTCGATCTTCGAATCTCCGGCCTGCCTGTGCACAAAAAGCACGGCCACGTCGTCTTCATACACCTTCTTCCAGTCCCGCGACGCTTCCAGGAATGTCACCAGCGGAATGTCTCGACTAGGAGGTACGAGGCAGGCTTGTATGTTGTACTTAGCGAGCAAGCGCGGGGTGTCGCGTTCCAGCTTGGTGATGCGAAGATAGTCGGGCCACACTCCCCGATATTGGTAAAAATCGAGCCTGCCGTCAATGAATACGCGTTGCTGCGGGCCGAGCATGTACGGCAGGTAGCCGCCCCAGGTAAGTTCGTTAAGCATGGGGCCCGGCAGCGGGTGCTGCCGCAAGTATTCGACTGCGGCCTGCGGGTAGGTCTTGGCCACCTCTTGTTCCAGATGCTGTCGCGAGGGGAAATACCAGACGAACCCCAGGATCGCGAGGCCAATTAGCACGGCGTTGAGCACATACTTGTCCTTGGCGGGCTCATAGGCAGGCACCCAGCGGGCCATGCCGGCGGCCAGGAACGGAGCAACCACGAAAGCAAAGAGCGGAAGCGCCCGCGCGTGCTCGGCGGTCATGAAGACTGCAAAGAGGAACATCCCCAACTCCTCCGGCCGGAGCTTGAATCGACCCGTCGCGAGCGCCACGATGAAGAGCAACACTAAGATCAGGAAGCCCTCACCGTGCCATTGGTTCAAGGGGATGGGGTTCCAGCTCGTCATGTTCTTGGTAATGCCCTGCTGGAAGAAAATCATCTGTAAGGGATAAGCGGCAAGTTGTGTGCCATAAGGCGTGACGCACCCGGCCAGAAGGGAGAGCAAGGCGACCACCGCAAGTTGCAGCCTCTCGGAGGCCGTCCAAGCGTCTGCTAACAGGCGTCCCGCCCGAAATTTCACCAGCCCTCCCAACCAATAGATCCCGAAGACCGCTGCTCCCAACGTGAAGCTGCCGTGCGAATTGACCCAGAGGCAAAATACCAACGGAAGCAGCCACAGGGACCTGCGGTGGCCTTCCCGGAAGCGCTCGAGACAAATCAGTGTCACAAGCAGGTAGATATAGCCAAAGAGATACGGGTGAACGGCGAACCACACGGACGCCAGCGGCAGAACGGCCCATGTGGCCACAAAGGCCGCTTTGGAGTTCCGGCTGCGGAGGTACGCGTAATAGTACACAAGCAGCAACACGGCGCTGGTGAGGGCAAAGACCAGCCCCATCAGTCCGGCCAGGCCGGCAAGCCGCGCAGCCCACGCCAGGATAACTTCGCTCAGCCACTCGTAGGCGATCCATTCGGCACCCGGCGCGCTGAAAGAGTAGATATCCGAAACGGGCCAGTGGTGCGTGCTGAGGATGCGTTCACCCACCAGCAAGTGCCACCATGTATCGCCATCTATCCGGAAAAACATGTGCTGCAGCACAAAGGCGCTGCCCACCAGGACGATGGCCAACAAACAGGGGAACGAAAAGGCTCTCCTGAGCAGATTGAAACGGGGCGAGCCATGGACCACCACGGGCTCCAAAGGGGCTTCAAGAGTGGGCATGTTCGCTTCTCAGGCGTTTGAACTCATCGAGGACGGCAAAGCAGGTTCGCACGCTCTCGGAGGCTTCCCCGAGCTCCCGGATATTCTCTCTCTTTAAGTGGCCCAACAGCAAGCCGGCATGGGCAAGATAGTCGATCCGTTCCGGGACCAATCCCATGATGCGGGCGCAAGTGGCATCGACCGCCACCGGATCGTTTCCGGCCACTAAGAGGCCGCAAGGTTTGGCGTCACCCTGGAGCGGTCCGTTGCCCTCCATACCGACGATGCCGTCGACAATGGCAAAATCGGGCCGCACCGTACTGTTGATATCCAGGATTGACTGAGTGAGGCCCGCCCAATGCAGCGCATTTTTGGGCCAGCCATAACAATTCCCAGGCACGATGCCAAACATATTCTTCAGGGAGAGCGTGACTCCCGCCCAATGGTGGGTCTTCAGCTTAGGCATGGAGACCACGAAGCCGGCCTCGAGCACCGTACGCGGCAGATAAAGTTCCTTGACCCCGGAGGCACGGGTGCGCGTAGGCACGAGGCGGACATCGTCGAGGTTGAGGTCAACAAACTTGCCCGCCAGAGGCCCCAGGTAATGACGCAAGCGGTTAGTCTCCAGGATACCTTCCGTGTCCCGTTCATGCCCGGGCCCTTCAGCGACAATAACACTCCGCGCGCCCATGCGCAGGAAGCATTCCCGGGCCGCCGCCACTAACGCCGGATGAGTATTGATCACGCCTTGAGGGTCAGGCTCGACGAAGTTCGGCTTCAGCAGCACCGAGATCCCTTGCACCTTCAAATCGAACTCGCGCAAGGTCTCATCCAGCAACGCGGCCAGGTCAATCTGATAGTTGGGCGCTCGGCGTATCGCGACGCACGAAGGCGGCCGCCTGAAAGAGGGCATCAGCGAATTGTTGTGCGCACTCATCGTCCAAGGCAGAAATTAGAAACCAGATCCTTGAAAATAGGAAGCGCTTTCTAATTCCCACTTTCTAGCCTCTGATTTCCGGCGACAGCCAGCGCGGTATGCCACCCAACGCCATCGCCGCCCAGGCCGCCACCAGCGTATCCCCGAGAAACTGGTTGTTTGAATTCAGGGCGGCAAGAGAGGGCTCCAGGGCGGGCACCGGACGGTTGTAGAGCAGCAAGCAGAGGTGGGCGAGTGCGAGCGAGCCGGGCCCCTGGATCTGAGAATAGGCTTGCTCCAACCAGTCCAGGCTGCCACGGGTCTCCGGGCGATCCCTGTAGTCCTGAAGGGCCAGCAGCGCCCAGACAGTGGGACCAATACGAGGAACCCCTGCAGCCCCGTAGACGAGGGGGTTGCCGCTGTTCCAACCGCCCCCCGGGCACATCCGGTCATAGAGCATGCGTTCCGCAAGCCGCCGGCGTCGCACCGCACCGCGGGGATGCAGCTCTTGAGGTATGTGATGAAAGGCAATCAGGGCGCAAGAGGTCGGCTCGACCCAGCTTGCCGTACCGGGTGTCCAACTCCATCCTCGCAAGGACAAGTCCATACGAACCACGCGGTCGCGCCGCAACAGCTTGGCGCCGATTCGGCGCCAAAGGCGGCCCTCCACCGGCCAAGTTTCTACCAGCCAGTGAAGTCCGCGGGCCACGCGGTCCGGCGAGTCCCGGTGCGTGTACAATGCCAAGCTCGCCGCAGCGGTCACCCAGCACCCGCGCGGCTGGCCCGCAAAGGACGGCCACGATCCGTTCGACAACTGGGACTCTCTTAACCAACGCACTCCGGCGTTGAAGGAGTTGAGGAGTTGAGGAGTCGAAAAGTTGAGAAGCTGGACAGTCCTGGGCTTCTCGACCTCTCGACTCGTCGACTCCTCGACTTCCTTTAGGGCCAAGAGCACCCATGAGGTTGGTTCCACGGCGCTCTGGCCGCCGTTTCGGTATCCCCATCCGCCGTCCGCATTTTGAGCCCCCAACAAGACTGGTACGCAGACCCGCTCAAGCAACGGTTGGCCACCTAATGTGTTTTCGGGAGACCTTTCAGGCATGGTATGAGGCAGCGTTCAGAAGCCAGACATTGGAAATCGGAAATTTCAAACGGGAAACTTCGCGCGTCGCGATCGATTTTCGCATTCTGAGTTTCGAGTTCTTAGCGTCTGCAGTCCCTACATCACCGGCATGTTAAGCTCCGGCGACTCCGCGAAACTCTCCTCGGGAATATCCTCAATGCGTAATTGGTTGATCAACCGATGCAGGTAACCGCGCGCGATGCCCAGCCTGCGCGCTGCCTCTGACTTGCTTCCGTCGCAGTCGCGTAGAACGCGCAGGATGAGGCGCCGCTTGAAGTCTCGCAATTCCTTGTCGTACGAACACTCTTCTTGCTCCTGCTCCAGCCCATTGCAGAACACTTTGGGCAGATGCCAGAGTTCCACGGCGGGTCCGTCCGCCATGACGACGGCACGCTGGACGACGTTTTCCAGCTCACGCACGTTGCCGGGCCAACTATATTCCTCGAGGGACCTCAAGGTGACCGGCGAAAACCTCCGCACCGTCTTGCCGAATTGTTTCGCGAAACGCATCAGGAAATGATGTCCCAGGGCAGCAATCTCGTCGCGCCGCTCGCGCAAAGGAGGGATGTGAATCTCAACCACGTTCAGGCGGTAAAACAGGTCATTGCGAAACTGCCCTTGCTCCACCATTTCCGCCAAGTTGCAGTGGGTAGCGCAAAGCAGACGAATATTGACGTTGACGGCATCATTGCTGCCTAGCCGCTCAAAGGACCGCTGTTGAAGAACCCGCAACAGCTTGGCCTGCAAACCCAACGCCAAGTCGCCGATCTCATCCAAGAATAGCGTACCCTGATGCGCTGCCTCGAAACGGCCGCGGCGGGCTCCCACAGCGCCGGTGAAGGCGCCTTTTTCATGGCCAAAAAGTTCATCTTCAATCAATGTTTCGGGTAAATTGGCGCAGGAGAAAGCCACAAACGGTCCTGCCGCCCGCGCGCTCAGTTGATGGATGGAGCGAGCGAGCATATCTTTGCCAGTGCCTGTTTCCCCGGTAATCAACACGCTCACGTCACAGGGCGCAACCTTCTGGGCCAGAGCGAACACCCTCTGCATCGGCTCGGTGGAAATAACGAATTCCCCGAACGGACCCGTCGCGGCCTGTTGCGACCGTAATCGCAACAGCTCTTTTTCCACCCGCCGGAAGCGCTTCGCTCGCCGCAGCACCAGTCGCAATTCGACCATATCGGGAGGACTGGCGAGCGTATCGTAGACGCCATTTTCCAGTGCGCGCCGGATCATGGTACGATTCTGTTCGCCCAGGATGGCAATCATGGGAGGCGGTGAATCAAACTGCTGGATCTCCTGCATAAGCTGGAATGCCGACTCTCCACCGCCGGGAGAGTCTCCCTCGGCGCGCAGGTCGAGCAGGACGACATCCGGCCAGTCGATCCTCCGGCGGGCTCCATTCAGGTGGAACGCCTCGATGGTCTGTACCTCAAACTCCCCACCCAAGGTGCGAGCCATGAGCTGAACGAATGGAATGTCGGGCGTGCAGAACCAGACACGAATGGCTTCTTGGTCCATAGCTTAAATTTCTCCCATCGACGGACCTAGGCCCGAGTTCACAGACGCAATAACCATCCCCGGATCCCCCCCACCAATCAGGACGCTGGCACCAAGACAGCCAGCCCAGTCGGATCCACGGCTCCTCTATTAGGCCAATGCGGCAAAGGTAACGACCACAGACCAATTGCACGTAGAGGCAAGATACGTTAAGTCAGATCGTCCGTCAATCATAAAATTAGTTAGTAACTTAGGAGCACATATTGGCCCCTCGACGGGCCTGCGCTCCCGATTTCCAAGGCCTAGGTTCGAAATTGACCGGGGCATGACCCCCTCCCTCCCCTCAGGCCGGAGGCCCAGGTGGTTCCAGGGGAATCAGTTGCTCATCGCCTCTCCTGACCACTCTGTACTATCGGCAAAGTTTTACGCCTGAATGAACTCATCCCACAAGAGCACTATAGTACTGCCTGGCCAAAGCGGAGACCCGGTCACACGGGCAGACGCACTGCTACTGTTGGATCTAAACTGCTTTTGCTCCGACAACGACCCTGCAACAGTCTAAGCTCCAAGGTCTGGTATTGCTCCCCGGGAAGAACAAAACTCCTGAATTCAAGAGTCCCGTCGTCCTCAAGCAGCTTGCTCGGGAGACACGGAAACCGGTGACCTAGGCAGTTCCCGAAATAGCCGATCCGGCCCCGCAGATACAGAGCCAGTTCCTTGGCCATCCGTTCGATGCTAATCCCTCGTGTGCGGCACGTAAGTTCCCGCACCCGCTCGTTGAGCCTCTCCATCGGCCATGGCCTCGAGACGCCTGAAGCTCACGCGCTGGAAGGGCAGCAGCACGAGCCCCAGGCCGACCACAGGGAACGTCAAGACTGCCCAGATTAGTAAGCCCCCGCCGACGGCCGCCTCTGGGGCCACGCCCAGGATGCGCTTCAGCGACTCGATAATTGCGATCTGGATTCCGCCGCCTACGCCCGGGAGCTGAAGGGCCAGACCTATGCCTCCAAGGAATGAGGCGATAGCCGCGCCCCACCAAGAGACGCTGAGCAGTTCGCCACCCAGGCTGTGGAACGACACCCAGAACATCGTTACATTCAACGTCCAGAGGAGAATGGTGCACACGACGCTTGCCGTAAGGTCCCGCCAACTGCGGATGGCTCCAAGCCCTGCGGCAAGCGACCGCAAAACCCGACCCGGGCCCGAACGGAACCTCGCAGGGAGAAAACCGAAGCGCCGCTCGACGAACACTGTAACGGCCTCGGCGCAGTGACGGAAAACGACAAGACCCAGGACGAGCGCGGCAGCCACAAGCAGCACAACGACGGACGCCTGGCGCATCCGATGGAGTAGCACGTCGGCGCCTAAACCCGTGAGGCGAACAGCCGTGAAATGAAGCGCGAGTGCGAAAATAATCCCCATGGCGATGGCGTCGTAAACTCGCTCCAGGATGAGGATGGCAAGCTGCGAGGTGAAGGAGACACCCTCGCGGTTGGCAATGTACGCCGGGCGTACGATCTCGCCCGGCCGGCCGATCAAGAAAATCGAGCCGAATCCGTAAATCTGGGCCACAAAGAGGTTCCATACGGGTGCGGTCTTGACCGGCCGGAGGAAAAACTTCCATCGCACGGCGCGAATTGCGGCGCCAATATAGAGAAGCAGCACCGCCAGCAGCAGATTCCCGGCCCGCGCGTGGCTCAACAAGTTGGCTGCGAGGCGCCAATTGAAACCGCGCCATTCGGGGCTACGCGAGAATTTGTAGACGATCAGCGCCAGGACCAACGCTGTCGCCGCCATCCCTGCCAAGCGGTGAGCGCGCTTGCTCATTCGCGTAAACTGCATGTACGATTTGCCCCCGCGGACGGTCTGAATTGCCCGGCGCCCTGCCGTCCGACAAGATCGGAAATCCAGGTTTCTCACTAGAATTTCCATATTGAACTTCCGCCTAGCCCAAAAGCTTAGCACTCCGGCTCCGTCGCCTCAAGCACAAGTCGCGAAAGGAAAGCGCGTCCCCAATGAGAAAGTGACCATTCCGCCCCGTCACGCCGTTGATTTCAGAAAAGCGCCGGCTCCGCTCCGGCCGACTAGACTTGGTGGTTGCTAACGACCAAGGCTTGGGAAGAGAGAAGGCAAACATCATACTAGCCGCCGGGGCACCGCCAGAGCATTCATCGCACTGGGCCGACGGTTCCTCGGCATCATCAGCCAGGTGTTGAGCCATCGCGACCTCGAAACCACGAAGGTTTATTATGCGCAGTGGAGCGTTATGTAGAGTCACTGCTGGAAGTGCTTGCCGGTCAGTTCATTCCTGTTGGATCACAGCACATAAGATTTCATGATGACCTCCTGAGCGGCCACGGAGGCCGCCACACAGAGGAGGTTCATCATGGAGCAAAACTGTTCTTCGACTTCGGAAAAGTTGAAATTGGGGCGACTCGTTACTGACGCGCTGGGCGAGATCGAGCCACCTGGGAACACCTCATCGAATTTTCCCGCCGGAAGGAGTTAGGGGAAGAGTTTTCCGTGGATTTGGCGGCGTGCTTTTTAGCGGAGTACGGCGTCAGGGATGAGCAGGTGAACGGGCCCGGCGATGGCTGGCGTCGGCATATGGCGTTCGGCGTAAAGGTGCTTGCCGATTTTGCTAAGAACGGGCGCATTGAACGAGCCTTCACGGAGGTGGAGGCCATCCATCTTCCTCCCGCCGTGCAGCAGACACTTCGTGATTACGAACACAATTGTAGGGATCGACTCTACCTTCGACCGTGGACCCTTCACCGGCGTACGACAGACCTCAAAATCTATTTGGATTTTCTCCATTCCAGGAAATCGCGCACCCTGGACCAATTTCAGGCAGCCGATCTATCCGAATTCGTGTCCTGTCGGAATCACTTACAGCCCAAAACGGTCGCGCGAATTGTATCAGATGTGCGTTCTTTACTCCGGCTTCTCACCCTGCGTGGGATTCTACAGAAAGATCTCAGTGCGGAGCTGCCGAAAATCCGTGTTCCCCGGGACGCAACGATCCCGTCAGTTTGGGATCAGGAACTCATCGTCCGACTTCTCCGTGCGGTCGATCGCAGTTCGGCGAAAGGGAAACGAGATTACGCCATTCTCTTACTGGCCTGCCAGTTGGGGTTGCGGGCTGGGGATATTCGCACTCTGAAGCCGGACCACCTTCGTTGGGCGGAGTCGACAATAGAAATCACCCAAGCGAAGACGGACATGCCGTTGAGGTTGCCTCTGACCAACGAGGTCGGTGAGGCTTTGATCGACCACTTGAAGTCGGGTCGTCCCCAAACGGCACACCGAGAGGTGTTCCTGAAAGTGACCCCACCGTTTGATCCCTTCCAGGAAAACACCAACCTGTACCACATCATCACGTATTGGCGCCGCCTGGCGGGGATCACCTTTCGGAGTTCACAAAAGCGGGGCCTCCATTCGCTTCGCCATTCGCTGGCGACTCGGCTTCTAGAGAAAGGCACGCCGTTTACAACCATTGCAGAGATCTTGGGTCATACCAGTTTGGAATCAACACGGATCTACGCGAAGGCGGATGTAGAAGCCTTGCGGGGTGTGGCGTTGGATCCCGAGGACATAGAGGCGCAGGGGGAGACCGCGGGCGGCGACGGCTTGACGAAAACAGTCCAAGAAGGTGTCCAACCCCTGGTCGGCATAGAACTGGGCGTGGGGGATGAGGCGGCTGGCATCATCCAGGGTGGCGTGCAGGAAGGCCTGCCGCTTGCCGCCGCCGGGGCGCTGGACATAGGGGCCGTAGAGTATGTCGGACTGCCAGATCTGGTTGGAATGTTCAGCTTCGAATTTCTTGTGCCCGGGGGGAGCCAGCAGTTGGCGCTGGGTGAGACCACGCTGCTTGAGAAAGCGATAGAGGGTGGAGGCCGAGAGACCGGCGGTGCCTTGGCTTGAGGACAGAGCCAACTCCCGCAGCAGAGTAGCGCCGGTGCGATGGGGATTCTCGCGTTTGAGGCGCTCGATGAGATCGGCGAGCTGGGGTGAAATCGTGCGGGATTGCCCCCGGTCCTGCCGAGATTGGGGGGCCAGCGCCTCGAAACCGCCGCGGCGATAGCTGCGCGCCCAACCCAACAAGGTATCGATCGACACCGAAGTGCGACGGGAGCCGGGGATCTCGTAATGACGGGCGGCAATCTCCTGCGCTCGGCGGGCGAGTTCGCCGCGCGGCAGCGGCTCCAGCACCAGGGGGGCGATCAGCCCACAGCGGAACAAGGCGATTTTTTCGGTTCGGCTCTCCATGGTTTTTCCCTCCTCACGGTCGAATCTACGTGGGACGAGGTGGGGGGACCAGACAAGTGTTGTGTGTTTGGGATTTCTTGAGTGGCCCCGTCGAGCTGAGCGTGGCGCGAAGACCGTGGGGAGCGAGAAAAGCGGGCCAGCCTAACAGGTGCATTCGCAGTTGGGAGAACAAGAACCGATGGGCAGCGATCCAATCGAGAGATTGCAACAGGAGCAAAGCCCGGCCGACGAAATGCAGGGCGGGAGGCGGCGCGGCCAAGGCGACCAAGGCCGCGCACAAGGCTTCGGCCTGCCGGCGAAAGCGGCGTACCCAGAACTGGCCGCGCTGGTAAGGCATGCGGGGTTGCGCGGCGGCCAGCGCGGCCGCCACCAAGGTGCGGCCCTGCAGAAGGCGAGCGATCAAGAACCGGGCGATCACCGCTACACCGAAACGGAGATAGGGCAAGGCGAACTGCGGCAGGAGGGAAACCGTGCGCTGACGGCAGCGGCACAGATAGCGGCGCACGCGAATCACGCCGTCAAAACCCACTTCCACGAAGGTGCGGCGGTAAAAGCCATGGGCGCTTAGAGGATGCTGGGCATCGCACTGCGGACAATGATCGGGGCGGTAACGATCCGGATCGGCCATCGCTTCCTCATACTGCTGGAAGGAGCCGGAGAACGGGTGTAGGATTTGCACAGGTGCCTCCCTGGGAGTGGCAAGACTCCCGGGTGGGTCTACGGAACGGAGGGCTCTTCGATGGGTAAACTTACAGAGCCCTCCGGCCTTCCTAAAATCCTACCGCTAAACTCAGAGTCGCAGGAATACTGGCGGGATCGCGGCTGGCCCTGTGTCAACTGGAGTCTCACGTAAGACTCCGGCGTTGCGTCAGGCTTGTTTCCATTCGGGGGGGGACTTAATCTGAGAAAACAGGCTTCCTACAGGAGGGAATAATGCGGAGCGTTACAGAGTTGCCATCGGTTTCGGTCGAATGAAGTGCGCCTCTGGCTGAGCTTGATCGCCTACAACTTGGGGAATCTCTGGCGGCGACTGGTGCTGCCGAAGCGAGTCGGCAACTGGTCGCTGACCGGTCTGCAGCAGCGGTTGGTGAAGACGGGTGGCAGGCAGGTCTGGCACGCCCGATATTACTGGATGCTGCTGGCGGAAGGCCATCTGACCCGGCGACTCTTCGGGGCCATGGTGC
>Ga0187888_1002472_pt1 | contig 15746 bp, 14 predicted proteins | sample June2016WEW_7_40_FD_132987 | JGI IMG/M metagenome (GOLD analysis project Ga0187888, IMG submission 132987) | Peatland microbial communities from SPRUCE experiment site at the Marcell Experimental Forest, Minnesota, USA - June2016WEW_7_40 | ecosystem: Environmental > Terrestrial > Soil > Wetlands... | reverse complement strand
GAGAAATGGCATTGCTCTGGACAGCGTTGTCGCTGGAGTTGAACGTCAGCCGTCTTTGCGTCAGCTCCGCTGAAGGCTCGGCTGAGGGCTTGGGAGGGCGCGTGAGCCAGTAGGCGAGAATCGCGCCAGCGATGACGACAGCGCCTGCCAGGGCTGCTACCGTGGCTTTGTAGGGGAGGGCTCTGCCCTCCCGCGGGCGGGCCACGCCCGCCCCTACAGCGGGCGGGACCCCTATGGATCGGGGCAGGCTGCCCGCGCTCTGCCCGGAGTCGGTCTCCCGCTTCAGACGCTTCAGTTCGGCGCGAATGTCCGAGGCGTGCTGATAGCGCAGGTCGCGGTCTTTCTCCAGCGCCTTGTCGATGATTTCCTCGAGCTTGGGGGGCAGGTCAGGCTTGAGCTTTAGGGGTGGCGTGGGCGCTTGGTGAAGAATAGCACCAAAGACGGCCGCCGAGGTGTTTCCGCCGAAGGGTTGCCGGCCCGTCGTCATCTCGTAAAGCACGCTGCCGAAACTGAAGAGGTCGGTGCGCGCGTCAAGCCGCTCGCCGCGCGCCTGCTCCGGCGACATATAGGCCACGGTGCCCATCACCGCGCCGGTGCTGGTCAAACTGTCGGGATCAGTCGACATCGCTGGCGTGTGCGCTGGAGGCGACGTCAATTTCGCCAGACCGAAATCCAGAATCTTCGCTTGGCCGCGCGGCGTCACCCAAATATTGGCCGGCTTGATATCACGGTGAACGATCCCACTCGCGTGCGCCGCGTCCAGGGCGTCGATAACCTGGATTGCCAAGTCCAGCAGGGTATCAATCCGGAAGGGCGCCCCTCCCTCAATCTGCTGCTTCAGCGTCTGCCCTTCCAGCAATTCCATAGCGATGAAGGGCCGGCCGCCGTGCTCATCAACATCATGGATGGTGCATATGTTCGGGTGATTCAGAACGGAAGCGGCATGCGCCTCGCGCTTGAAGCGCTCCCGTGCCTCAGAACTCTCCGCCTCTATTTCCGGCAGGAATTTCAGGGCCACAAGGCGCGGGAGCTTGGTGTCCTGCGCCTTGTAAACCACTCCCATGCCGCCGCTGCCCAGTTTCTCCATGATGCGGTAATGGGAAATCGTCTTGCCCACCAAGCTATAAATATCCTCGCTTGACTGGCACCCCCGCGTCTCGGGTTGTCCCATCGCCAGTTGCTTGGCCGCCACCTCCAGGGCGGGGGACTCCATGAAACTCGCTTTTTCCCCCTCGTAGGCGAGCAGCGATTCCACTTCCCGGCGCAGGTCCTCATCCCCGTCACAGGCTTCCCGCAGGAAAGCTGAGCGCTCACCCCCTTCGCGCTCCAGAGCGGCGCGATGTAACCGAGCCACCTGCTCCCAACGTTCAGGCTTCATCCTGTTTTTCTCCACTCATCGCCCGCAGCAGCCATGCCTTCGCCAGCTTCCAATCATGCATCACGGTTTCGGGTGAGACCCCAAGCACTTCCGCCGTTTCCTCCACGCTCAGCCCGCCAAAGAAGCGCAGCTCCACCACCCGGCTTCTTCGGGCGTCTATGCCGGCCAGAGCCTGGAGAGCGTCGTCAAGCGCCGCCAAATCCGCACCCCGCTCCCCATAAAACACCAGACTTTCTTCTAACGACACCCGTTGCACTTCGCCACCACGTTTCTGGGAGCCACGACGCCGCGCGAATTCCACCAGGATGCGCCGCATCAATTGGGCGGAGACGGCGAAAAAGTGGGCGCGGTTCTTAAAGTTCACCTTCCTGGCATTCACCAGTCGCAGGTAAGCCTCATTCACCAGTGCCGTGGTTTGCAGGGTGTGTCCGGGACGCTCCTGCGCCATGTAGCGCTGAGCCAGACGGTGCAACTCCCGGTAGACCAGGGGCGTGAGCTTGTCCAACGCCCGCTCGTCCCCCTCGTTCCAGGCCTGGAGCAGTTGCGATACGTCGTGTGTGGGGGTCTCCGCCACGCCTCCTCCTTGGCGGGAGGTGGTGTAACCAAAAATCCGGTTCTGTCAGCCCGAGCGAAGGGAGGCCCCGGCCTTCCCGATAAATAGGCGAAGGCGGGTACCGTTCGCTGCCCTCAGCACGGCAGGTTTCCTCACCGGGTTGAACATCTCAGCTCTCACCCGATTGATACTAAACTATCACATCTCTTCGCAACGGGCCAGCAAGAATGGTAGTAGGGCACGCCATAAAACCGAACTCGCCCACCACCGAAAAAATATTCCCGGGCACTACAGTTTTTACGCCCCATTTGCGCATTAAGAGATGAGGCAACAAGTGCAGCATCGTTTCCCATTTCTATCTGCGGAAATGCTGGCAGAGACAACCCAAAAGGAGATTAACCAATGATGACGAACCATAATGCTTTTTGCCAATTCTGTACGGCAGTGCGACGGAAAGGAGCATTCGCCCTTTGCCTGGCCCTGTGCGTTCTGGGGCTGGGCCTTTCCGCGAGCGCTCAGAAACCCACCATCATCACGTTCGACGCACCGGGCGCGAATGGTTACGGCACGGCGCCCGTAGGCATCGACCTGCTCGGGACAGTCGCGGGAAACTACTATGACGCGAACTATGTATCCCACGGCTTCCTGCGCAGTCCCGGCGGCAAGTTCACGACGTTCGATGCTCCCGGCGCGGGCACAGTTGCAAACGACAACAACGGCACCTTTGCCGCAGGCATCAACCAACTCGGGACCGTCGCGGGATACTACAATGACGCGAACCTCGTATCCCACTGCTTCCTACTTAGTCCCGACGGCAAGTTCACGACCTTCGACGCCCCCGGCGCGGACACAAACCCGGCTGACGCCCTAGGCAGTTGGTTAATCGGCATCAGTGCGCTGGGAGCGACCTCAGGATCGTACATTGACGCGAACCATATGTACCACAGCTTCGTACGCAGTTCCGCCGGCAAGTTCACGGATTTCGATGCCCCCGGCGCGCTTAACGGCAGCACTGAACCCGATGGGCCCTTGAACCTGGAGGGAGCCATCGTGGGATGGTACCTGGACTCAAACTCTTTGTTTCACGGCTTCGTACGCGACCCCCACGGCACACTCGCAACGTTTGTTGGTCCAGGCTCGTGCGATACCGGCACCTCGACAGGTTGTTACGGTACCGGGGCCTACAACATCAACATTCTTGGAACGAGCGTGGGAGCCTACATGGACAACAGCGGCAACTTTGTGGCGCACAGCTTCCTCCGCAGTCCCGATGGCACCATCACAACTTTCGAGGCTCCCGGCGCAGGCGCTGGCCTCTACCAAGGCACGGTCTGGAACCAGATTGCAGGCCTCAATGACTCGGGGGCGGTCACGGCAAGCTACGTTGACGCGAACTATGTGTACCACGGCTTCCTACGCAGTCCCGGCGGGAAGTTCACGACGTTCGATGCCCCCGGCGCGAGCATGACCGGCACTATCCCGGTGAGCCTTAACCAATGGGGCTCAATCACGGGATACTACTATGACTCCAACTATGTGGTCCACGGCTTCCTACGGACTCCATAGACGGCGCTGTTCGTGAGCCTCGGGGCGGCCTTTGTAGCCAGCCAAGCGGATATGGACCGGTGGCCGTCCCGCTCTACGGGAAAGCGTCTGCCTTTCCCGCAGCCAAGCTAATATCCATTTGATCGTTTTTGGGTCTGCCGCAGAAGGTCCAAGCCTTTTCGCGCAGTGGGCGGCAAAGCTGCTAAGTGGAACTGAATTCTCACACAGGTTCCCAAGGGGGACCAAGCAGGGGAGGCAGTCATGTCAAACCAGAACGTATTTTCGACCCTCATGGTCACGTGCGTTGCTGTGCCGAGCTTGGCCATATTTCTAGGCGCAGGTCCGGCCAGGGCCCAGAGCAGCTCCGCCAATTACACTTTCCTTGTCGCAGCGGGGTTTCTTTGCGATTCTGATGACTCTTCCCCCTGCCCAGCCGTGGTCAAGTCAGCCAATGGTGACACCTACGAGATGAGCGGCGTAGGCACGATCACCCCGTCAAGCAAGTCGGTCACCGCCGCCGGAACCTTCACCCACAAGTCCACCGGCGGAGTGGTACTTGAGACGGGTGTCTGGGTGGCGAGCGAACTCGTCGGTTTTGATTGCTACGGTATCGCGCCGGGTGCGCTCATGCGCGAGGTCCGGGCATTAGGCCCCCCACAGTTTGGCCCCAAGCGTTTGCCAATGTTCTCTGGCTCCATGCCTGCAGGCGGCTTCGCCGTGCTGCGCATCCGCCTGTTGCCGGTGTTGGGGTTCGCGAAAAACGCGACGCTGCAAGTGAACTGCGCACTCGGCAAAGTTCCCTCCGAACACGCGAACGAGGGCATAAGGCTGGCCATCGAGGGACACGGTGCCGAGTTCGACGAGGAAGTCAGCGGGCGTGCCCTGTTTCTCTTGACGAGGCCGGGAGCCGGCGCTGCTGCGAAAGCGCCAGTTCCAGAGGTCGATACAAACCCTGCGCCCAACGAGGTCCAGCAGTAACTTAGATATGAGGGGAAATTAAACCGGAGGCAGCACGGGGCGCATACAAAAATGATAAGTCAGCTTCTCGTCCATTGAAAGCCGATCACTTAACCGTACAACGGCTTAACATGAGACGTGCCGAGGAGACAAGCTCATGCGATCTGGGGAGCATCGTGGCCGATCGACTTGGATGAACGGTGAAACGGAAAACGGCGCTCGGAGGGAGTTGCCGGTAACGGCAGGCTCGTATTGCCTGGCGCCGGCCACCGGCCAACCGACTTTCCGTCCGGGCTACCCGTCCCGCTGACTCACTTTCCGCGATGGTCGTCTCCCCCAACTCTCCACGGCCTCAGCTTGTCCGAGCAAGGCCGGCTGGCGCATCTCTGAAACTCTGAGACCAGCGGAAGCGCGGTCCTGGGAGACTCCAGAGCTCCGCGCTGCGTGGAGCCGGAATGAACAGTGACCGCAGAGTTGCAGTCTGCGCCGCGCGGGCCATCAGCGGGCGCGGTATAAGTCACGCCAGGCATGCCTCGACACTGCTGCGCCGATGGCGGCGCCCGCTAGGCCACCTACAGGCGTAAGGGCCTCCGCACGGTGCGGATTGGGGGGGTAACCGCAGTTGAAGGCGGGGCCTTCGGTACAGTTTCTTTGAATCATATATGGGGTTAGCCCAATCACGAGGCCGGCGCCTGCTCCAACGACCATGCCAATCAACGCGTTTCGCCCCCGGTGGTTTTGCCCTATCTTCCGGGAAACGCGAAGGATGTCTTTGCGGGCCAGCGTCTGCACACCCGCTGCCTGCCGAAGCGTAATTCCGTCGTCGCGCAACGACTCGAACTCACCTTGATAGGATTTGACATTGTTCATCACGACGCGGATTTCCTGACCCGGCGTCAGAGATTTGAGATCGTCCCAACTGCTTGACCGCCCCTGGGAAGGTTGCCCGCTCGCCACCCCGGTGCTGAAGCAGGCTGCCAACAGCATCAGAAAACCGGCAGGTGAAAGCGTTCGAAGTGATTTCATGAATGTCTCCTTCTTGACGCGCACGAGGCTAAACGGGAGAAGTCTACATATATAGATACAGCAGCGTCAAGCTCTTTCTTCATGCCGCCTGGCGTAGGGTGAAACTCTGCGATCAGTGGAATTGAGGTCCGTGGAGACGCCGGTCCTCACGCCACAGAACGTAGCGTTACCCGGCTAGCAGCTTGCCCTTGGTAAACTTTGCCCAGTGCAGCCTGGTTTTCCGGCAAATCCTTACTAGAAGTCGTCCCGCCTTACCCCCCCCTGCAAGCCGGAGAATCGTTTAAGTTCCTGCTCCACAACGAGTTATACAGCCGTTCGGGGTTTGGCCGATCCGCTGCACTGTTCTTGCTCGGAGATTGGACGTTGATGGAAAAGGGTGTATGGCGGGGTAAACCCGCCGCTACGTGTGGACAAGCGCAATCTTCAGCAGCCCGCTGAATGAGGAGAAGGAAATGTCTCGAGCTCTATACACTGCCGCCAGCGGCATGATCGCTCAACGATACAACCTCGACAATGTAGCGAACAATCTGGCCAACGCCAGCACCGCCGCTTTCCGAGGCCGCAGACTGCAATTTGAGGATCTTCTATATCAGGACCTAATGACGCCCGGGGCGGCTGCGACACAACAAACGAACTTCTCATCGGGACTCCAGATCGGATTGGGAACCCGCACCGCCACGTCCGAAGTCCTTCAGACTCAAGGGGACGCAACGAACACGGGGAATCCGCTCGACCTGATGATTCAAGGTCAAGGGTTTTTCCAAGTCAAACAACCGGACGGCCAGATCGCCTACACGCGTTCCGGCGCCTTTCAGTTGGACCAGCAGGGAAACATCGTGACGGCGGACGGCAATCCTTTGCAGCCCGCAATTACCATTCCTTCCAACGCCCAAACCATCACCGTTGGCACGGATGGAACGGTGTCCATTACGCTGCCGGGCCAACAGCAGTCCCAGCAAGTCGGGATCGTTCAACTAGCCACTTTTCCCAACCCGGGCGGGCTACAGAGCGTGGGCCAGAACCTGTTGACGCCGACAACCGCCTCGGGCGAACCGGTGGTGGGCAATCCAGGGGATGCAGGAGGTTTAGGCACCCTCCAGCAAGGGACGCTGGAACAATCTAACATCGACGTGGTTCAGGAGTTTGCAGTTGTGGCGCTTTTCTTGGTCCCGTCGCTGATGGGCGCGGCCAGCTCTCCTCAACCTCGAATTCGCATTCCGAAATTCGCTGAGGTGCAGGGTGAGACGATTGGACTTTCGGATCTGCTTCCACCGGACGCTCCGGCCGATTTGGAGCAAATAGGCGCCCGGATCGCCTTGGGAGACTCGCCGGATCCAGCCTGCGAACGGGTCCTATCCAAAGACCAAATCGAGCTGCAACTGCGCGAGTTTCCTTCTATCTGGGAACGACTCGAACTCCCTGAGCGTCTGATTGTTTCTTTGAAGCAACGCCGCCTTTCACCTAATGATATCTGGACGGTGATCGAGAGCTTCTTGGCGGCAGAAGGACTGAGCGCTGCGGGCGCGGTTCCACAGAGATTGCCCAGCCATCAGGAGACGGTGTTTGTGACCAAGCAGGATCCCGGGCTCATGGTCAAACGGATGGAGCCTGATCGCGTCCGGCGGCAGATTCGTTCTTTGTTATGGACATCCAACGAGCCGCGAGTCTTGCCGCCTTACGTAACCGTTGAGGAACCGCCCCGGACCGCGGGCCGGTTGTGGTCGAGTCACGCGGATGCCGGGCCAGCAGCCAATCTTCCCCTTAACTCGGAGGGGCTTTCGAAGACGGAGGAAGAGAGTTTTGCGGGCTTGTTCATCGGCAGCCGGTCCGGTGTCCGTGCGGACAAGGCCAGGTTTACCCCGCCGCCGGCGTCGCCAGCCATCATTCTGGTCACCAAGGGAAAACCGGCAAAATTGGCGGTTGAAACGCAGACGTTGCGAATGACCGCGCTGGTTACTCCGTTGGCGTCCGGCGCCCAAGGGCAGGTCATTCGAGTCAGGAACCTGGACACACAGCGGGTGTTCAAGGCGGAAGTGGTCGGCAAGGGCCTTTTGCAAGCAGAGTTGGCAGGAGAATACCGGGCAATAACCTATCTGGCCAGATGCGCGCCAGGGCCTTAAGTGCTTTCTATTGATTCTTCTCGTCGCGGCGGGCTCCGCGGCCGGCCAAAACAAGAAAGAGAAAAACGTCAATGACGCGGCGGCGGACAGTCTGGCTCAGTACATCCAGCGGGTTCGGGCGACCACGGCCGTCGCGGAAGCTATAACGCAGAAGGGAGGTTTGAGCATCGCACGAATGATCGTTAACCACTTCCGATATTTGGCAGAAGATGGGTCGTAGTCTGGAATCTCCCTTCTGCGAACAATCACCGACCCTCCTCACCCGCCGTTAAAGTTCCTGGGCTGGTTGCCGATAAGGGAATGGAGATTGGAGGAAACTTAACAAAATGAAGATTGATGCGCCCCTCACATTCCCACAACAGGTTGAGCCACAACGAATTGGCAAGACTGGCTCCGCGTCGGCCCTGAATCAGGGTGCAACCGTAGCACTCACTCCGGACTCAGCTCAGTTGTCGATGGATGGCGGAAAAGTTCAACAACTTAAGGCTGACCTGGCGGCAGTGCCTGACTTGAGACAGGACCGCGTTGCTGCGCTCCAAAAAGCCATTACTTCCGGCAGCTACAACGTGTCCGGCCAACAGATTGCTCAAGCCATGTCTTCCGACTTGCTCGGCGGAGAGTGATGCAGGGCCCGACATCCGGTGCTCGCAGACTTGGAGACCCTCGGGTGTGACAGGTTGCCAGGAGGTTGCCCCATGGAAGAGTTCTCAACCGCTCCCATTCCTGGGTCCACTCGCGCTGAAGACGAGCGGCGGACACCGGCGCATGAAGCACGTCGTCACCAGGAGAACCGGCCTCCAGTACAGAGTCTCGAGTTGGAGACTAATCAGGAGGATGACGAAGCTGCGAACACTGCGCCTAAGCATCTTCTTGATATTTCGGTCTAAACGATAAGAAAGCCCGAATCCCGGACCTACATCGAACTGCTTAAGAGGCGCGTCGCCAGCCTGCGCCTGATGGCCAAGGAATTGATTGTTTGCCGGCAATCATTGGTCAGCATGGATGTTGAATCGGCCCGCGAGCACATTTTCAATGGGTTTTACGCATTGCGACAGTGGCAGCGTGGTGGCTGAGATGTGGCGGCTTCCTTACCACCTCAACGAGGTTCTTCGTTACCACCATGATGTCCAGCAGAGCAAACTCTATCCCGATCTGGTGGCGTTGGTGAGCATCGCTGACCTTCTCTGCCGGGCTAACGTGCTGGGGTATGGCTATCGTGAGAAGAGACTTCCGGACCCTCTTCAGGCGATTGAGTGGGAGATCCTTCGCGAGAAATCTCCCAAACTGGTACGTCTAGGCCCGGCTCATGTGGTCCAAGAGCTGAGCGGGCACGCCAAACGAATCCAGAAGTATATTAAGTCCGTATTCCAGGGTTGAGGGGCAGGCAGGCCTCCCCTTGAGGAGGGTTAGGCAAGAACTGACTGCGGGGAAAGTAAGAATACGGTTTGCGCTTCGCCGCAGCGGTTCTACGTCCTGGCTCCCATTCAAGATTAAAGCCTGATTTGCCGAAAAACAGCTTGAGGTCTGGAATGCCGGAACAAACAATCAAAGTGTCGTTTGCCGATCCCTGCATCGACATTTGTCCTTCCGCGGCTTCCACGGGCGGCCAGGTTGGCCAGGTTGGAGATTCTGGCAAGGCATCTCCGGAGCGGCCTGAGTTATGTGCGCACTGCAAACTCCAAGAAAAGCTCTTCCAGGCACAGAGAACCGAGGCGCTTGGCACGCTGGCAGGCGGTATAGCGCATGATTTCAATAACCTGCTGGGCGTCATTCTGGGCTTCGCCTCGATTGTGCGCTTGCGCCTGGCTCCTTCTGATCCACTGATCGAGTTCGTGAAAATGATCGAACAATCCGCCCAGCGAGGCTCCGAACTTACCCGGCAGCTACTTGGCCTGGCGCGGCAACGAAAGCAAGAAGCACTCCCCATTCGTGTAGGGGATGTCCTGGGTCGAGTTGTGAAGATCATCACCAGCACTTTCGACCGTCGCATTCAAGTACAAACTCGCAGCCAGTCCGGTCCGCTTTGGGTTGACGCCAACCCTGCGCTATTCGAGCAGGCGGTCCTGAATCTGTGCATTAACGGCAGAGATGCCATGCCCGAGGGGGGAGTTTTGACGCTCGAGAGTTCGCGGGTAGTGCACCGCGAGAATGAGCCCCCGCTTCCCAGCCGTTGCCTGCCGGGTAGTTATGCGTGCATAACCGTTCGCGACACCGGTGTAGGCATGCCCCCGCAGGCGTTGAGCCGGATCTTCGATCCCTTCTTCACCACCAAGGAACCCGGCAAAGGTTCAGGGCTGGGACTATCGATGGTGTATGGAATGGCAAGCAGTGCGGGTGGGTTCGTGCGGGTGGCAAGCGAGGTTGGCCTGGGATCCACATTTTCACTCCACCTGCCGCTGAAGGCTCCTCCCGTGGAACAACGTAGCTTAGCTCGAAGTTCTTCACTCGAGGCCGGGAGCGGAACGGTCCTGGTCGTCGACGACGAGCCCATGGTTCTGGCGTTTACCAGGGAGGGACTGACGAGGCTCGGCTATGACGTGCTTACGGCCGCGGACGGCCAACAGGCCTGCGAGGTTTTTCAATCACACTCCGGCCAGATCGACATCGTGTTACTCGATCTGGTCATGCCCGGCATCACGGGTTTGGAGACCTGCCGGAGGCTACGCGAAATCAAGCAGGGCCTTAAGGTGATTCTCTCCTCGGGCTATACCTCGGCCGAGGTGGTCCGTGAGGCGCGCCTGGCAGGCGCCGTAGGTTTCATCGGCAAGCCCTACTCCCTCGAGGAACTCTCCGTGGCTTTACGCCGGCCTGAGTCGTTGAGTCTCCGGGCCCCAAATGAAGATTCGGACCACGGAGGTTAGGTGGACGCAGGAGGAGTACCATGCGGGTCCTGATCGCCGACGACGAAGCCACGACGCGGCATCTGATCCAAGTGACTCTGGGCAATTGGGGATTCGAGGTTCTGGTAGCGGAGGAGGGTACCGGGGCCCTGCGCATCTTGAAAGGGTCGAATCCTCCCGAAATCGCCCTCTTGGATTGGGTAATGCCGGGGATCGATGGCCTGGAAATCTGCCGCCGCATGCGCGCCGCACAGTTGAGCGCCCCGACCTATCTGATCCTGATTACGGCGCGCGGGGGGCTTAAAAATATCGTACAGGGGCTAGAAGCCGGGGCCGACGATTACGTCACAAAGCCCTTTGATCCTCGCGAACTGCGCGCCCGGCTGCACGCCGGCGCGCGGGTTGTGCAATTACAGAAAGCCCTGCTGGACCGCAATCAAGCACTGGAAGAGGCCTTGAAGCGAGTGAAACTGCTTCAAGGACTGCTCCCCATCTGCTCTTACTGCAAGAAGATTCGCAATGACCGAAACTACTGGGAACAAGTGGACGCCTATGTGGCCAGCCATTCCGAGGCCCAATTCAGCCACGGAGTCTGTCCTGACTGTTTCGAGGTGCACGTGAAGCCCCAGTTGGAGAGTTTTGGTGATGTTCCCTAGCCTTGAACTCTGGCTGCTGGCCGTCACCGCCGCTTTCTTGTGCGGCGGGATCGTATGGGGCGCGATTCTCCGTACCCAGGTGCGGCACCAGTCCGGAGCCTTACGTGAATGGATTCGGCGCGAGGCGGCCCTGAGGAGACAATTCGTCGATCTCTTCGAAAACTCCACCGACGCCATCTATACCTACGACCTCGACTACACCATTACCTCCTGGAACCGGACTGCGGAAACCCTTACGGGTTTCACCCGCGATGAAGTGCTGACCAGGAATTTCGCCGACCTGCTCAGTGCGGAGTCACGGGAGCGGGCTAACGATATGACGAAGCTGAAGCTCCAAGGCTGTACGAGCACCACCTACGAGATCGAATTCGTCGCCAAGGATGGCCACGCGATTCCGGTCGAAGTCAGCACGCGCTTCATCGCTGAAGACGGCAAGGAGGTGGGAGTACAAGGCGCGGCTCGTGACATCAGCGAACGCAAGAAAGCCCAGGAGGCGCTCCGTGCCAGTGAGCGGCGTTACCGTCTGTTGTTTGAGCGGAACATGGCGGGCGTGTTTCGCACCACGCTGGATGGCCAGCTTGTTGATTGCAACCAGTCGCTGGCGCAGATTCTTGGTTACTCCTCTCCGGCGGAGGCGCTTCGCCATGGCGCACAGGTGTTGCACATTGACGAGGGAAACCGCGAGGCGCTGCTTTCGCGCTTGAAAGAACGTAAGGCGGTGACTTTCTGTGAGCTCTGCCTGCGACGCAAGGATGGAAGCTGCGTCTGGGTGCTGGAGAATTCCAACCTGGTCGAGGGCAACGGAGCGGGCCCCGAAATCGAAGGCACGGTGATCGACATAACGGATCGAAAGCGCGCCGAAGAGGAGTGGCGCCAGGCCAAAGAGGCGGCCGAAGCCTCCAGCCGCGCCAAGAGCGAGTTCCTGGCAAACGTGAGCCACGAAATTCGCACGCCTTTGAATGGCGTTGTGGGGATGACGGAACTCGCTCTCGAAACCTCGCTGACCTCGGAACAACGCGAGTATCTGGAGGCCGTCCGGTCGTCGGCCTGCTCTCTGCTCGGCGTCATCAATGACATCCTCGACTTTTCCAAGATCGAGGCCCGCAAGCTCGAATTGGATTCGGTGGAGTTCCGGTTGGCGGACATGCTGTCCGAGGCGATGAAGCCTTTAGCGATTCGCGCTCAACAGAAAGGGCTGGAGTTCTGCCTGGAGGTTTCGCCCGGCGTTCCGGCGGCTTTCGAAGGCGATCCCGGGCGGTTACGTCAGATCCTCGTTAACCTTTTGGCAAACGCCGCAAAGTTCACAGAGAAGGGGGAGATTCTCCTCTCGGTCGACACAGCGAGTGCGGACCCGGAGAATCCGCGCTTGCATTTCTCTGTCCGGGATACGGGCATTGGAATTCCGCCGGAGAAGCACGCGTTGATCTTCGAGCCCTTTGCTCAAGCGGATGGCTCGACAAAACGCCGATTCGGAGGGACGGGACTGGGATTGACCATCTGCGCCCGGCTGGTTGAGATGATGGGAGGCAAGATCTGGCTGGAAAGCGAAATGGGCAAGGGCAGCACCTTCCACTTCACCGCTTGCTTTCGCCGCGCTTCGCCGCTCCGGGTTGAATGTCCGCCACCCGGCCTTCACGAAGAGCGGATTCTGGTGGCGGAGCGCGCGCCAGCAAGTGCCGGCCGGAAGCTCCAGATTCTCCTGGTCGAGGATAACGACGTCAACCGTACGCTGGTGACGCATTTGCTCGCCCAGCGGGGACACCACGTGGTGGAGGCGCAGAGCGGCAAGGATGCCGTCGCAGCGATCGAGCACGACCCGGGGGGAGTATTTGATTTGGTCTTCATGGACGTACAGATGCCCGACATGGACGGGTTCGAAACAACTGCTGCTATACGCGATCACGAGAAGCTGTCTGGTGGCCACGTGCCCATCATTGCCGTCACTGCCTACGCAATGAAAGGCGACCGGGAACGTTGCCTGTCGGCGGGAATGGATGGGTATCTGTCGAAACCTGTACAACTGCAGGAATTGCGTCAACTCTTGCGGCGCTATGAGGGAGGGCCTTGTGTCGAGGCGGGGCTTGTCTCACCCCATGAGGAGCTGTACGTCGACTCCGACGCCCAAGAAGCAACTGGATCTCAGGCGCGCGGCAGCGAACACGAGCCGGTCGAAAGAGGCGCCCTTTTGGATCGCCTGGGAGGGGACGTCCAGCTCATGAGCGATCTCATCGAGATTCATCTGAGCCAATGTCCCGGCTTGCTTGCGGCGGCGCGGCGCGCCTTCGAGGAGAATAACGGACCTGAACTGGCACGCCTGACTCACACCCTCAAAGGATCAGCCGGGAATCTCTTAGCCCTCGAGGCGGCTGAAATAGCTGGACGGCTGGAGACCTTGGCCGAGCAGGGGGACTTCTCGCGATCCCGCGAAACTATGACAGCTCTCGAATGCGAAATGGAACGTGTAGAACACGGCCTCCGGACGCTTCAGGATCTGGCAGTGCCATAAAACCTCAATTTAAAGTGTGAGCAGCGGACTCCTCCCAAGACATCCGAGCGGCCAGAACTTGGCGGTTCCCCTCCTTGGTAAGGAGGGGTTAGGTGTGGTCGCCCATCGCGCTACCACCCCCGCCCCTCCTCGCGCGGGGGGGGAGTCGTCTCCACAGCGGGCTGCACCCAATCCCTCGATAACGACCCGCAATGTAAGGGGACGGCTTGCCGTCCCCGGAGGGTTAATAGGCCGACCAGGGCAGGGCAAGCCCTACCCCTACGCCACCCCGGTCCATCCAGGTGAGGCGAAAACGCGCATGGCTACGCGCCGCTCCAATCTCCAGCTGCCGTTATCGACGGGCTGGGAACGGTAGCGAAACCGCAAACAGAGTCTTGACAAAGAAATTGCTTCATGAGATCCTGACACCATCAGGTTGTAATAGGGCTTGCACCGATTCTAATCATTGTCACTTGGCACGGCCACTTTTAGCTGCCGGTTTGGCCGCGTACTGTTGAAAGGAAGCGCTGACGCAGTGCACGCACTGGCGTTCCCAATTTGGATCCAGGAGTGGGCACGCTCAACCGCCAGCGAGAGCTTTCCGGATCGTGCTGAACTGCCTTTGGTCGGGGTAGACGGGTCGAACAAATCCAAATGTTCACGAACTCAAGCCAGGAGGGCGAATTAACTATGAAAGCTAGATTGGGAACGTTGGTATTAGTATTACTGCTTGTCGTCGGGACAGTTTGGGGCGGCGTCACCGGGAGTATTTCCGGAACCGTGACGGACCCTACCGGAGCAGTCGTTCCGGGAGCTTCGATAACTGCCCTCAATACCGATACGGGAATTTCGACCTCAACCCAGACCAACACCCAGGGCTTCTACTCTTTTCCGGTGCTCCCCACAGGGAAGTATGAGGTCACCATCCGGGCCGCCGGATTCGAGGAATACCGGCAGACGGACTTGGTGCTGGACGTCAACAACGCCTTGCGGATTGACGCCGCGATGAAGGTGGGTGGAGTGACGCAGGAGGTGAGCGTCTCCGCCACCGCCGTACACGTTGACACCAGCAACACCCAGATGGGTGAGGTGATCGGAACCAGCAAAATCACTGCGGTTCCATTAAACGGCCGATCCTACACCGATTTGCTTTCCCTACAGCCCGGTGTGGTGCCGGCCTCCAGTGGAGCGGCCAGCTCCAACCCGGTGTCAGGAAATCTGAACCCGGGGGCCATTTCTATTAGCGGGCAGCGCGAATCTGCCAACGGATTCATGATCAACGGCGCCAATGCGGAGGAAAACTTCTATATGGTTGCCGGGATCATTCCCAACCTGGATTCCATCGGTGAGTTTCGCATTCTCACGAACAATGCCGACGCGGAATACGGCAACTACTCGGGGGGATTGGTCAATGTCATCACCAAGTCCGGCACCAACCAGGTTCACGGTAGCGCTTTCGACTTCGTGCGCAACACTTCCTTGGACAGCAGGAACTTCTACGCCTACAACCAAAACAATCCCCTTACGGGAGTAGTGATTCCCGGATCGGCGATCGGCGCCTACCATCAGAACCAGTTTGGCGCGACGGCAGGGGGGCCCATCCTGCATGACAAACTCTTCTTTTTCGCCGACTACCAGGGAACGCGCCAGGTGCAGGGCGTGGATAGCGGCCTGAAACCTGTTCCCTCCGCGGCCGACCGGCAGGGCAACTTGTCGGACGGCATCGTCGGACAACTGACCCGCGTCGTAACCGGTGCTGCGTGGGCCAACACGCTTTCGAGCGAGCTTGGCTACCCTGTCACTGTCGGCGAGAGCTACTCAAGCGTCTTCCCCGGGTCGATAATTCCCCAATCCATCTTTCCCGCCCCCACAAAGTTCCTGATGAAGTACATTCCCCTTCCCAACGTTGGTACGAACTTTTCAACCTCGGCCTACAAGTCAACCTTGGGCGACAACAAAGGGAGCGGGCGCCTTGACGCCAACACTCGCCTGGGCATGGTGACCGGCTATTATTACTTCGACAATTACGCAGATGTTAATCCTTACGGAGGCGCCAGCCTGCCGGGGTTTTCCAACACGAACAATGGCCGCAACCAGATGGGCAACGTGGGCATCACCAAATCGCTGGGCCCAGATTCCGTCAACGAGCTGCGCCTCAGCTACATGCGCGATGTCCTTTTCCAGGG
>Ga0187888_1002470_pt1 | contig 15756 bp, 12 predicted proteins | sample June2016WEW_7_40_FD_132987 | JGI IMG/M metagenome (GOLD analysis project Ga0187888, IMG submission 132987) | Peatland microbial communities from SPRUCE experiment site at the Marcell Experimental Forest, Minnesota, USA - June2016WEW_7_40 | ecosystem: Environmental > Terrestrial > Soil > Wetlands... | reverse complement strand
TCCGCTCAGGGACAACTATTCGAGAAGTTCACCCAGGCGGACGCTTCCACCACGCGCAAGTACGGAGGCACCGGACTAGGACTGGCGATCTGCCGCCAGTTGGTGGAGCTGATGGGCGGGCGCATTGGAGTGGAAAGCCAACCCGGGAGCGGTTCCCGTTTCCATTTCGAGCTTCCGTTCGAGCTGATGCCGGAACAGCCGGCGCCCGCTGCTCCCCTGGTGGGTCTTCGTGTGGCTTTTGCCTCGCAGGGCGAACCGGCCCGGCGCGTCCTCCTCGAAACCCTGCGGCAGCGCGGCGCCCAGGTGATACCGTTTGACGAACGCGGGCCGTTGCCGGAGGGCTGCGATGTGGTACTGGCCGATGCCGGCGATTGGAATGCCGCCGGCTGTCCCAAGATACCGGCCATGATACCGGCAACGATACCGGCGGTGCTCCTTTCCGATTCCCGCCTGGCGCCGGAGAAAACCGGCGGAAAAGCCGCTTGGCTGCTAAAGCCCTTGACGCCGGCGCGGCTGGTCTCCGCCCTATTGGCCGCATGCCCGCCATCGCCCCAGCCGCCCGGCCTGGAGAACGCGCCCGCCAGGGCGGCCGCAGCCAGCTCCCCGCCTCCCCGCTTCGCCGGCGCGCGCGTGCTCATCGTCGAAGACAATGCCGTCAATCAAACCTTGCTCCGCCGCATGGTGGAGCGGCGCGGCTGCCAGGTGGAGGTTGCCGGAGATGGCGCCAAAGCCGTGTGCATGGCCCTATCCACCGCTTCCGACTTGATTTTGATGGACTGCCAGATGCCGGAAATGGATGGGTTCGAAGCCACCCGGATTCTCCGCACCAACCTGGGCGATCGCACCCCGCCGGTCATCGCCGTTACCGCCCGCGCCATGGAGGAGGACCGCCGGGAATGCGCCGCCGCCGGCATGAGCGATTATCTTGCCAAGCCCATCGGCAGCGCCCTGGTGGACGAAATGCTCCGCAAATGGCTGGCGGCCAAGGCGGTGAATGTGTGACAAGAGCCGGTGTGACAAGAGCCGGTGTGAAAAGAGCCGGCATAAATCGATTTAGCCACAGATGAACACGGATGGACACAGATAAAACCGATACAATGTGTTGGTTTCCTCTGTGTTCATCCGTGTTCATCCGTGGCCAAATTCTTTCCTGCCGTTCACGTAATGGTCCAGATGCACCCGTAGTTGCTTGGAACACTAAGTGTCTGCGCCGCCCCTGCAATAACGCCTGTTAGATTCTGTGCGCCTTCGATCTCCTCGACATAATTACCGCTCATCGGGAAGGCGAAGCTCGTCGTCTGCTGCTGATCCGTGAAATTGACGACGATCAGGCTGAATATGTTTCCCAACTGCCGTGAAAACGCCAACAAACCCTTCGAGTTGAAGTTCCCGTAATCATTGTAGAAGTAATGCTGGCCATCGCTGAACTGTGTTCCGCCGAGGCGGATTTTCGTCAGTTTTCGAACCAGGCGGATGATCGGCTGGCCATCGTTGTCATAAAAATAGTTCCAGCGCACCGGCCGATAGAGCATCACGCGCCCGTAGCCGCTGCCAGGAATCCAATAATTCTCGCAGAATTCCTGCCCCTCCGACAGCAGCGGCGTTCCCTTGCTCGTCAGCAGCGCAATCAGATACGGCTGAACCTTCGGCCAGTTGCCGTCCCGATTCCCTTGCTGGAGCAAAACGTCGTCCGGATCGTTGTCGGTGGGGATTGTACCGAAGTTGCAGATGAATCGCTGATGATCGTGATTCTCGATGTATTGAAGACCGGTCTTAGGCAGGGTGTCGCCGTTTGCCGTGACCGACGCCGGATATCCGCTTAGTCCGAGTTGTAGTCCCAGTTGCTCGATGGCGCCGGGGCTGCCGGCGGCGCAGTTGGCGGCGGCGCCGAGTGTGCCGTCCTGCCAGGTGCCGGTGCTGTAACTCCCGTAGAGAATATCCGGGGGGTTGGGAAGATATTCGGCAATCTGGATCAGATTGATGTTCCCGGCCGCATCGAAAAATCGCTGATAATGATCCGTCGCCCCCGCCTTGGATTTGACGTACTGGTAGGTGGAATATACCAGGTTGGCATAACCCACCCCGGTCGGACCGTCCCAATACTCCGGCGCGTCGTCGAAGCGGAATCCGTCCACGTGAAATGTGTCGAGCCAAAATTGATTGACGGAATAGTAATAATCCTGGGTGAGCTGCTTGGAGAAATCGCTCAACGTGCCGAACGCTCCACTTCCGCCGTTGAAAGGGTTTACAAGATCGTTCCCGAGGGCGTTATAAAGCTGCGTGTAGGCAAAGTCACCGCCGGTGTGGCCGTAGACTGAATCCACGACAACGGCGATTCCATTCTGGTGACAGCTATCCACGAAACCCTGAAAATCGGACGCTTTGCCAAAGCGCTCCGCCACGCAGAAATATCCGATGGGGTCGTAGCCCCAATCGATCGTGCTCAAAACGTTTGAGACCGGCATGACCTCGATGCAGTTGATTCCCAGATCCGCCAAGTAAGGAAGCTGCCTGACGGTGCGAGCGAGGTCGTCTCGGAACTCGCTGATCATCAACTCATAAATGATGGCATTCTTAAGCGGCGGCGTCTTCCATTTCGTTTCGTTGGCGGAAAATGCGTATGGCGTACTTCCGACGGTAATCGCCGACAGGCGCCCGACACCGACTTCGCGCGAGAACGGATCGATGATGAAGTCGACGTCGCCGCGCGTAGGGCTGTGAATGACGTAGCGATAGACGTAGCGCCCGGGCTGCCCGAACGCGGAGGACCCCGGCGGCGGTGGCGCCGTGTTCAAATCGATCTGGCCGGACCAGTAATCGCCGTAGGTAGGATCGACCGAGTGAGCCTGTGTCACCAGCGCCGGCTGGGCGGCCTGAAGGTATTGATCCGTTTCGTGAATGATCTTGACGGAAACCGCGTATCCCTTGCCGGAATCGACACCGGGCAGATAAATTCCGAACTGCACAACCTTGGGCGATATTTCCAGCGCGCCCAACTTGTTCATCGGAAGATAGTTCATAAACAGCCCCCCGAGCGCACAAAGACGCTGGTCAGATATTATACCGAATCGTCATTGTGTGGCAAGGAAGAGTTATCAGTTGTCAGTAAAACCAGTTGGCAGCGGCGCGCGCGGTTTTAACTGAAAACTGAAAACTGACCACTGACAACTTGTAACTTCACTTCTTTCTCAGATGAATCGTGCCGTTGAGGGTGTAAAAGGTGATCAGCTCGCCGCCGCCGTTGATGGACCCTTCCAGGCCGCGGCCATTTTGCAGTTTCATGCGGCTCGGCCCCATGCCGATCCGCGCGCCCGGAGCGAGCGTGATATCGAAATCCGAATATACCGAACCGTTGAGCGTGTCGAACTTTACTCGCGCTTTGACGGCCGCGGGCAGGGCGACGTCGATGCTTCCGTTCAGCGTGCTGAAGTACATCGGCTTATCCTGGGCCACGCGGTCCATGCTCACCTGGATGGCCCCGTTCAGGGTGTGCGCCACTACCGTCCCCGAGACGTTCGTCAGTTGAATCCTGCCCTGGTGGGAATCCGCGTCGATTTCGCCCTGAACTCCGTCTACCGTAATGGGACCGTTCAGCGCCTTGAGCGTCAGCGAGACCTCGGCCGGAACCGTCACGGTCACACTGCCGTGCATCGGGCCGGAGTCGATCCTGATGGCGTCGCCATCCTGGTCGATGGTGAGGCCGCGCGGCAGATCGATACGACGCATTCCACTCGAATCGCGGGAGTCGCGCGAGTCGCCGGTGTCCACGATCACGTCTTTATCGGCGTGAGTCTTCACCGTGATGGATCCGTTCAAGCTGTGAATGCTGATGGGGCGCGACGCCCCGGCGCCGGCAACTCCTGGAATTACGACGGTTCTTTGGGCCAGCATCGGGGCGCACACCACAAGCGCCAGCCCAGCCAGTTTTAATCGGTTTTTCATGGTCTTATCGATTCTTCTAAACTGTCGCTTTACTGCCTGGCACAGGCGCCTCCGGCAAAGCCGACTTTAGATTTACCTTTCAGTCCTAACTCTTTGCATGCACACGGATGGGGCCGTTGAAGCCATCGAAGCTCAAAACCGGCCCGCCTTTACCGATCCTCGCGTTGTTCCACCCACCCGAGCCCCAGCGATGGCCCATCAATTGACCGGCCGGCATGGTGAGGTCGAAATCGGTATACACGCCGCCGTGAAAAGTCTTGAAGTGCAACTCGGCATTCAGGTCTTTCTGAAGGTAAACGTCCACGCTGCCGTTAAACGTGCGAAAGCTGGTTTCCCGCTCGGGATTGCGGCTGAACACGGCCCTGATCGGTGCGTTGAAACTCTTCACCGAGCCGGAGCCCGCGATATCCTCGAGATCGATCCCGCCGTTGAAGGTCTCCACCCGAAAATCGCCCTGCGTGCCGTGCATCTCCACCGTGCCGCGGTTGAAGTTCTTCAGATCGAGGCGCAAACCGCGAGGAACCTGGATGTCGTGGTCGTACCAAACCGAGAAATGGTCGTGCCGGCCGCGGCAACAGTCGCAACAATCGTTCGGCCAGTGCGCCTTCACCAGAACCTGGCTTCCCTCTTGCGTCATTTCGAGCGTGACCAGGCGCCTGGCGTCTTCCAACTCAGCCTTCGTCTCCGCCCGCATGTGCTTTACGGTGTGGATCTTGATGACGTTGCCGTCGTACCCGTTCACGTGCACGTAACCCATGAAGTTGTGGACCGAAAGCTCGGCATCGGCGCCGCTGACGGTAAAAGACCGGTCCGTGGTCTCATGGTCTTCCAGACGCCAGTCGTCGTTGTCGTCGCGGTGAAAGCCGAAGACCAGGGCTGGCGCGAACGCGAGCGCGAGAATAGCTAGTTTTTTCACTTTTCGATCTCCTTATTGAGAAACTCCCAGTTGTTTCAGGCCCCACTCGGCCCGCTGCCGCACGATCGGCTCGGCATCGGCAGAGTCGGCGAGTTGTTTCATTTCCACCGCGCAATCGCGTGCGTGCGCGTTCACCAGCAGTTCGATCAGGGCCACTTGCACCAGCGGCGATTCCTCGCGCAGAAGCCCATCCGCCAAGGTGCGCCGCACCGATGGATCGGAGCCGTATCGGTCCAGCCCATCCACCGCCGCCAACCGCACATTCACGTTCGGATCCCGGCGGGCGGCCTGCAGCAGCGCCTGCTCCACCTCGTTATCCGGCCGGGCCAGTTGCTGGGCGTAAACCACACCCTCCAGGCGCGAGCCGGGCGAAGACTGGTTCAGCATGGCGAGCGACACCAGTTGCCGCAAATTCTCAACTTGCCCCTGAAGCTGCGCCACGGAATTGTCCGGCGGTTTCGGCATAGCCAGAAACCGTCCAGCCGCCAAGCCGACGGCCAGAAGCCCAGCGGCGCCGGCCATTTGCCACACCGGCCGCGGCATCCATCCCCACGGCATCCAACTTTTTCGCGAACGCTTCGGTGTTTCACGCTGAGCCTGGGCCAAACCCGCCGCAAAGGCGTTCAAGGTTTCCCGGAACCGCGCTCCCATCTCCGGGCTAGGCTCTTCGACCGCCAGCGCCTCCATGCCTCTCCACACCCGTCCCATGGCGGCCAGCTCGGCGCGGCAGCCGGAGCAACCTTCCAGGTGTTCCACCAGGAGCTCGCGCGCCGCCTTGTCCAGCCAGCCGGCCAAACATTCCGGAATCTGTTGCCGGTAACGATCGCAATCCGTCATGCCCGTTCTCCGCGAAGCGCAAAGAAGCGCTCGCTCAAATCGCGCAATGCGCGATACACCCGCACCTTCACCGTCCCCACTTCGCACTCCAGGGCGGCGGCAATCTCGTCGTACTTCATATTTAAGAAGCGGCTCAGGATCAGCACTTCCTTCTTCTCCGCCGGCATGGAGGCCAGGGCCCGGCGCAGACATTCGGTCTCCTCGCGTTGTTCCGCCTGGCGCGCAGGAGAAGGCGCCGCACTGGCGAAATTTTCGACACTTTCAGGCAAGGCAACTTCAGCCGCATGCCGCCCCGCTTGGTCGAGCCAGGCGTGACGGCCAATTTGAAACAGCCAAGCGCGGAACCCCGTTCCCGGTTTCCAGGTGTGCCGGTACTTCAGTACCCGGAAGAAAGCCTCCTGCACCAAGTCCTCGCTGGAGGCGCGATTCCCGGTCTGATGCAAAAAGAATTGAAATAGCGCGCGGTGGTGACGGTCGAAAAGCACTTCGAGCCGCGCCACGTCCCCGGCGCTCACCTCCCGCATAATTTGTTCGTCCTCCATCGTTTTGCTTACGATATCGATACCACGGCGGCGGGAAAAGGTTACAAGAAAAGTTGTGGAGCGGGCTTTCAGCCCAATGTCACTCAGTTTTCCAAAAGGCCAGCCGCGGGCTAACCTTGTGGGGCGGGCCCCCTGGCCCGCGCGGGACGCCCCCGTCCCACCCCGGCACACCTGTGCGGGCTCACCACGGCTTTTTGCCCTTTAAAGGCAAGCGGGAAGCGCGCCCGTTGAGGCAAAATAGGAGAGCAGCTCTACATTGCGGTTTGGACGGACGGATGCACTGGTGATCTGCCCAAGTCCGGCTGGGCTGCACATTCTGAAAACTTTCGAGGCGTACGTGAAGATTCTGGCAAACGGCATGTTCTGTGTTTCGCTGCTTGGGTGGAGCGGTGGGGGAGGGCTCGAAGCGGCGCCGCAGACGGTTGCTTCCCCGGACGCTAACGGCCCCAGCCAGGGCAATGCCGAAGCCAATGCCGCCGCCGGTCCGTCGGCCGGCGATCCCCAGACCCAGCCCCAGCAGCAACCCGCGACGCAACAGCCTTCGCCAACTCCCGGCGGTCCCATCGTGCAGGCGGCGCCGGAGCTGCCCAAATATCCCGACGTACGCCTTCCCGGCGAATCCGGCTGGTGGGTCGGCTTCACGGCCTGGATTCCCACCGAACAACCCATCTTCGATAAAGGCGAGGCTTCCAACTACACCACCCTATCCAAGGTCACCATGGCCGGAAAACCGAAATATGCCGCTGGCGCGGAATTCGGGATGGCGCTAGGCCTGCACAATTTCCTTCGCCTTTCCGGCTTTGAAGTGCGCGCGGCGGGCGACTTCACCGCCGCCACCAATCTTACCCTCTTTAACTCCAACTACAATTCCGGCTGGCTCATGTCCAGCGATTACCAGGTCCGCGACGTCAAGCTGTCGTTCGAGTACTTAACCTGGCCCTACCCGGTGGAGAGCCGCAAGGTCCGCTTGCGGACACTGTATCAGCTCCACTATGTGACCGTCCGCAGCGGCTTCGATGCGCCGACACAGCCGTTATTCGATTCCGCCGGAAATCCCTTGGTGAATTCCGGTGGACAAGCAATTACCTTCCAGACGAGCGGCACAAAGTGGTTTCTTTCGCCGGCCCTGGGAGCCGGCCTGTCCTATTACGTCTCGCCGCGTTTGCGCGTGGAAGCCAATGGCGCCGGCTTCTTCATACCGCACCACTTTGCGGTAGCGGACACCGACGCTTCCATCAATTACCGCATCCTGGGTCAGTTTGAGTTGGGGCTGGGCGGGAAGCTCTATGACTACAAAACTTCCACCAAGGCTGCATACTATCAAACCGGCTTTCTGGGCTCGGTGGCGGTCAGCCTGAAATGGTACTCGAAATGAACCGGCGCGGTATCTATAGCTAGCTGGAATTAAGCTTTCCGCGGAACCCGGTTTCCGGTCTAGATACCTCGCCGCCCAGCAGGCGCACCTCTTCCGGGGTCAGGTCCCGCTATTTGCCGATCGGCAAGTTACCCAGACCGAGCGGCCAATGGCGGTCCGCACCAGTTTTAGTACTCGGCTGTCGACCGCTTCCAGCATTCTACGAACTTGGCGATTGCGTCCCTCAAATACCCCTTTGGTTTATAAAGCACGATATATCGCATACCAGCTTGGCGTAACGGCTTGTTATCCAAAGTTACGCGGTCGCGCTCGAGGTCCACCCAATGGTCCGGATTTAAGACCAACTTACCGTTAACTTGAACGCGACCGGCGGCAATCCAACTCCGCGCTTGGGATCGCGACGCGACACCCGCCCTGGAGAATACTCGATCCAGCGATTTCAGCCGGCGTTCGTCCTTAGTGGGTCGAGGGTGAAATATTTTACTCATTTACTAATTTCGGGGTTACTCTTGTAGCTGCCTCCATGCTTGAGACAGGTACGGTCTTAATTCGCGGGGCGAAACAGTTAGTCACCCTACGCGGCCCGCAGCGTCCCCGGCGCGGCGTCGAACTGCAGCAACTGTACACCATTTCCGACGGTGCCCTTTTGATTCGCAATGGGTTCTGCGAAGAAGTAGGCCCCAGCCGGCGGGTCGAAAACCTGGCGGCGGCCCGCCGCGCCCGCGTGATCCATGCCAACGGAATGGCGATCATCCCCGGCTTTATCGATTGCCACGCCCACCTGATGGCCGCGTCGCCACACCCGGGCGATAGCGGCAAGATCGCCAGGGAACTGCTTTCCGTCACCTGGAAGAGGCACGCCGCCCGAACTCGGACTCTCATTGAGGCCATGATCCGGCACGGCACCACCGCCGCGCAACTGTTTACCACCGGCAGCCACGACCAGCGCGTGGAATCCAAGGTTCTGCGCGTATTCCAGGCACTGCAGGATGCGCCCCTAAGCTTATCCGAAGTGCTGCTGGTGGAGTTGCGGTCGTCGGTTTCTCCGGCCGCGGTGGAATCCATTCTGCGATGGTACTCGAAGGGCCGGGAGGCGCCCGCGGTGGCGTTTACCTGGGACGCTGACGACTTAGCGCCGGAGCAGTTACTTCGCCAACTCCGTTTGGCCAGCGCCGCCCGAGCTCCCATTCATTTGCACGCGCACGGCGCCACCGCCGATACCGCCATTCGCATCGCAGCCGAGGTGCCGGTGGTGGAAATCAGCCATCTGGAGGAAGCCTCCGCCGCACTGGCGGACAACCTGGCCGGCACCGGCGCCATCGCCACGCTTACGCCCAGTTCGCACTTCCACCACGATGGCCCCCCGGCGCCCGCGCGCGCCTTCATTCAGGCGGGAGTTCCGGTGGCGCTGGCTTCCCATTATCGTTCCGGCTTTGGCGGCAGCCTCAATATGCAAACCGCCATCGCGCTGGCTGTGGCGGTCCTGGGCATGTCGCCGGAGGAGTCCTTGACCGCCGCGATTTTCAACGCGGCCTGCGCCGCCGGGTGTGCCGCCACAAATGGATCGCTCGAAATTGGCAAGGCTGCCGATTTGCTGATTCTCAAAGTCTCCGACTACCGGGACATCCCGCAAAACCTGGGAATGAACCACGTTCATACCGCCATACGGAGGGGTGAGATCGTCTACCAGGAGGGCGTCGTTTCGCATAGCGGTACAACCGTCGACGGAGCGCACTACCAAGCCTGAGATGGGGGGCGGACGCCCTCGTCCGCGCGCGACCCCCTGGTCGCGCATCGCCGGGACCGAGGATTGAACTCCCAGGGAGAGGACCGGAACAGGGTGTGTCCGCGCCACTGATGACAGCGGCTCCCGGCTCGAGTATGTAGCCTTCCGCTACGCGGATGTCGCGCCCGCCAGGGCGTACTCGCTCATGGCACGTTTGAGCGCATCCATTCCCTGTCCGGTCACGCTCGATACTTCAAAAAATGGCAGCCCGCGAAGACGCGCCAGCTCGCGCAGCGCTCCCACTCGTCCCGCATCTTGCGCCACGTCCATTTTGGTGGCTACCACCAGCATCGGCTTTTGTGTCAATTCCGGGCTGAAGCTTTCGAGCTCGGCGAGGATGACGTGGAAATCGTTGACCGGATCGCGTCCGCTTCCGTCGGAGACGTCCACCAGGTGCGCCAGCACCCGCGTGCGCTCGATGTGGCGCAGGAACTGCGTGCCCAGCCCGTGCCCCAGGTGCGCCCCCTCGATTAAGCCCGGAATGTCGGCCACCACGAAGCTGCGGAAATCGTCCAGTTTCACCACCCCAAGGTTTGGCTCCAGCGTAGTGAACGGGTAATCGGCAACCTTGGGGCGCGCCGCGGATATGCGGGAGATCAGGGTGGACTTGCCGGCGTTGGGAAAACCCACCAGCCCTACGTCGGCCAGCAGCTTCAATTCGAGGCGCAGACGCCTTTCCTCGCCCGCGCGGCCCGGTTCGTGTTCGGTGGGCGCCTGGTGCGTGGCGGTGGCGAAACGCGCGTTGCCGCGGCCTCCGCGCCCGCCGCGAGCTGCCAGAAAGCGTTGCCCCGGCTCGCCGAGGTCCACCAGGAGCTCGCCGGTGTGGTCGTCGTATACCACCGTGCCCACCGGCACTTCCACCTCGATGGACCGCCCTTCGGCGCCGCTCTTGTTGCTGCCTTCGCCGTGCCGCCCGCGCTCGCCTTTGTGCTCCGGGTTAAAGCTGAACTGCAGCAGCGTATTGTGGTGATTGCTGGCGACCAAGGTCACGTCGCCGCCCCGCCCCCCATCGCCGCCCGACGGACCGCCCCTGGGCACGTACTTTTCGCGGCGAAACGCCATGCAGCCGTTGCCGCCGTCGCCGGCCTTCACCAGAATTCGGGCTTGATCGAGGAACAACATGAAAGGCGATAAACACGAGAAGAGCCGCCGGCATTTTCGGCCGGCGGCCCGGAAAGAGAATCCTTGGATGGCTAGAACCCCAGCCGCATCGCGGTGGGTCGCTAGCCGGCGAGCTACGCTACCGCGTTCACGCTGACAAACTTGCCCAAACGGCCGCGGTCCCTGAATTCGACCGTTCCGGTCACTTTGGCAAACAGCGTATCGTCCTTGCCCCAGCCCACGTTGCTGCCCGGCTTGATTTTGGTTCCGCGCTGCCGCACGATGATCGAGCCGCCCGGCACCAGTTGCCCGCCAAACACCTTCACTCCCAGCCGCTGCGCATTCGAATCGCGGCCGTTCTTGGAACTGCCTAGTCCTTTTTTATGTGCCATGCTCTTATCCGCTTACGCCACGATCTCGTTCACCTTTAGCGCGGTGAAGCTTTGGCGATGCCCGATGGTCTTCTTGTACTGCTTCTTGGGCTTGAACTTGAAAACCAGAATCTTGTCCGCGCGATCGGCGGCCACCACCGTCGCCTTTACCGAAGCGCCGGAAAGCAGCTCCCCGCCATCGCCAAACGCAGCCTTCACGGCAAGTTCCACTTCGCTGCCGATCTCGCCGGCAAGCTTTTCCACGCGGATCACGTCGCCCGGAGCGACGCGATACTGCTTTCCGCCTGTTTCCACAATTGCGTGCATATGAACCCTCGATCCCGCGCGCCGGCACACACCAACTGCGTCGGCTCCGCTGGAGTGAATCTTCAGTGTACAACAAGCGGCCAGGGGATTTCAAACCGGGGGGATACGCTTCCGCCCGGGTTGGTTTCGGAGCGACGCGCCCCGTCGAAACGTGGGGCACGGATGGCGGATTGGGGTTTACTGCAGCGGCGATGATCGATGGGGAAACCAGGGACAGTAACCCCTGCGCCGAGTTTCTTGGCGGTTTCGCCTGCCCGTGCCAGAGTTCGGGATCTCGCCTTTAAATGCCTCTCCCGAGGGCTGCCGAGACGAACCCAGTAGGGCGGACCCCCCGGATCTCACCATAAAATGCACAAAAATGCACAACAACACATGCTCCAATGGGCGAGGCCAATGTGGCTCCTAACCAACAGAAACTCCTTGGTTTACCTATGCTGCAATTTTGTTTTTTCAACCGCGAACCAAGGGCCGGCCCCACAAATAGCCCAGCCGCCAATCCCTGCTGCCGGCGAGTTTTGGCTTTGGAAATTGGCTTCTTGAACTGAGCCTTTATAAGTACTCCAAAAGCACCGGCGACAGAGACCGCCGGCGCTTCGGGACGTCGGCTCGACAGCCCACGCAGCCGGCATGGGCGTCCTGCTGGCCGCTCTTGGCGTATACGGGGTGCTGGCGTTCCTGGTCTCCCAACAAGTGCGGGAGATCGGTGTGAGGATGGCGCTCGGCGCCACCCGCGGGCGGATTGTAAAGTGGCTGCTCGTTCACGCCATGAGTTGGGCGGCGGTAGGGTTGGCGCTGGGTACGGCCGGCGCATTTGTGGCCGCGCAGCGGTTCCGCTCGATGCTTGACGGAGTTAACTCCGGCCGATCCGTGGACGTTCTCTCTGGTGGTGATGCTGCTGGCAGCGGTCTCCGCTCTCGCCGCCTATATCCCGGCCCGGCGCTGTCCCCACTTGTACCACGGGCTGCTAAGGAGGCGCTTTTGTGCATCGTTGTGCGTTTCTGCCCAGTCTGGCGCTGGTGCTCGGGGCTCACGTGCCGCCATCGCGAATGGCCTATATCTGACAGATCTGCAATGATTTGTCTCGATGGTTTGGGTTCGTTTGGGAAGATCGCGGGCAGGCTGCTAAAGTTTGAATTCCGACATGCAGATCTTCTATACTAATCGGTCGGCACATGTCCGCCGATGGTAAACAGGAGGATTTTTGTTGATGCTCAATGTTCCGGGCCGTTCGCAAACCGGGCTGTTCAGCCTCTGGTCGCGGGTGGTCACTGTTCTGCTCGCGCTGGCAGTGCCGGTAATGGCACAGGAGACCGGCGGCGAAGCGAATCTGAAACTGCCCCCCCTCGATCAGGCTCATTTTCTGGGCAGCATTTTTCCGGGAGGAATCGACGGCCGCACCTTGCTGATGGGCGGATTAGTCGTCAGTTTTCTGGGCCTCGTCTTCGGCCTTGCCATGTTTATGAAACTGCGCAGCCTGCCGGTTCATTCGGCCATGCGCGAAGTCTCCGAGCTGATTTATGAGACTTGCAAGACCTACCTGGCCACGCAGGGAAAGTTCCTGCTGCTGCTCGAAGCCTTCATCGCCGTCATCATCGTGTTCTACTTCGGATTCCTGCAGGGATTTGCGGCGTATAAAGTCGTCATCATTTTGCTGTTCAGTGTGATCGGCATTTCCGGAAGCTTTTCGGTGGCGGCTTTCGGCATGCGCATCAACACCTTTGCCAATTCCCGCACGGCATTCGCCTCCCTGCGCGGCAAGCCGTTCCCCTGTTATGAGATCCCGCTTCAGTCGGGCATGAGCATCGGCATGCTGCTGGTTTCGGTCGAACTGTTGATTATGCTCTTCATTTTGCTCTTCGTGCCTGGCGACCTGGCAGGCGCGTGCTTCATCGGCTTCGCCATCGGCGAATCGCTGGGCGCGGCGGCGCTGCGCGTAGCCGGCGGCATTTTCACCAAGATTGCCGATATCGGTTCGGACCTGATGAAGATCGTTTTCAAGATCAAGGAAGACGACGCGCGCAACCCGGGCGTGATCGCCGATTGCACCGGCGACAACGCGGGCGATTCGGTAGGGCCGTCGGCGGATGGTTTCGAAACCTACGGCGTTACCGGCGTGGCGCTGATCACCTTTATCCTGCTGGCGGTGAAGTCCCCGCTGGTTCAGGTGGAATTGCTGGTATGGATCTTCTCCATGCGCGTGATGATGGTGATCTCTTCGGCCATCGGCTTCTTCCTTAACGGAGCGATCGCCAAGGCCCGCTATGGCAGCTCGACCGGCAAGATGAACTTCGAAGCGCCGTTGACTACGCTGGTATGGCTGACCTCGATACTCTCTATCGTCCTGACCTACATCGTCAGCTTCTTCATGATTCCGAACCTCGGTGACGATAGCTCGCTTTGGTGGAAGCTGGCCACGGTAATCAGTTGCGGTACGCTGGCCGGCGCACTGATCCCGGAACTCGTTAAAGTGTTCACCTCCACGAATTCGCGGCACGTGCGGGAGATTGTTACCAGCTCTCGGGAAGGCGGCGCGTCGCTGAACATTCTCTCGGGATTCGTGGCGGGCAATTTCAGCGCCTTCTGGCTCGGCTTTGCCATGCTCTCGCTCATGGCGATCGGCTATGGCGTTTCCACCCTGGGCGTAGGCAACCTGATGGTGGCTCCGGCTGTGTTCGCCTTCGGGCTGGTGGCCTTTGGCTTTCTCGGCATGGGCCCGGTGACGATCGCGGTCGATAGCTACGGTCCGGTGACGGACAACGCGCAGTCGATATACGAGCTTTCGACCATCGAAACGCTGCCGAACATCGCCGCCGACATCGAGAAAACTTTTGGCTTCACTCCCGAATTCGAAAAGGCCAAAGAGAACCTGGAGGAGAACGACGGCGCCGGCAACACCTTCAAGGCAACCTCCAAGCCGGTGCTGATCGGAACCGCGGTAGTGGGCGCCACCACCATGATCTTTTCGACCATCGTGGCCTTGACCCACGGGCTAACGCAGAATATCGACAAGCTGTCTTTGCTGCATGCGCCCTTTCTGCTAGGGCTGATTGCCGGCGGCGGGATCATTTACTGGTTCACCGGCGCCAGCGCGCAAGCGGTCACCACGGGCGCCTATCGCGCTGTGGAGTTTATCAAGGCCAACATCAAGCTGGAAAGCGCGGAGAAAGCCTCGGTAGCGGACTCGAAAAAAGTGGTGGCCATCTGCACCCAATATGCGCAAAAGGGCATGCTGAACATCTTCGTCACGGTGTTCTTCACTACCCTGGCGTTCGCTTTTCTGGAACCGTTCTTCTTTATCGGCTACCTGATATCGATCGCACTGTTCGGACTGTATCAGGCGATCTTTATGGCCGATGCGGGCGGCGCTTGGGATAACGCCAAGAAAGTGGTGGAAACCGAGCTGCGCGCCAAGGGCACTCCACTGCACGACGCGACCATAGTGGGCGATACGGTGGGCGATCCTTTCAAAGACACCTGCTCGGTGGCGCTCAATCCGATCATCAAATTCAGTACCCTGTTCGGGTTGTTGGCGGTTTCGCTGGCGGTGAGCCTCACCCGGACGCAGGGCGGAGTGCTCACCACGGCGCTGGCAGCCGTGTTCTTCCTGATTGCGCTGGTTTTCATATACCGCAGTTTCTACGGCATGCGGATCGAATCGGCGAAAGACTGAAGCGAGAACGAGGGCCGGCGACCCACCTCTGCCGGCCTTCCGACCGCACGAGCGACCTCTTTGTCGGGGTTTACGACAGCCTGTGAAATTCGTGCCACAGGTCTCGACCGCATCGGCTTGGGGGAACGGCAGCGGAAACTTCCGGAATCGGAATTTTACAATTCTCGTTTTCCTGCCGGGCTGCGGCTCCAAACGAGCTCTAGCTAACGCATACAGAGGTATCGGGTTATGTCTATGAAATTTTGTAATGGCCTAGCCCGTCTCCACCTTGCCGTAGAATCTACGCGAATGTCGATTATCCAAAATTTTTTTGTTGACACCTTCCGTCCTAACACTCTAGAATCACACCCATTAGCCAAAATCAGGCAAATCGTCTGGTCCAGTAAATTACATCAACACCAAAGGGGATAGTCTATGAATTCGGGCCATTGGCTCACTCGTCGCTCCATTCCGACAATAAAGACCGCATTTGTGCTCTTCGCGCTCCTGGCTCTTGGAACCAGCGCGGTTTGGGCGCAATCGGTTTCAACCGGCAACATCTCGGGACAAGTTGTCGATGAGCAAAATGCGGCAGTAGCAGGCGCCGCCGTGAAAATAACGGATACCGCTATCAACGCGACGCTTTCGACCACGACCAACGATGCCGGGCGTTACGTCATCAGCAACATCGTTCCCGGCAACTACAACGTCAGCGTTGCAAAGCCTGGCTTTTCGACGTTCGAGATCAACGGCCAAGCAGTGGAAGTCGGCGCGTCCCTCGTCATCAACGCTAGCCTGAATTTTCGCGCCAGAACGTGAGATAACGTTCGGTTTCGCCCGATCCCCATCCATCGAAGCCTCCGCCACGCGATGCGTTATTCATCTGGTGAATTTATCTACATAAATGCGC
>Ga0187888_1002467_pt1 | contig 15774 bp, 14 predicted proteins | sample June2016WEW_7_40_FD_132987 | JGI IMG/M metagenome (GOLD analysis project Ga0187888, IMG submission 132987) | Peatland microbial communities from SPRUCE experiment site at the Marcell Experimental Forest, Minnesota, USA - June2016WEW_7_40 | ecosystem: Environmental > Terrestrial > Soil > Wetlands... | reverse complement strand
CTGTTCCTCCTGTTGTGCGAGCACGGATGCAATCTACAAACGTTCGCGCATGACCTCAAAGAATCATTCAAAGGCACTTTCAGCTCGTTCGAGTCTCGGGTCACCGGCAACTCTGCCGTTGACCCGACAAACGCGGACGCCGTTGCAATTCTCGCCAAGGACCTCAAGAAAGCCTTGAAAAAAAAGGTCACACCGCCGCCGGAGCCGGACGCGGAACTGACTCGGCTTGAAACGGAAGTGTCGGAGCTTTTGGTTGAACTTCCCAAAGCCAAGAGCGCCGAGGAAAGCGCCGTCATTGCGGAAGACCTCCACCAAGCACGAGTGGGAATCCGTAATATCCACACCACCCGCATGGGTGCCTTGATTGGCAGCATCGCTCCATTCCTTGAGTGGGACGATGAGACTACCGAGAAGTATCTCAAGGCGTTCGCTGACTTGCCTCTGCCATTGCAGAAGCAGCGTTACGCGGACGGAGTCAATCTGTTGAAGTCCCTGTCCGTGGGATTCAAGAGCTTGCTCGCCAAGCCGGAGGCGGCGGCGTAACCCTCAACCCGGAGGTCCGGTCAAGTTGCCGGACCTCCATTTTCTTACGGGAATTTTATGGCAGAAATCCGTGAACTTAGCATGTCACGCACTACTGATATGAGCACTCCTCCACAATCCGAATGGCTCACAGCCAGAGAAGCGGCTGAGTATCTGAGGATCAAGCCGCGCTCACTTCTCTCGTGGGTCCGCCAGGGGAAACTGCAGGCATATGCGCTGTCCGGCTCGAAACGGCGCATCTGGAGGTTCCGCAAGGAGGATCTGGACTCAGCCCTCTTCGCCTCTCCCGTGATACCATCCAAGCCGCCAACTGTGCTCTCCGAGAGGAGGACAAATTGAGAGCACGGAAACCAAAAGGAAGTGTGGTCTACAACAAGGCCCGCGCGACGTGGAACTACCTGTTCGTCGAAGGCGGGAAAAGAAAATCTCGAAAGCTGGGTACACTCTCCGCGCTGCCCACCAAGGCGGACGCAGTTCGGAAAGCCGAGGCCATCAAGCGGGAGCGGAAGTTGGTCGCCGGACGGTTGGTGCCAACGGTCGCGCAGCTAGTCGAGGGCTACAAAGCCGAACGCATGCCTAAGCGATACAGTACGAGCCGAAGCTACGAGAGCTGGCTGGACAACTACATTCTCCCGCAGTGGCGCGCGAGTCCGATTACGGATTTGAAACCACGGCCCGTGGAGCAGTGGCTGGACTCCCTGCAGCTGTCCCCTCGAAGCAAAGGGTGCGTCCGATCCCTGGTGCATGCCATCTGGGACTACGCGATGTGGAGCGACGCGGTTCCGACTCAAGCCAACCCAGCCAGACTGGTCAAGGTCGAGGACGTGTCAAAAAGACAGCACCAACCCCATCCGCTTACGATGTCCGCGTTTCAGACCTTCGTCAGGCATCTGGAGGAGCCGTTCCGCACGATAGCCTGTGTATGCGTCTGCTTCGGGCTTCGCATCAGCGAGTGTCTCGCGCTGAGATGGAGCGACATCAACTGGCTGGAAGGAAAGCTCTCGATCCAGCGGAGCATTGTCCGCCAGCGAGTCGGCGACGTAAAGACCGCCTACTCGAAGAAGACGATGCCTATTGATCCCGAGATGCTGGGGGTCCTCGAAAGCTGGCGCTCGCTGACTCAGTTCTCGTCTGACGAGGATTGGGTGTTTGCTTCCCCGGTGAAGCTGGGCAGATTGCCGTGGTCAGCCGATGGCATCAACGATGCGTACCAGAAGGCTACATTGGCCGCTGGTATCGGCCACGTCAGTACCCACACGATGCGGCACACGTACCGCTCGTGGCTGGATGCGGTGGGGACGCCGATAGCCGTGCAGCAGAAACTGATGCGGCACGCGGACATCCGCACCACGATGAACGTTTACGGCGACATCGTGACGGATGAGATGGAGCAAGCTCACTCGAAGGTCGTTCGCATGGCGCTCGCGCCAGTGAACTGATTTCCGAGTGATTTCGCGGTCTGCAAGTTGTTGAAAACTGGCGGAAGCGTGTGTGAGTCGAACACACCGGCAACATCGAAGATGCCGCCCGCCGGTTTTGAAGACCGGGACGATCACCGGACCGCATGCGCTTCCGTAGTTCGTTTGGAACGTAACACGAACTACTTCGCTGCGCCACTACTCGCAGATAGGGCTTTCGAGTCTTCCAGCCGGCGGGATATTTTTGCTTGGCCTGCTTTTCTGAAACCCCACGTTTGGAATGATCACGTCCTGCCCCGGTTTCCCGCATCGGTCCGCTATTACGACTTGGCGCGCGAAATCTTGGCTTGCGAAGTAAGGCGCGTTAAGATCTCAGGCATGGCTGCTCCGGCAGGAAAGCTCTCCATTGTCCATTTGTCCATGGTGCAGATCGATGTGTTTACCGACCGCGCCCTCACCGGCAACTCGCTGGCGGTTTTCCGCGACGGCCGCGGTCTCAGTACCGAGCAAATGCAGGCCCTGGCGCGGGAAACCAATCTCTCAGAAACTACCTTTATTCTTCCCGGGAACGCCGCTGCGGAAAAAACCCGCGGAGTTCGCGTGCGCATCTTCACCGTACAGGAAGAACTGCCTTTCGCAGGACATCCTACGCTCGGTACCGCTTTCGTTCTGCATGGGCAGGCCGGCGCATCCGCCGACCCAGACGAAGTTCGGCTCGATCTGGACGTCGGCACCGTGCCGGTGCGCTTCACCCAGGAACCAGCGCATCCCGTCTTCGGAGAGATGACGCAGAAGAATCCGGAGTTCGGCGCCATCCACAACGTGGAGGACGTCGCGCGTATCACGGGCCTGAACGCGGCTGACTTCGATGACACCGCACCCATCCAAACTGTTTCTACCGGCGTTCCTTTCACCATCGCCGCGCTGCGTTCGCTGAAGACGCTGCAGAACCTCCGGCTTGATCTCAACCGCTCGGCCGAATATCTGGCGCGTAGCGGCGGAAAATTCTTTTATTTTGTTTGCCGCGAAACCGTCGATCCCAAAGCCCGTCTCCACGCCCGCATGATCTTTTACAACGGAGACGATCCGGCCACCGGGTCGGCCGCCGGATGCTGCTCCGCCTGGATGGTCGCGCACGCCGTTGCCGCAAGCGATGAGCAGGTTTTAATCGAGCAAGGCCTCGAAGTGCACCGTCCCAGCCGCATTTTTGTTCGCGCCACAAAGCTGGATAATCGCCAGGACAACCGGCAGGATAACCATGTCGCCAATGTGCGGGTCGGTGGAAATTGTGTGGAGGTTCTTCGCGGTGAAGTCACGCTCGCCATTTAGCGGATCGAAACACAATGACAGTCGCGGCTTTCAGCCCCATGGCACGACCTTCCCTCACACCAGAGTGCCATTAGCGAGCGCGCTACTTTACCGGCGCTCCGATTCTATTTAGCATTCACCTCGCTCCCGGTTCTCAAAAAAAGAAATCAGGTATCGAATTCAGAAAACATTTGTGACGACAGTCTCCCGGTTAGGTCAATGAAGCCCAAGAAAACAATTCTTTGTGTGGACGATAACGAACAGTCACTCTCCATCCGCAAAATCCTGTTGGAAACGCGGGGCTACCGCGTGCTTGCATGCAACAGCGGCGAAATGGCCCTCGAAACCTTCCGCCGCGGCGGCGTTGATCTGGTGCTCACCGACCTGATCATGCCGGGTGTGGATGGTTCACGGCTGATCGAAGAAATCAAAAGTCTTTCTCCGCAGACTCCGGCCGTGCTGCTCTCCGGCCGAACCAAAATCTACGAGCGCGAAACCCTCGCCGATGTCTTTCTGTCCAAGGGAATGTACGAACCGGCGCACCTGCTGGAGCGCATTCGCCTGTTGCTGGTGCGCAAGCGCGGCCCCAAGCGCCAGGTTGAACTTCGCGCCCGCGCGGTGGATGAGGAGCACGCGACCGTGGCGTAAGGCATGAGGCACGAGGATTGACCGCTGCCGAAATTCTGATCGCCGCGTGTGATATGGTTTTCACTGGATGCCGGCCTTTATCGAAGCCAAGGACCTGCGCAAAACCTACCGGGTTGGCAAAGTGGATGTGCCTGCCCTGCGCGGTATCTCCTTCAGCGTGCAAAAGGGAGAGTTTGTCACGGTCGTGGGCCCCTCGGGCAGCGGCAAGTCCACGCTTTTTTATCTTCTCGGCGGACTGACCCACGCCGACTCGGGAAGCGTCATCATCGACGGCGTGGATTTTTCCGCGCTTTCCGACGGCGAGCGCACCCGATTGCGCAAAAACAAGATCGGATTCGTCTTCCAGAGATTCAATCTTCTGCCTACGCTCAGCGCGCGCTCGAATATCGAGATTGCCGTTGACATCGCCGGACTGGGTAAGCCCGATCCCGCGTTCCTGAAGAAAATCACCGAGATGCTCGGCATGGCGCAACGTCTGGAGCATCTGCCCAACGAGCTTTCCGGCGGCGAGCAGCAGAGAGTCGCGCTCGCCCGCGCTCTCATCAACCGCCCCGCCATCGTGCTCGCCGACGAGCCCACCGGCAACCTCGATTCGGAAAACTCGCGCATCGTCCTCAACATGCTGCGCCAGTCGAACAAGGATTTAGGCCAGACCGTGCTCATGATTACGCACAATCCCGAGGCCGCTGACTATGGCGATCGCATCGTCCACATGCGTGACGGCCAGATCGTAACGCCCGAGGAAGATCCGCAGTGGTCGCCGCATCATCCCGCCGAACACTTGCAGTCCTGAGCGCCACGTTTGCTCCCCTGGGACGGGGTCGTTTATACTCGTAAAGTTGAGCGGGAGTAACTCAGTGGTAGAGTGCGACCTTGCCAAGGTCGAAGTCGCGGGTTCAAATCCCGTCTCCCGCTCCAGGTTTTCGAAGCCCTGCCCCGGCGAGGGCTTTTCGTTTTAGCGTGGCTTTTTAGTGAAATAGCCGGCGCGGTAGCCAAGTGGTAAGGCCGAGGTCTGCAAAACCTCTATCGTGAGTTCGATTCTCACCCGCGCCTCCAACCTCTTGCACGCATAAACACTAGCGATACTCGTTAACGCTATTGTTTTGTGCTAAAAATGTGCTTAGACTTGCCCCATGAGCACACCCCTAATCACTATCTTCGTACGCCACTCGCGCGGCTGCAAATATGCCGGGGACGAATTCTGCAAGCGCTGCAATTGCCGTAAACATTTGCGTTGGACGCAAGGCGGGAAGCAATACCGGAAGACCGCGGGCAGCCGGTCATGGGAGGGAGCCGAGGAAGCCAAAGGCCGTCTAGTGGCACAATTGAGCGGGCTGCCAGTGCCCGAATCGACTGAGGGCTTCGCAATTCAAGAGGCCATTTCGCTATTCAAGGCTGACAAAGAAAATCAGGGCGTGAGTCCCGCCGTCAACGGGAAATACGCCCGTGAGCTGGACCGCTTCCTAAAGTTTTGCGAGCATCGCAGCGTCTTTACCGTCCAGATGATTACGCGGGGCTTGCTCATCGCCTACGCCACGTCTTGGCCCGAGCTGTACCCTTCCACCATGACGCGGGCCCAAGTGCAAGCCCGGCTAAAGCATTTCCTCCGCTTCTGCCAGGAGTCCGGTTGGATGCCGCGAGTTCCGAAGATGACGCCTATCAGAGTGGATGAGCCCCCCACTATGCCACTCACGGCAAAAGAATACGAGCGCTTGCTAGAGACTATCCAGCAAACATTTGGGCAGAAGCATTTTCCAAAAGACAAGCCCGCTAAGGTTCGCGCTCTCGTGCAGCTCATGCGCTGGACGGGCCTAGCCATCCGCGATGCCGTCACTCTGGAGCGCGGGGAAATTCAATTCGACAAGTCTGCCAAACTGCATTGCATCGTGACGGTGCGGCAGAAGACCGGCACCCACGTGTCCGTCCCGCTAAAGCCCGAAGTTGCGGAAGAGCTGTTAGCTGTTCTCAACGGAAATCCCAAATTCGTCTTCTGGAGTGGCAACGGCCTGGAGTCTAGCACGGTCACGCACTGGCAGGATGACATGAGGACGCTATTCAAGGCCTCGGGGATTAGGTCAGACGGGCACATGAGAAGCCACCGGCTGCGCGATACGTTCGCAGTGGATCTGCTAGAAAAAGGCGTGCCCCTTGAGGAAGTTTCAAAGCTCCTGGGTCACGAATCCATCAAGACCACAGAGCGCAGCTACGCCAAATGGGTTAAGGGGCGTCAGGACCGGCTCAACTCGCTAGTGACCGCAACCTGGGTCCGAGATTAGAGGGAGAAGCAAAATGGGCTGGATTCCCCAAAACAGTTTTGCTGAGGCTCCCGTGACTGCTCTCAATTGACGTTTCTTTTCTTTCGTCTATTTAGTGGGATTTTCGATAGTTCTTTCCAGGTCTCTTCCTGCTTCCCCTTTTTCTTCCTACATAGTGCCACCCTCATCTCGTTCCTCTCTTTGTAGTACCCGTCACGTTCTTTTCGTCCCTCATGCGACCTACGAAAGGCACGGCACTCCTTACAATATCGAGCGGTAGACCTCGTCGCTTCGAAAACTTGATCGCACCGGTGGCAGTACCGGAGATTTGATCGTGCGGGTTTCCCCGCGTACCCCAGAAATCTTATCCCAACAGCATCACACGCAGCCTTCAGTCCTAGGTATAGCTTCAATCCGTGTTCGTGGTGAATGTCCAAGGGAAAGCCGTCCTTATCCTTCAACTCACGCGAAGCCGTTATTCGCTTACCCTGCTTCTTAACCTCGTACCAAGGGACTTCCAGTTTTATGGTCAAAACGTCCTTCTGCCAATGCATGTAATCATGCTATCACGAATTAGCGAGATTACACTCTTACCCACTTCTTGGGCAGTTTTTGCAATGCTGGCACTGGAGATTTGTTGTGCCCGTAGAAGCCCCACCACTGACGCTCAAGCAAGCAGCCGCAAAATTGGGCTGGAGCTATGAGACCACGCGCAGGTTTTTCGCGAGCGTTGACGGCTGTATCCGTCTCACGCGACCGGAAAAGTTACACAAGCGGAAGTACGAATCTGTACGTGTGCCTGTTCATATCTTCGAGCGGGAGTATCGGAAGCTAACGTCAGCACCGGACCCTGTTTCTCGTGACACAACCGTGTCGTCGGCGAAGTGGAACTGCAGCACAGCATCGGCGCCGTCCCCGTGGACGCTATCCGAACGCAAAATCTGCGCTGAGCAGATCATGCTGTGCAATAGCAGCGAAAATTCAGCGCACAAAACTCAGGGAATCGTTTGTCAGGGCGGTGTGTCCTTTGATGGCCCGCCGCCAAACACAGTGAAAGGCTGAACTATGGCTGCAAAACGCAAAGCACGAGTCAAAACTGAGCGGATTCGTCTAGTTTCCAAAACTGACCGGATTCCGGTCAGTTCCATTTTCGCGACGCTGACCCCCGAACAGAGAGAGATGCACGAAGACATCAAGGCGGATTGGAATGAGGTCTGCACGCGGCACGCTTCTCTGGGACGCAAACTTCGGAAGTACCACAAAAGTTTCGAGCGCAGCGGAGTGGTGAAACGAGGCGGACCCGGCAGTAAGTGGGGGCGCTATCTTGCGGATATCGGAATCCCCAAGACCACGGCGCAAGACTACATGGACCTCGCCAAGGAACGCGCCGAGGCGGGCATTTCAGAGACTGCAGAGATGCACCTGGCCAGCGTCGGCATTCCCTTGGACAAGCCGAAGATATCAGATGCTCTAATCACCCTGAAGAAAGAAGTGAGGGCGATCAAGACTCCCAAACAAGCCGAGGCCTTGAAGTCCCGCATTCTGGAAGAAGCGCAGAAGCCGCAAGAGACGGTGCGGATTGAGCAGGAGCCTTTAACACCGGAAGAGCGAGACTTGTACGCCGCACGCATTAGCGTCCGTAAGGCAGTCAACAACGTGCCGAACAATCGGAAGCTCGGCCTCCTACGCGACGCAATCTCTGAGGAAGCATTCGAGGCCTGGGGAATGACGGAGCCGTTTACGCTGGAGATCAGGCCGCGGAAAAGCGCTCTCACGCTGGACGGCCGGAAGCGAACCCAGGAGAAGGTGGTCGCATGAGAGACTCTAATATCGGTTGGTGTCACCATTCCCTCAACTTCTGGTGGGGCTGCAATTACGTCAGCGCTGAGTGCCAGGGTTGCTATGCCAAGACCATCATGGAGAACAAGGGTCTGGAATTCAACCTGGTTCGCCTGACCAAAAGTTGGCGACAGGCGTTCGTGTTCAACGCCGATGCCCGGCGTCGCCGGAAGTGCGCACTGGTGTTCACGTGCAGTATGAGCGATTTCTTCCACGAGGCCGCCGATCGCTGGCGACCAGACGCGTGGGATGCGATCGGCCGCTGCCGCAATCTGGTCTGGTTAATTCTGACCAAACGACCGGAACGCATCGCCGATTGCTTGCCCACCGATTGGTCAGCCGAGCGCTACCCACACGTTTGGCTCGGGACCACCGTGGGCATGCGTGCGTCGTATCCAAGGATGGACATTCTGCGGAATATTCCTGCTGCGTTGCGGTTCCTTTCTTTGGAGCCATTACTCGAAGACCTGCACGACATCAATCTGAAAGGTTATGGATGGCTGCTGGTGGGTGGAATGTCTGGCGATCTGCACAAGGAGAAACCCATGTCGATTCGGTGGGCAGCGAACCTGTACGACAGGGCTCAGGCGCTCGACATTCCGTATCTGTTCAAGCAGGTGTCTGCGCCCAAGTCCGAATGGGGGATTAACGCCCTCGGGTTGTATCTCGATCGCCGCGCCAATGGTGAGCCGTGGCCGAGACTTAACCGACGGGGCGGGAAGTTATTTGAGAAGTTCAATCAGTTTCCGATGAAAGTGGACATCGTACGCCAGTTTCCCAATACGCCATTGCCATTGATGCCGCTCGACACCGACAACGGTCGCCGATTCACTTGGGAGGAGTGGGATCATTACCGAAACAGCTGGGCGCAACACAAGTTGTTGGACTTAGGTGGAATCCCAGATCCAGTTCTCTTTCCGCCACCCGATCCTGGTTGTCTGTTTGGATCTCTAGCTGGCTGGGAGGGTCATCGCGTGTGCGAGTAGAGTTCCTGGGTCGTTCGATCACAGGTTCTTCTGCTCGCGCGGTGACGTTGAAAACAAATGATCCTGAACCGCTGTGAACTTGTGTTGCAAGCACTGATGAGGGATGACAGCGCAAAGGAGCAGAAAGCAATGATGCCAAAGATCGCGCCAGAACTGCCTGGCGCCGAGATTTATTATGTGGAGCGCTTCATAGATGCGGAGAGTGCAACGCGACTCCTCGATCTCCTTTTGTCCCGTCCCGAATGGAGCCGTCGAAGGTTTATGGGCCAGCTGGTTCCCCGGAGTGAAATCTATATGGGCGATCCCGGCACGAACTACACTTACTCAAACCGTGCCTATGTGCCATTGCCGTGGATTCCAGAGGTTGACGCTCTTCGGCAGAAGGTCCAACACGCAACGGGCAAGGAGTTTAATTCAGTTCTGATGAATCTCTACAGGGATGGCAACGATAGCGTGGCGGCTCATTCCGACGCGGAACCGGAGTATGGGCGTAACCCGGTGATTGCGTCTTTGAGCCTCGGCGCCGAGCGCCTATTCAGGATGAAGCAGATCAACGGTAATGCCCGTTGGGAGATCACGCTGCGCCATGGCAGTTTGCTCGTGATGGCCGGAGAAACACAGCACAACTGGCGGCACGAAATTCCGAAAGACCCAACCTGCAATCAGCCGAGGATAAATCTCACATTTCGGCGGATCATCGATGTGAACGGCTGAAACCTAGACATGCATCGCGTGGCGCTCTACTTGGACAGACTATGCTGACCAAGTCAACGGGAACGGAATCCGAGTTCCTGCCACTTGTAAGTAATTGATTACACGGGCATTATAGTTGTGGCAGAAACCGATAAATCAATGGGCACTTCCTATACTAATTAGAGAAGAAGAGGGTGCGGGAAAGTGCCGTTTGGTAAACCCCACCCTCGGGTTTACCTTGGAAGTGGAGCAGTAAAACCGCCAAGTCCCCGAGCTAAGCTCAGCCGTCAAGGCTGTCGTCAGAGTAAGGAGACTATGAGAGACGAAGTACGCTTTGGCTCGACCCGAATGTCGTGATTAAATGAATGTAGTAGATTACCCGCCCGAGGGACCGGAAGCCGCTGAGGTGGAGCGAACAACGGCGGGAGCAGTGCTGTAGTAGAAGAGATCCAACCTGCGAAACGCCAGCGTCGTGCTGGGGCAGTGCAAGACAATCCCGAACAGTCAGGATGATCCGAGAAGGTCTGCGGGAGCGCAGGCCGAAGTCCCAGGCGGGACGTTATCGGTCGTTCTGTGTGCCGAAGAAAAGCAACGATGTGATTGGGTTTCCGCAGGGTTCGCTGAAACTCCCTTAAACCCTCCCTCCTAGAGTCAAGCACGACTCTGTGCGACGAAGTAACGCGAGACTGGATTGCATTGCCCGGTGATCCCGGAAAGCCACCAACCAGTCGGAACAGGTAGGGGACCCAGCATCGTGAAAATAAGTCTGACCGCTGCTCTTCAGCGGGAGTGTGTCTCACCGCTCGCTGCACGGAAAACGCTGACGCGTTTCCGTTCCGCTTCGCTTTCATTACAGTCAAAACCATCCGAAGAGGAGTGAAACTTGATGGCACCTCAAGTTCCTCGCTGCCTTTCATCGTCAACTCAAATGAGTCACGAATGCTGGGCAGCTCAGGGCGCTAAAGAAGTTGGACACTGATTCGTAAGTAGCGCCCCATTATTGACCACCTTCATGCCTTCTTAGCTCGACGTGTCTCTCGTACAAGAATCCAATCAGCCTGGAGGGTCTCTGTGGAGCGAGAAGCGTGCGTATCGATCGAGTTGATCCAATAATCCATTGCCCATTTAGGATCCCATGACATTGAATCATCGCAAAAAGAAGCCAATCAAGGACCGATGCCCTAACCACGCTTATCGTTCTCGAACGATTCGTGACAGTAAACTCGAGAAGTTCTGTGCCCTCTGTATCAATCAGGCTGCCATGAGGGAGCGTTGGGAGAACATCCGGAAAGCGCTTGTCACCATCCGATGCCTCACTCGCAAATCTTCGGCGGCAGAGAAGCCAGCGTCGGCCTCAGTAGCGAGGGCTCAGTGGGAAGTCTCAATCGTTGGGGCAGCAGGCCCAGCTACTGCCACAGAAGGTTTGCGGGTCCTCGTGGTCATAAATTGAGGCTAGGGCCGGCTGACTGCCGCTTGATCTGGGGCAGGTCCCGTTTTCAGAATGCCGGTTGCACATCCAGTGACACCGATTCGGGCACCCCTTGTGAACCGGCCCTTAACCCGTTTGCGGACTGCTCCCTTTCGCTTCCCACAAGCCCTCGATAAGGGCGAAGGCGTTGTCAAGGACAAACTCGTCCTGTCCGGTGTTGGTGACACCGCGTTTCGCCAGAGTTTGATTGAGGACCAAGATCTCCGGGCATCACGCTGAATCACTATTCGGGGGAGCCAATCGCTCCACCAACCATCGATACGGCCTTACTACGCGACCATGATTCTTCTATGCGAACATCCCACCGTCGTCGGGCCGGTGCGAAAGTGGAAAACATCTTTTCGTTTTCCAAGGCGCGTGGTTGGCGCCGTCTTTTGCACGGGCCCCTCGGGATGCGAGAGCGCCCAATCAGTTTCGCGGTCTAGCTTTCGCCGACCAGGGCTTCTGCCGGGCTACTCTCGATGCGAACGATCTCCGGATAAGCTGTGTGCGTGCGCAGCATCCAGAAGAGTCGTACGGACAACCGGCGCGCTGCCGCCACTTTGGCAACTCCTCTCGCCATGTGGTGACAACGGCGCTGGTATTGCTTGCGAAATCCTTCGTCCAAACGCGTGACCGCCTGTGCGCTCTCCACCAACAACATGCGCAAGAAGCGGTTGCCCTGCTTGCTGATCGATCCCAGTCTTTGTTTGCCGCTGGAGCTATGTTCGCGCGGGACCAGTCCCAAGTAGCTGGCGACCTGTTTGCCACGCTTAAAGCGCGTTACGTCGCCGAGCGTGAGCACGAAGGCGAGCGCGGTGATGGGGCCCACTCCAGGGTGTGTCATTAACAACCGTGCTTCCTGATTTTCTTCGGCGGCTTTCTCCGTCGCCTGGTCCAGCTGCCCGATCTGCTCGTTTAGGCTGGCCAGCAAACTGAGCAGATCCTTTCTCCGCAGTGCCGCCCAACCTGCCAGAGTTAATTCCCGCAAAGCCTTCTGGCCGGCCTGGCTCCACAGTTTCTCTTTCAACTGCACTCCACGATTCAGCATCAGATGCTGCAATCCGTTTTTCACCTGCACCCTGATCCCCACAAGTTTGTGCCGATGAATCAGCAACTGGCGCAGATTGCGCTGCTCCGCACTCGGCGTCCAGAGTCGTGGAAACCGGCCTTCGATCAACAACTTCAGAATATGGGCCGCATCCCGCCGGTCGGTCTTTTGCTTGCGCACGTAGCTGGCTCGAATCTGGGCCGCATCTCCAATCCACACTTCGTGCCCCAACCGCTGCAGCAGGTCCACGAACCACTGGCTATTGCCGCAGGCTTCGACTCCCACCAAAGTGGGAGACGACAACCGCCGATAGAATCGTTCAGCTTCTCCGTTTCCGTTGACCAGCTTGCACTCCCTCACCTCGCCTGTCTCTGTGTCAAAAACCGCAATTTGTTGCCAACTGGGATGGAAGTCACAACCTACAATCGTCATGAAGGTTTCTCCTGACCCCGATGATCTTGGTCCTCAACCAAAGAACATACAGGGTCGGTGGAAGCCTTCGCCCTTATCCAATCAGTTTCTGGATAACCTCCGGTTAACCGACTATCCAGGTCCGAAGGTCTTTCCTCTGCGTCGGGATGTGTAGGGACTCAGCGCCAGTACTTCACGCGGTACCAGAGGAGTTGCAAGTTCCACCTTAAGCCGCGGCAGAGAAGAATCGGCTGCGTTTCGTACCACAAGGCATAGGGGTTGTGCAGCGTCGCTCCGGTCTCCACGGATGCGAATTCTTTGCGGGCGTCGTCCTCCCCCTCGCCGACCAGAATCACAATCTCACCCGTGTAGCTTCGCGGCCCCCACAAGAAATAGTTCTGAGGGCCGCTGATGGCTTTCGGCAACCCGTACCGTCGACCGAAAAAGTCGGTCGCCGCTGCCTCTCCGTAGTTGTCGCAGAAGATCGCGGCTTTGGCCTGCTCGTCGGGCTTGAGAGCGTGGTAAACGCGCGCCACCGCAGCCACCATGTCTTGCCAAGGGAGTTCATCCGCGTAGTATTGCGGCAGTATGGCGCCGACGAAGCTTCGTTCCGTGCGCGCCGGCTGGAACGGCACGTGCGCCTGGTAGCGCACGAAAGCCGTGAGCGGCAGAATGGGAAGTACCAGCGGGAGGACCAGCACCACGCCGGTAAGCAGCCAGACAAGACAAGCCGGCCTCAGGATCGCGGTTGCCCGCGGGCGTCGCCACGATTCCAATAGGCGCTCGGTGAGGACACCTCCCGCCGCCAGCACCATCGCATACGCCGGTGCCGAGTAGTAGTCCTTGCCGTGCAGGGCCAGAAACAGCGCGATCGTAATCACGAACGCCCAACCGAGTGCGCGAAAAGCGCGCGCTGGACGCGAGAAGTAGAACAACAGGCCGCCGAACCAGAACGGAAAGCTCAGCGGATTCATCATCAAGAGCTGCTGCCCCACGTAGGCGCCAGGTGGAAGAATGATGTCTTTGCCTGTAGCGCGGATATTGTGCATCACCTCTACGAACGGCCAGTGATGGTGGATGTTCCAGATCAGATTGGGGAGAAAGATCACGAGCGCGGCCGCCCCACCCACTAGCAGCCATGGAGTGAACAGCAGCCTGCGCTGTGGCGTAAGCAATAGCCCAGCCAGCAATGCAAACGCGAAGATCGCGATGGAATACTTGTTCTCAAGGCCCATGCCAGCAATCGCGCCGAAGGCCAGCCAAAACTTCGGATTCTCGGTCTTGACCATCCGCAGGACCGCCCACGCACAGCCCGTCCAGAAAAGAGGTTCAAGCGCATTCATCGCAAACTGGTGATCAATCACCCACCAAACGCCTGGCGTCGCGCCAAGCACGGCCGCGAGCGCCGTACCAAAGCGGTTTGCGCCTAGTTCACGCGCGAAGGCTGCGATGAAAACGATGCGCGCGGCGCCCGCGAGAGCGGGCCAGAAGATGAGTGCCGGCAGTGAGGTGCCGAGCGTATGGCGCGCGATCCAGGCGATGACTGGGAACAAAGGCGGCAGATCGACATAGCCGAAGTCGAGGTGCTCGGCACACGCGAGGTAGTACAATGCGTCGCGAAAATAGCCGTAGCGCATCGACGTTGCCAGATGCAGCCCGAAGTAGACAGCCGCGATGACGTAGACCCACGGCCAAAGGGATACCCGGGGGAGCAGAATCACCGCTGGACATGGGGGCAAACATGGGGGAGAGAATAACACTGATAATGAGTCAGGTTTGTTCCAGTGTCACGGGCTAATCGGAATGTATGGTCCGCCGCTTTGTCGCAAGCGAAAAATGAAAGTGACAGGATGGTCTGCGCAAATGTATTCGGCCTTGGTTGGAGCACAAAGTTCCTGGCCTTGATGGAATGCGCTGCGCGCTCGTCCTATTTAGTTAGGCAGCCTTGGAAGGCTTTTCCGGTTGACAGGTTTCGAGAGCGCCGGGTTCGACCGTTGTGTCATCTCACAGTTCGCCAGCAGACCTGGCAGCAAATCACAAATCCGTAGTAGCCGCTGGTCTGTAGATGTGGGAATCGCGAATGCGATTTCCAAGCCTGGCCTCAGCCAGGCGTCATCTGCAGGCCAGTCACGTTGTCGCCGCATCGGCCAACATCGGGGGCCGATAGGGTTCATTCTTGGCGAGCACAGCCCAGGCCATGCGCGCCAGCTTATTGGCTAGAGCCACTGCGGCCACGTTACTGTGGGTGCGGGCTGTGAGTTGGGTCAGCCATGCACTCAGACCGGAAGATTGCTTCGCGCTCTGTTGCAGGACAGCGCGAGCCCCTTGCACCAAGAGTCTGCGCAAGTACGAGTTCCCGCGTTTGCTAATCCCTAGCAGCTTTTGCTTACCCCCAGTGGTATATTCGCCGGGGACGATTCCGAGCCACGCGGAAAACCCTCGCCCCTTTTTGAAAGCTGCTCCGTTGCCGATCGCGGCGATGATGGCGGTCGCCGTCACCGGTCCGATGCCAGGGATCGCTACCAGCCGTCGGCAGGCTTCGCTGTCGCCAGCAGCCTTGTTGATCATGGCATCGGCTTCGTCGATCCGCATTTGCAAGTGATCGAGCTCCAGCTTCAGTTGCGCCAGCAGAACGCGCAATGCGCCGGAGAGCTGGGCGCTGGCGTCTTCCAGGATCCCGGGCAAGGCCGCATCGATATGGCCTCGCCCCTGGCGCACAGTGATTCCACGTTCGAGCAGCAAACCACGAATCTGGTTGATGACTGCTGTGCGACGCATCACCCAACGCTCCCGTACCCGATGCAGGGACTGCAGATCCAGTTGCTCATCGCTCTTGATCGGTACAAAGCGCATCTTCGGGCGCCCGACTGCCTCCGCGATCGCCTCAGCGTCAATGTAGTCGCTCTTGTTCGTCTTCACGTACGGCTTGACATACTGCGCCGGCATCAGCCGTACCTCGTGACCCTGCTCTCGCAGAGCCCGCCCTAGAAAGTGGGACCCTCCGCAAGCTTCCATGCCAATTAACTTCACCTTCAGGTTCGCCGTGAAGTGCAGCAGTTGTTTGCGCGAAAACTTCTTGCGCACCACAACCTCGCCGCACGGGTTAAGCCCTACCAGATGAAAGACTGTCTTGCCGAGATCAATACCGATCGTG
>Ga0187888_1002465_pt1 | contig 15791 bp, 8 predicted proteins | sample June2016WEW_7_40_FD_132987 | JGI IMG/M metagenome (GOLD analysis project Ga0187888, IMG submission 132987) | Peatland microbial communities from SPRUCE experiment site at the Marcell Experimental Forest, Minnesota, USA - June2016WEW_7_40 | ecosystem: Environmental > Terrestrial > Soil > Wetlands... | reverse complement strand
GCACGGTGGCAGGCAATCCGCGCCGCTTGCGTCGCCGCTTCAAGAGACGTCGCGATCGTCTTCGACCTCCAGGACGAGTACAGCGTCCTCGTCCCCGAACCCGCCGCGATCAAGGGCCTGGTTGTCGAACTCACGGAGCAGGTGACGACGGACGACTGGGCGGCGGATGACATCCTGGGATGGGTCTACCAGTACTACAACGTCCCGGCCAACCTGGATTACAAGGAGCGCAAGGGTCGTCGCGGCTACAAGATGTCGGCCGACGACATGATCGTCGCGAACCAGTTCTACACGCCTCACTGGGTCGTCCGGGTTCTGGTCGACAATACCCTCGGGCGGATCTGGTGGGAGAGCATTCCCGACCTCGCGAGAAAACGCCTCGGTGAGAGAGAGCCGGGCAAACAAGTGAGCGACGAGGAGAAGCGACTCCGCCAAATCTGCCGCCACACGTGTGCCTATCTGGTTCCCCTGCCGGACGAGCAACGACTTGGATGGTGGGGCGAGGAGGCGAGGAGCAACGCAGAGGCCAGGGCCGTTGCCGAAGCTCGCAAGCGTTTCGACGCAGCAGCAGTCAAACCGGAGGGAGGCCCAATCCCCCAGCCGTCGGCCTTTGCTCCGCGGACATGGAAACCGGTTCGTGAGCTGAAGATTATCGATCCGGCTTGCGGCTCGGCTCACTTCCTGCTTTACGTGTTCGATGTGCTTCGGCGGATGTATGAGATCGAGTTGGACTCGGATCGTCCTGAAGCTGCCGAGGTGCCAAGTCTAATCTTGGCGGAGAACCTCCACGGCATTGACGTCGACGTGCGTGCCTGCCAGCTCGGGACGTTCAACCTATACCTGAAGGCACGTCTCGCATTCCGCGAGATCACGGGGCGAGATGCCTTTCATCCCTCGAAGCTGAACATCGTTTGCGCCGGGGCACGAATCGCTGAGGGTGAAGAGCGGGCGGAATTGCTCGCTTCCTTTGACTCGACACCTTTGGCCCGTGAGCTGGCCGAGCGGATTCTCAAGAGCCTCTCCATGACAGCGGAAATTGGGTCGTTACTCAAGATTCGCGAAGAGTTTGAGCCGCTTCTTCACCGCCATCGTTACATCCAAGGACGACCAGTTCAAAAGTCTTTCCTAGGGCAACCGGAGGCTTATCAGAGGAATTTTCTTCAGGATCGGGAGATCGACGAATTGAGCCTGCCCCAGGTTCTGGACCGCCTGAAAGGCTTTGAGTCTGAGGCCAGGCCGCGTGGGGATGTGGGGAGACTTTTGTTTGCCCACGAGATGGCCAAGTCGTGCGGCATGGTGGACCTTCTGACGCAGACTTACGATGTCGCCTTGATGAATCCGCCCTACGGGAAGATGCCCGAGGCATGTAAGGATTACTGCAAAGGAAATCGAAGACGAGGAATTCCGGCCCACTACCCGAACACCGGAAACAACCTGTATTCCGCCTTCATGGAAAAGTCGATCGACCTGGTCGACGAATCCTGTTTTCTCGGCATGATAACGTCTCAAACATACATGTACCTAGGCACTTTCAAGAAATGCAGGAAGAATGTCCTCAATTCACTCGCTCCGCCCGAGGTACTTTGCGACACGGGCTACGGGGTCCTCGACGGTGCCAAGGTGATCACCGCCGTGGCGGTCCTTCGTAAGCAATCGCGGCCGAACACCTCGCGGTCCTGTGTCGCCTTTCGCATGTTCAACGAGATGGAGGATGATAAGGAGGCCGTTTTCGTCGAAGCCCTCGCCACACTTTCAAGAGGGCTTTCGCATTCGAAATCGTATCTGACCTCAGTCTCGACGTTCATGCAGCTCCCTTCGTCGGTCTACTCCTATTGGGTACCATCCACTGTCTCGAAGCTCTTCGGGCAGTATCCTCCCCTGGACAGGGACGTCGCCAGGAGACCGGAATCCCCGAAAATCGCGGACGCGAAACAAGGGCTTGCGACCGGTGACAACCCACGTTTCGTTCGCCAGTATTGGGAAGTATGCCCTGAGCTTATTGCCCGGTCGCGAGAAGAGACTAGTCAGGGGCGTCCCTGGGTGCCGTTCGCCCGAGGAGGATGGCTGGACGTCTTTCAATCTGATATCGACAAAGTGGTCGATTGGATGAACGACGGCGAAGCGCTAAGAGCGTTGTCCGCTTCCCGAGTTCAGAACGACACTTTCAATTTTCGTCATGGAATTTCGTGGCATAAGTCTCCGTCGTACCCCAGTAACCAATCGAGAATGAACGCGAGGGTCTTACCCGAAGGAACTATCTTCACCGTCTCTGTTAATGGCTTATTTCTCGATTCCGAGCGCTATTGGAGCGCCCTCGGCTATCTCAACTCTCAGTTCATTTTCTACTTGATTCGTGTATTCGAGATGCGACAGGTTCTCAACGGAGCCGTTGCACTCTTGCCTTATCCAGACCAGTCAGATCTCGAGTCAATTGGAACTAAGGCATTTGTTGCGTTTACGTTTTCATCTTTAATTAGAACTACTGACGAGATCTCCCCATTCTTTGTTACACCTTCGATTCTCCAGGCTATCCGCAGCCCCGTTGGACTTGGTCGGCCATCAGGGCACGTTCAAGCAACTCAGTTCCAGTGGCCCAATGATGAGGTGGTACAGCGTCGGTGCCCAGATCTCACAAATCGGTTTCTATCAGTCTATCAAAAGAGAGCCAGTACAAACGACTCGCTCAGGCAAATCGGCTTAACCGCCTTTCTGCGGAAACAAGCCATCGAGAGCGAGATTGCTTCCATGGCAAACGGTATCGACGAGGAGGTCTATGATCTGATGGGTATCGATCCCCATGATCGTAGACACTTCGCTGAGGAGATCGCCTTCCGACAGTGTCTTCCCCCGATGGAAGAGGACGACGACGCAGACGAGGGAAACGATACAGAAGGCGAAGCCGAATCCGGATCGCAGGAAGATGGCCTAACCGAGGCCGTGTTGGGAGAAACTTCGGTCGAGGCAGACGCCGACGAAGTTAGTGCTGCCTCTTCTAAAGCTCCTCAAGAGCCCGTCGGGAATGCTGCGTTCATCAAAGAGGAAGTCAAAGAGGAAGTCGCTCGCCTCCTCTCGTACGCTGTCAAGCTCGTCGTAGAGCGAGACCCCGACGGTATCGTCCTTCTTCAGACTCTCGGGCAGAGGTCAAGCCTGGCCCGACTCGTGAAGATCCAACTATCTGATTGGTTCGGACCCGAAACAGTTGAAGCCAAGTGGGCCGAGGCGGATGAGATCCTGACAAAGCCAGTCGAAGACTGGCTTGCCCAAGACTTCTTTGATTTCCACGTCAATATGTACCGTCGCCGGCCAATCTTCTGGCAGTTGACCAGTACCGGCTGCTTACCTCGCGGTTCGCTCCCTGGCGCCTTCTCTTGCCTTCTCCATTACCACAGACTGCGTGGCAACACGCTTCAGAACATCCTGGCTCATTACCTGGTCGATGTCTTGGAAACGGCACAGGCTCAATTCAACGCGACGAAGACGGTCCTCGAAGGGCTTCAGCAACGCGGCGCAAGGCGTCGTGATATCAACGACGCCCAGGGGTCCTTTCAAACCGCCGGACGGCAATACCGAGAGCTAATCGAATTCCGCCGACGCATCCAGGACCTCGACACGGGCGCTCGGCCGGTCACGCCGGCCCCCGGCCCGGGCGCTCCTTGGTTGAAGCAGAAAATCGCCGAAGTCACCGGCGGCCCGGCCTACGGTCGTGGCTGGCTGCCGGTGCTCGATTACGGCGTCCGCGTCAACATCGAGCCTTTGAAGGTCGCCGGCATCCTGCCTCGCGCGGCTGATCGCATCGAGTGAGCGTCCTCTCGCGACGCACAAGCGGCGATCACGATGCTACGACCGCCGAGCACGCTTCCCTTTTGGGGGTGCGGTGTCAGGGAGTGGAAAGGAAGCTTGGTACTGCTCGATCGTCATTCCGGCGACCAGCATGAGCCTCTCAACGAGCTCGTGAACGGTCGTCCCGGGATTGCAATCGATCGCATTGGGTGTGTCCTGCCACTGAGAGCGGTGAATCTGCTTCGAATGCTCGATAGCCGTCGGGATGCGCGGTGCGATCTGCTCAAAATAATCCATGCTCTTCTCGTAGTGCCTGATATGCCTTGTAAGGAATCGCCTGACTCGCGCATAACCGTCGAAGCTGCGGCCAATGCGCTCGAAGTGCAAGAGAAGCCAGAATTCGAAGCAGGGATTCGACCAGGCGAGTTTCAGACCGTTGGCCTTCGAACGATCAACTCCCCGTTTCCAGGAAGGGTTGTCGTTCCTGCACTCCGTGTCGACCACACACCAGACCTCGTCGAACGGCGCGAGACGAATGCTTTCCTCGGACTCTGTTGCTCTTTCCTCCCTGAGTCGGATTGCTTCGTCAACGACACGAACGATCTCGGCGCCCTCTCCCACGATCTCAACTTCGAGCAAGCTCAGGCTGATCGCTCTTCGCAGCGACTTGAAGTAATTCGGCTCGGTTTCCGCTCCTTCGCAAACGATCAGGATACTCTCGCGAGGTCTGCGTGTGGGTCTCCCCCGTCCCAGGGCAGTCTCTGGCCTCATGTAGTGCCGACGAGCCATTTGGTTGACACCCCGAAGGAAAACCGTGAGGCAGCTTCCCACATCGATGGTGATGCGTGTTGAGGGGTCATCCTTTCGGAGTAACGAGCTCGAGCTTTTCTGTTGTTCTCAAAGATTGAGAGAATTCGAATCTCTTCAGGACCGGGATCGCTCCATATCGACCGACGAGATAGCCCTTCTGCATCGCTTCCCCCTTCCTGACGCTGAAGTCCTGAAGTGAATAGAGGTCGGTTGCCCCGGATCGGTCTTTCTCCGTGAACCAGACTTGATCTCGGCGGAACAGCGCCGGATCAAGTAGGCTGGTATCGTGCGTCGTGAAGATCAGTTGAGCACCGCCAGGGTTGGTCTTCGGGTTGTTGAAGAGCTGAACGAGCTCGCGAGTAATGAAGGCGTGAAGACTCGTATCAAGCTCGTCCATGATGAGAACGGCTCCTGATTGGAGAACGTCGTAGATCGGGCCGAGCAGTTCGAGCATCCGCTTCGTTCCGTCCGACTCCTGCTCCAGGTCCCATTCAATTTCGTTGTCGGTGCCTGGCAGTCGGTGGGTGGTGTGAATTTCGACCTTGAGTTCATTCAAGAAACTTTCGGTCAGGTAATCTCTCACATCATCCGGGATTTCACTGGGGAAGCGAAGGTGGTCCTTGCGAACCTTGCTTTCCTTGGCGAGCACCCGGCTGATGCCCGTGTCTGCCGCTTTGAGAACACCTGTGAGCCATTCGCGGAAAGTCGAGTTCTGGAGGAGCTGGCTCCGCGTATAGCTCATCGCATGGACTTCCCTACGCAACACTTTGAGTTGATTCCTGAACCATCCATAGATGGGCTTGATTTGGGGGTGGTTCCACTGTGCTGCCACAGACAGGAAAAGAGCGTTGTCTCGGGTCCGCTCGGCCAACTGTGACTTGTCGCCTTTGAGATGCGTCCGGTTCCATGACCAATGCGATTTGCCCGTTGTATCCGTTGTTCGCTGGAACCATTCTTGGGGCTTGCCTTTGGGATAGACTGTCAACCATTCCTCATGGACTCGATCTTGGGAGACGACGAAACCGTACTCGTGACGAACCCCGTTGAGAATGAAAGTCATCTCGAATTCACTCGGCTTCTTGGCCAGTTCCGGATCGAGCATGAAGGGGTAGACTGGGATCTTGTCTCCTTCTTGCCGATTCTCCGAGGATCGAAGCACGAAGTACCGAAAGAAGGCAAAGGCCTGAATCAAGTTGCTTTTCCCCGAGGCATTGGCGCCGTAGATGGAGGCGCTTCGGAGCAAGGGGTAGCGTTCGAACCCCTGGGCCGTCATCGTGTTAGTTGGAAGTTCCTTCCCGGACCCCGCAACCATGCTGAACCGTTTGTCAGCGCTATAGGATCGGAAGTTCGCAAGCCGGAATTCGAGAAGCATGGCACTTGCCCCAGACAAATTGAGGCGACTTTTTGCGGATCTTTGTCATGAACATCGTCAAAATTGTATTCCCTGTCTAGTCAAAAGCAAGCCGGCTCTTCTTCTCTTAACCATTGGGACCGAAGGGGGCCCCAGAGGGACATAGTGAATTGCCATCAAAGAGTAGAAGGAAGACACGGATAAACTGCCCAATTCGCCTGGGTCGTTCCCACAATTCGCAATGTCCCCCTCGGTCTCCCCAGTGCCGGCCTATCATTGTGGTTGTTGAACATTGCGCGCATGCCATCGCGCTGCGGTACTGGAAATCCCGTATAGTTCCGCCAGAGAGTAAACGACTTGTTCTGAGAATGCCCCTTCAATCGCGGTTGCAGGAAGCAGGAATTCAGCGGCAAATGCATTGGCTCTGCGGCTTTGGCTGAGCATCGCGTGGTCGCCTTGGGCGCCACAGAGCAAGTCTTGTCCGGGTATTCGAGCTTGCCAGAGCAGGCGTCCGAATGCGGATGCGATGGCAAAACGTGAAGCCGGATAGCTTTGCATTCTGCCCTCACTGGCCGAGGGCACCAGATGAGCCCGTCTTCCGGGGGCTGCACAAACCGCGGCGCGGAACAGGGAACTATTAACGCTTTTGTCGCACTGAATGTCCAGCTCGCGAAGTAAGTGCGGCAGGCTGTCGATTGGATCGTTCCCGAGTCCAACCTTCTCCCGGACAAGACGAGCCAATTGGTAGCCCTGCAAGAAGTCCGGCTGATTCGTTGACACTCGAGAAGTGTTCAGCCTCTGCCAACCTGGTACTCCGCCGCCGGGAATTGGCTGCAGTCCACTGGTTACCAAGTCCGTTAGCATACCCTCGACAGGAGCCAGTTCCTCCACCGCGGTGACCAAAGGGCAATCCAGCAAGAGTTGGCACAAACCGGTTGCAATTCGTGGTTGCTCGGTCCTGAGCTCCTCAACCCTGCTCGCACTCACTTCGCCGACCATCCAGCGAAGGCGAGTTGGTGGATCGGTTTCATCGGCTTGGGCGCGTTGCCACCGATCTCTCAGCCAGTTGCCCCAGTATTCAAACTGTGCCGCGGACTGTGCGCGCTCAATCGTTCGTTCTATGAATTGCCTTGCCTCTGCCTCAAAGTCTGCTTTGCGAACAACAAAGAGCCCCCAAGACTTCTCCTGACCGCGAGCAGGGACGAATTGCACAGAGGGAGCAAGACTCAGGGGCAGCCGATCCGCGGCCAGAATGACATGACGATCCTCAGGGACAATTACGATCGAGGGAATCGCAAGATCCGAGCAGGCGTGCCCCAGGAGATGCCGATGTTGCCAGTCTGCAAAGCCTGGGATCTCTGAGGTATCCTGTGTGTAACCGTCCCAGTTCTGGAGGGCCTCGGTAACGCCCGGAATAGGAGGCTTTTCGGAAGTATCATCACCTATCCGACTCTTGCGAAAGGGTGTAGCCGATTCCCAGAGCAAAGCGCTCCAGTTCTCGATCAGCCAATCAACGAGCCCACTGACGGGCCCATAGACGCCCTCCGATGTTGGTGCGGAGAGAAGACGACTTCCGCGCGGCCGGTTCAGAGTCAAGCAGTCATCATCGACGCTAATGCTGAAATCGGCAGCGGTGAGGTCCTCAGGGAGCGCCAGCTCTTCAACAGTGTCATCGAAATCAACATTCAGTCGCAAAACGCCCATCACCGACCCGCCACTCTTCTGGGGATTTGGTCCCGAGTGCGCTCGGCACGACGCTGCAGCTCCTCAAATAGCCCGCCGTCAGCCGGCACCTCGGGATAACAGTTATAAGCTGGCTGTGCAAGATTACATGAGACGCCTACGAAGATTCGCCCCTCGGAGTCTGTCCGGATATCTCCATCCCCGCGAGCGATCGATCTGTACAGGCTCGGTCGATTGAACCACAATGCTAATTCCTCCCAATTCCAATGCATTGATGCGCCGTGCAGGAGCCAGATCATGGATGATCGACGCAAGAACTACCGCGCCTGGGACGCCCAGCAGAGCAGCCACGAGCCGGTCTCACCGCGAGAAGCGCCGCCCGAAGACGACCTGGTGTTCTTCCTCCTGGATCTCATCCCGCAAATGGACCTCACGCCCTTCCACCAGTATTACGCCCAGGAGCTGCGCGGCCAACCGCCTTTCGATGTGACCATGATGGTGATCCTCCTGGTCTATGCCTACTCCGTGGGCGTCTGCTCCAGCCGTAAGATCGCGGCCGCCTGCGAACGCAATCTGGCTTTTCGAGCCATTGTCGCCAACGATCCGCCTGACTTCCGCACGATCAGCGATTTTCGCAAGATCCACCTGGCGGCGTTTCGGCCCCTGTTCCTCGAGGTATTGCGCGTGGCCGGCGAGATGGGCATGGTCAAGCTTGGGAATCTGTCCACCGACGGGACGAAGATGGGAGCGAACGCCTCGCGGCACAAGGCGATGAGTTACGGGTACATGAACAAGCAAATCGAGCGGCTGGAAGCTGAGATCGAGCAATTGCTCAAGCAAGCCGAGCAAGTTGACACCGAGCAAGACGCTGCGTTGGGAAGCCGTCGTGGCGACGAACTGCCCGACGAATTGAAGCGGCGTGAGGAGCGGTTGGCGAAGATCCGGGAGGCGAAAGCGCGTTTGGAAGCCGAGGCCCGCGCCAAGGCGGAAGAAGAACAACGCCGCCGCGACGAGGAGCAAGCCAAGCGTGAAGCCGAAGGCCGCAAACGCCGGGGCAAAGAACCCGCGCCTATCGACCCCACGCCCGAGGACAAAGCGCAAACGAACTTCACCGACGCCGAAGCGAAGGTCATGAAGCAGAGCAACAAGGGATTCGATTATTCCTACAACGCTCAAGCAGTGGTGGATAGCGCCGAACAGATCATCGTGGCAGCGGAAACAACGAGTGAGGCGAATGACAAGCAACAGGCCGTCCCGATGGCCCAAGCAGCCCTGGACAACCTGAACGCGGCAGGGATCGAGCAACCGAAAGCGGCGGACGGGACGCCCAAGCCAATTCCGAACACGGCCGACACCGGCTACTTCAGCAAAGAAGCGGTCGAGGAGTTGGAGAAAATGGGCATAGACCCGCACATCGCCACAGGTCGACAGAAGCGCACGTGTGCACGAGCGTGAGCGTCAGCGCACTGGCCGGATCGCACGGCCTGGCCAGCGATCCGCAAGACGCGCTTGGGCAGCCCACCCGGTTCGAATGCCACCTCGCGTGCGTGAACGTCGATCCGCACCGACCTGGCGTCGTGATGTGGCCGATACACCTCGAAGCCGTGAAAGCTGAAGTGATCGAGCCTGCGTGATCAATTATTCGTGGTGTTGCATCAGCCCGCGGAGTCGCCGGAGCGAGTTGTGGTCGCGGGGTCGATGATCTGATCGTGCGCCATCAGGTGGGCAACGATCCGCTGTGCGGCATAACCGTCGCCGTAAGGGTTGATTGCGCCGGCCATCTTCGCATAAACCTCCGGATCGGTCAGTAGCTCCACGGCCGCCGCGGTGATAGCCTTCCGCTGGGTGCCGACGACGCGCGCGGCGCCGGCCTCGACGGCCTCCGGGCGCTCGCTGGTATCGCGCAGTACGAGCACGGGCTTGTCGAGGCTTGGGGCCTCTTCCTGAATGCCTCCGGAGTCCGTCAGGATCAACCGGCTCGAGGCCATCAGGTGGCAGAACACGTCGTAGTCCAGAGGGTCGGTGAGGTAAATCCTCTCGTGTCCGGCCAGCACCGTGGCGACAGTGGCCCGCACGTCCGGGTTGGGATGCACCGGGTAGATGATCGCCAGATTTCGAAACCGCGTCGTGAGATCGATGAGTGCCTCACAGATGCCTACCAGGCCGATGCCGAAGCTCTCCCGCCGGTGGCTGGTCACAAGCACGATCGGGCTGTGACGCTCCACGATCCGGGCCAGTTCCGCAGCACGTTGGTGAAAGGCGTCAGCGCCTTGCTGGCGCGACCGCTCGAGTGTCAGCCGCAGCGCATCGATTGCCGTGTTACCGGTCACGACAATCCTTTCGGCGGCGACCCCTTCGCGCTTCAGGTTGTCGGCCGCCCAGGTGGTCGGTGCAAAGTGGTGTACGGCAAGTGTATCGACCAGGTGCCGGTTCATCTCCTCCGGAAACGGGCTGTAACGGTTCCGGGTGCGCAGGCCGGCTTCAACATGACCCACCGGAATCTTCCGGTAGTAGGCTGCCAGGCTCGCGGCGAGGGCCGTCGTCGTGTCGCCGTGAACGAGTACCAGATCAGGGGCCGTCTCGGATAACAGCCGGTCCAGACCCTCGATCAGGCGCGCCGTCAGGCCTGCCAGGTCCTGGCGCGGCTGCATGACATCCAGATCGGCGTCGGGCTCGATCTCGAAGTGAGTGAGCACCTGGTCGACCATCTCGCGATGCTGCGCCGTGACGAACACCAACGTCTGGAGGGCCGCTTTCGCTCTGGAATTGGTGCGCAGTTCACGGACGACGGGGGCCATCTTGATCGCTTCAGGCCGCGTACCAAAGATTACTGCTATTCGCATGCGTCACCGAATTCGCACTTTGTTCGGTCAAGAGCCCACAGTCTCCCGGGCCCCGAGATGGAGGCCGCGGTTTTCGAGAAAATCGCCGTCCGATCGTCCGTCTCTGATCAAGCAAGTAGTTAGCAAGTGTTTACGTGAGAAAGACGCGCCCCGCTGGCTTCGTCATCTTCTTTTGGCACGCTTCGTGGATCGAAGGAAGCTCAATTCCAAGACGCCTCCCTGCTCAGAAAAGACCTGCCCCAATTTCCCGGGTCGATAAAGACGCGACTCGTGTGCTCGCTCTTGTGTTCGTAACCCCAGGCAGAGGGTTATCATAGCGAATTGAACGAACCTTGCAATTCCGTGCCCTCGACTGCGAAAGGCGTCGGGCAAAGGGATTGCGAGTTGCTCTTCTACCAAGTTTCGATATCGCACCCACCAAGGTCGATGATTCCCGGCGCCGCCGATGGTCGTCCGGGAAGGCCGTCCCCAGGTCGGTCGGCTCATCGGGGGGGACGTGATCCCCACCGCCGGCTCGGATAGAATGTGCGATGGAATCGATGGTCTCCGGCGACGCGGAGATAGGCCCGATCATAAGTCACCGCGAAGGTCGCCAGGGCGTGCAAGGTCGGGTGGGAGGTCGGCGGCGTGGTCGCCCCGTCGAACAAGGGCTGGCGATTGGTCGAGGTCTGGAACATTTCGCTGTAAGCTCGTGTCGGACGAGAAGGGGGAACACACGCCACATGGCCAAAAAGAAATCGCCGGCAGGTGCCGATCAGCCTCGACCCTCCAAGGCCCTCCGCGCGCTGCGTGAGGCCCTCGGTCTGGATGAGGAGGGCTGGCAGGCATACCTGTGGCACGCGCGCCACGGCTTCGCGGATTACGAGCAGGCCGACTGGATAGACCCAAAGGCCACGCTCCAGCTTCGCGACGTGCCCCACGGGTGGTTTAGTGATCCCGAGGCTCTGGGCTACGTCGTCGTACGTGTTCTCACCGAGGGCGAGGCGGACCTGATCGCTCCGGTCACCCGCCATTTCTTGCGGGTCTGCTTCCCCGAGCCCGGCAGCTTCCACGGCCCACCGGGGATCGGGCTGGCGTGGCTGCACTTGGCCCGGCAGGGACTGGACCCGCCCGTCACACCGGCCAGCCTGGTCCACCTGGCCCTGCAAATGCCCAAGGAATTCTACGACGCGGTCGCCGAGGACGACCTGCTGCCTCTGAGCCGCCTGATCCTGGAGGGCCGAGGGGCGATCGAGGCGTGGGACCTGCATGCCCTGCTCGGCGCCGTCGATCGCGCCCGAATCTCGGCGCGCACCACCTTCCGCCTGTTCAACGACCTAATGGCGGCGGACTGGATTCCCAGGGACGTGAAGCGCGAGTTCTGCCGGGGGCTGCTGGGGTGTTCCCCCGAGGCCTCGAGGCTCAAGGAGCGCACCCTTGCCCTCCACGCCTCAATCGACGCCGATCCCGAGCGCTTCCTCCAGTACCCGATGATCTGGCAGGATTTGATCCACATAGGCCTGGGGCAGCGGGTCCCGGTGCTGAAACGGCACGCCGTGCGCGCCCTGGCGGAGGACGTCGGCGAGCCGCTCGGCGAGGTCCTTGCGCAGTTCCACCTCAGGCCCGACCGAGATCCCCAGGGCGCCGACGCAGTGACGGAGGGCGCCCTGGACCTGGTCCGGCGCCACGCCGAGGAGCTGGGTCCGGACGAGGTGCGGTCCCTGCTGCGCAAGGCCATCAAGCGCGGGTCGGCGGCCGTGCGCCAGGCCGCATACCGGGTCGGCGCGGAGCGGTTCGGGCTCGATTTCGCCCGCCCGGCCCGCCGCGACAACGCCCGGATGGTCCGCGACTGGGCGGACAAGCTGCTGGCGCGAGGAGCGGGCAAGGCAGGCCGCAAGGCCAACCCCCGCCGGCGCTCTTCGCCATCGCAGGACGAGTGAGCCGGCAGCCTCGACATGGGCAAGTTGCGCATTCCCGAATGGTGTTCCGCGCTGAGGCCTGGCGATCTTGTTGCGGTTCGACCTCCGTACGGTCTTCGGGACCCTGATCTCAATAAGTCAGCCCAAAACCATACGGAAACAGTGGGTCCTTGGCGGTGCCATCGTCGACGTTGCAGGGAATCTGGTCCATTGACCGAGGCCAGGTGTGGGGCAGCCTGCCGGTCGGCTTGACGTCGCCAAGGAGGACATCGGCGATGCCTTGACCCTCGGTACCGGGAAGCCAGGCGGCGAGCACAGCGTCGCTGGACTCGAGAACCGGGCCGAGCAGGACCGGCCGGCCCGAAAAGACGACGGTCACGACCGGCACGCCAGCCTCCTTCGCCTTCTTCAAGACGGTCAGGTCTGCTTGTGGAAGGCTCAGGGCCCTGCGGTCGCCCCGCATCTCGGCGTAGGGACGCTCGCCGATCACGACGATCACCGCGTCAGCCCCCGCGATGCCCGAGCCAAGGGCGGAGTGCGTCACCTCGGTGTTTGGCCCGACGGTCTGGCGGACGGCGGCCAGGATCGTCGTGCCGCCGCGCATCACGTTGCCCGTCTTGCCTTGCCAGGCGATCGTCCAGCCGCCGCACTGAATTCCCAGGTCATCGGCCGCCTGACCCGCCAGGACCAGCCGCTTGGCATGTTGCGAGAGCGGCAGCGTGCTCTTCTCGTTCTTCAGCAGCACGAGCGACTTCTGCACGCACTCGCGCGCGACCTGGCGGTGCTCGGTCGATCCGACCGCCGAGGTCAGCGTCGCCTCGGAGCAGGGATGGTCGAACAGGTGCATGCGCGACTTGACGTGCACGATGCGCCTGACTGCGTCGTCGATCCGGGTTTGGGGAACCTTGCCCTCGTTCACCAGGTCCTTGAGCAGGGTGATGTACTCGACGTAGTTGTTCCTCTGTCCCGGACCGTTGGGGATCATGACCATGTCGATGCCGGCGTTGATCGAGGTCTCGATGGCCGTCTTGTAATCGTGCGAGAGCTGGTCGATGGCGGCCCAGTCGGAAACGACGAAACCGTGAAACCCGAGCTCCGTCTTGAGTAAGTCGGTCAGAAGATCATGATTACCGTGCATCTTCTTGCCGTTCCAGCTGCTGTACGAGGCCATGACGGATGAAGCGCCCGCCTTGATGGCCCCCAGATATCCGGGCAGATGAATCTTCCTCAGGGTGGCTAGATCGCACTCGGTGTTTCCCTGGTCCACGCCCCGCGTGGTGCCGCCGTCGCCCACGAAGTGCTTGGCGCAGGCGAGCACCGACGTGGTCTCTCCCAGCGTGGGGCCCTGGAGCCCGCGGACCGCCGCGGCACCCATAGCCTCGGCGAGCTCGGGATTCTCGCCGAAGCTCTCGTACGTGCGGCCCCACCGCTCGTCGCGGGCGACGGCCAGGCAGGGGGCGAATGCCCAGCGGATTCCGGTGCCGGCCAGTTCCAGGGCCGTGATCCGCGCGGCCTTCTCGACCAGTCCGGGATCGCGCATCGCACCCAGGCCGATGTTGTGGGGGAAGACGACCGCCCCGTCCACGTTGTTGTGCCCATGCACCGCGTCGATTCCGTAGATGAGGGGGATCTTCAGCCGGCTCTTGAGTGCCCACGACTGGAGCTCGTCGTGGGTCCTGGCCCAGCCCTGGGCCGTGATATCGTCGGGGTCGGAATCGCCGCCGCTGAGTATCGAGCCCAGGGCGTACCGGGCGATGTCGGCCTTGTCCTTGATGGCCTTGAGATCGACCTGGGTCATCTGGCCGGCCTTCTCGTCCAAGGTCATCGCCTTGAGCAGTTCCTCGGTTTTCGCCGCCGCGGCCGCGTCGTCATCATCGGCCTTCGCCGCCGCGGCCGTGCTGCTCACCATCCCGGGCAGGAGGGCCGTCGCCGAGAGAATCCACCAACTGATGGTGCGCTGGAGCATCGTCATGGTTGCTTCGTGAGTGTGCGGAGGGTCTCGCTCCGGCAGCGCAACTGGCGGCGATGATGCTGCCGGACCTTTCTTCCCAGGATGGCGGGAAAGCGGCACGAGTTCAACCTGTCAGTGCCACGCGCGGTCAATCTGGACCCGAGCTTCCACGCGGCCCTTGCGCCCCGGGCTTTTTCCCGGCAGGCGCGGGCTGGGCCGGTGCCGCTGGGTCTTCCTGCATCTCCCTGGTGCGCACCTTGGTTTCCGTCGAGGGCCGGCGATCTTTTTCACCCTTACGCGGGGACGCCGGTGCGACCTGCTTGACCACGACGTCATCCCACTCGACCGATCCTGCCGGCCAGTAGGCATAGAGCATGACCCGCCCCCAGCGGGGAGTAAACTGGGTGTGCTGGAGCGTGAAATCCTCGGTCTGCACATTCCAGGCTCCGGCAGATCCCTGCAGGTTTTGCTGGCTGCGATAGACTTCGCGCTTCTCGGTCTTGAGCGAATCACCGCCGGCGCGGGTCCGGAACGAGGTCGGCAGCTCGTCATAGCACTTGATGAAAACCTTGGCCGCCGAGCCGGTCGTCCGCCAGCGGCACTGGAAGCGATACGTGGCTCCTTCCTCGACCGGGAAGAAATTGCTGTAGTACAGCACGCCCGTCGAGCCGGCCACGTCCTCGTTCATCGTGAAGCGGATGATCCGATTGCCGGCTTTCGCGTCCTTGCCTTTCTCCACAACCCAGGTGACGTCGTGGGGCAGGGGGTCCCAGCCGGCCGGCGCGCTGCGGCCTCGTTCGAGGTCGCCCTTGACGAGATTCGGGGCTTTCTCCCACCGCTTCAGAAGCTCGGGATCGGGCGCCCCAGCGATCTGCTCGGTGCGGCCATACAGGCGGTCGAGGGCCTCCTTGACGTAGATGTGGGGGATCTCGCTGACGGTCTGGGTGCGGGCCTTCTTCTGGTAAATCCATCGCGGCGGGTCCACCGAGAAGTCGGCGACGTTGATCCAGAGATCGTAAACGTCGGTCTCGAAGCCCTGCACGCGCTCGATCTTGCCCCAGATACCGATATCGCCGGCCTGCTCCTTGGCGACGACCTCCTTCATCTTCTCCAGCGTCGCCTCGGGCCCAGGGATCATGTGGGTGCGCTGGCACCAGTCGCGGACATCCTGCATCGATTCGGGAATGACGAAGCCCCCCTGGCGATGGAGCTTCGCCCAGAGCATATCGCCGATGGTCTGGCCGTACACGCCATTGTCAAACTTGGACTCGAAATCGAATGGGATGACGACCTTCCGGGGGGGGTCGGAGGCCGGGGGCTGGGCAATTACGGCTGCTGCCAAAAGGGCAGTGAAGGCCCAGATCTCCTGACCTGCGGGATTTTGATGTGGGGCCGAACTTGGGCTCTCGGCCTCGGCGGCGATCGAGTAGACGAGTTTCAACTCGGTGCCCGGATAGGTGAACTCGGTCGCGTTG
>Ga0187888_1002464_pt1 | contig 15794 bp, 13 predicted proteins | sample June2016WEW_7_40_FD_132987 | JGI IMG/M metagenome (GOLD analysis project Ga0187888, IMG submission 132987) | Peatland microbial communities from SPRUCE experiment site at the Marcell Experimental Forest, Minnesota, USA - June2016WEW_7_40 | ecosystem: Environmental > Terrestrial > Soil > Wetlands... | reverse complement strand
TTGCGGATGTCGGCGAGGTCGAACCGGACGTAGTGCCCGACCTTCACAATCGGGACTCGTCGCTCTGAAACCATCCTTCGCACATATCGCTCACCAACTCCGAGGAGCCTCGCCACCGTCTCGATGTCGACCAGCTCCGGAAATTGCAACTGCTCCATGATCCACCTCCCTTTGAGAGCGGAGGTGGCCGAGCCGCTATGGGGCTGCGCAGACCTCCGTTCGATGACCTGACTGTCCGAAGAGACCCCGAGGGTCCAAGCCGAGAGCGAGGGACGCGGGAGGACCCACGGGCGCGATCGAGAGGGCAGAGCGGAGCTGACCGAGGATGCCGTCGTCCCGATCGCGTTCGACGGAGGTTGCCGGTCGCAACACAGCCGAATCGACGATGAGCAGATCTGCGCGCCGGGCTCCGAGGAGGAGCCGCCTGGCGATAGCGAGCACAGTGGCGACGGCTCCCAGCTCCCGGCGAACGAACGCATCGCGACAGAGCACGAATGACTCGAGGGTCACGCCGACGAACGTGACAGCGAGCATGATGATCAAGTTCCGGAGCGACCCGGGCGTGCCTCCTGCGTCAGCGTGATGGAACAAATCGCTCGGCGCGACGACGACATGGGCGTGCAGTCCCATCACAGTTACCACCGAGAAGCACACGACGGCGGTCAAGAGCATCAGCCGCGCCAGCAAGGAGGCGACCGTAGTCAACACCTCCGCGTACTGGCGAGCGATGTCGGTCGCTTCGAAGTCGCCTCGATGAGCCATCAGCTCCAATGGTATGGCGCGGTCGTATCACTGCCGACGCGCCTCGCTCTCAAATCGACACAGATCTGCCTTCGCTCATTGACCCCCATTGACCACTACCTACCGTTTCGGATTTTGCCATTTACAAGGCTTTTCTCGCCTGTCATAAGTGGTCTTCGTGACTTCTCAGCCAGACACCACTGCATCGCCGATGCGGGGAGTCACCGGGGCGTCGCTCCGATGATGAGCCTCACGCCGATGGCGCCCTCGGCCTGGCGCTACTACGCCGAGGAGATCGCGCACGGACGCGAGGACTATTACGCACGGAGCGCCGAGCGTCCTGGCCGCTTCGTCGGTCGTGGCGCAGAGTCCCTCGGGGTCTCGGGCAGAGAGGCTGACGCCGTCGCGCTGGAGCGTCTCTTCGGCCACGGCACCGATCCCCGCGACGGCGGTCCGCTCGGGCGCAGCTTCTCGCCCGAGGACTCGCGCGCAGTCGCGGGCTTCGCCCTCACGTTCTCACCACCAAAGAGTGTCTCGGCGCTGTGGGCGCTCGCGGAGCAACGGACTGCCGATCAAGTTCTGGCCGCGCACGAGGCAGCGGTCGCCACAGCGTTCGCCTTCGTCGACGAGCACGCGTCGTTCACCCGTCGTGGACACAACGGTGTCTTGCAGGTCGACACCGATGGGCTCATCGCCGCGAGCTTCGTCCATCGCACCTCGCGAGCTGCCGACCCACAGCTCCACACCCATCTCCTCGTCGCGAACAAGGTCCGCGCGGCGGACGCCAAGTGGCTCTCGCTCGACGGGCGCGAGCTGTTCGAGACGCAGAAGGCCGCAGGGATGCTGTACAAGGCGGCACTCCGCTCGGAACTGTCGACGCGTCTCGGCGTCTCATGGACGCCAGTCGACAAAGACGGTGTCGCAGAAGTCGTGGGCGTCCCGCAAGTGCTCATCGAGCAGTGGTCGGCACGCCGCCACGAGCTAAAGGCGGTTGGGGACGAGCTGATCGCGAACCGCGAGGTGGAGCTTGGACGGACGCTCTCCCCGAACGAGCGAACCGAGTGCTTCCAGATCGCCGCCTACCGCACCCGCACGCCGAAGCTCGACGCTGACACCCCGACCACGGAGCTGCGCGCGCACTGGCGAGCCGAGGCAGACGCGTGGAGCCTCGGTCCCGAACGATGGCTCGGGGACATCAACAACCGACCTGCGCGCCCGGCGGACCTCCCCGCGCAGGAGGTCGTGGCGGAGGTCATCGCCCGCCTCGAGGAGCAGAGCGCGACGTGGGGACGCGCGGAAGTCGTCGAGGAGGTGTCACGGTTCGTCAGCGCGGCGACCGCAGAGGGGGTCCGCGAGTGCGCGGAGGTTCTCACAGAGCGGGTGCTCGCCGACGCGGAGGTGGTCTCGCTCGCCGGTCCGCTCCCTGCGGAGCCGCCGGAGTCGCTTCGGAGGCGAGATGGCATGGCGGCAGTCGAGCGGCACGGCGCGCTGCGCTTTTCGACGCGGGCAACGCTTCGGCGTGAAGCAGCGATCCTCGAAGAAGTCGACGCTGGCCGTGACGCGCACGCGGCCGTCGTCGACGAGTTGACCGTCGACCAGGTGCTCGCGGACCCTCCGCTCGGCGGGGACCAGCGCGAGGCAGTGCGCGGGCTGCTCACCGGTGGCGAGCGCGTCGCTCTTCTCGTCGGTCCGGCGGGCACGGGGAAGTCGCACGCACTCGACGCCGCTCGTCGCGCCTGGCAGGCCGCAGGTTATGACCCGATCGGGCTCGCGCCCTCCGCTATGGCGGCACAGGTGCTCAGCGGGGAGGCGGGTGTCCGATCCGAAACACTCGCGAAGTTCCTCTACGAGCGCGAGCGCGGCACCTCGTCGATGATCCTCGACCGCCACAGCGTCGTGATCCTCGACGAGACCGGGATGGCTCGCACCGACGACCTCGCGAAACTCCTCGCCGCGGTCGAGCAGGCGGATGCGAAGCTCGTGTTGGTCGGGGACCCACACCAGCTCGGTGCGGTCGGACCCGGCGGCATCTTCCGCACGCTTGTCGCCGATCACGGCGCGCATGAGCTGGAAACCGTCCGGCGTTTCCACCACGCGTGGGAGGCCGCGGCTTCGCTCCGCTTGCGCGAGGGGGAACCGTCGATCCTCGCCGCCTACGTCCGCCACGACAGGATCGCGAGCGGGAGCCGCGAGCAGATGATCGATCGTGCGTTCCGGGCCTGGACGGACGCTCGCGAGAACGACACATCGCTCCTCCTCATGGCGGGCGACAACGCGACCGCCGACGAGCTCTCACGGCGCTGTCGTGCGGAGCTCGTCGCACGAGGCTGGGTCGCGCGCGGCGGCGTGCGGATCGCGACCGGTACTGCTAGTCGTGGCGACGAGATCGTGACCCTGCAGAATGACCGCAAGCTCCGCGCCCCGCGAGACGAGTTCGTCCGCAACGGCGCGCGCTGGCAGGTCGTCGGCACCTCCGACGACGGCTCGATGCGGGTCGCCTCGGTAGAGAACGGCGGCATGGTGACGCTTCCACCAGAGTACGTGCGCGAGCACGTCACGCTCGGCTACGCGCTCACGGTCCACAAGTGCCAGGGCAAGACGGTCGATCGCGCGGTGGTCCTCGTCGACGAGAAGATGACGGCGGCACAGCTCTACGTCGCGATGAGCCGCGGGCGCGAGGGTAACTGCGCGTTCGTGACCCTCTCTGACGACTCGCCCGAGGACCACGCGCGCAGACCCTCGCTCGACGCGATCGAACTGCTCACGCGAATCATGCGGCGCGAGGGGAGCGACCGCTCCGCGCACGACGTGGTCCGACGGAACCTCGCGCGCTCGGAGGACCTCACGCTCCTCACCGATCTCTACGACGACGCGAGGGAGCGCATCGAGCGATCAGTAGGTCCAGACCGACGCAAGGCGATCGCGGCGCTGGAGCCACGAGCGAACGTGGTGGACGCCACCCAACACCTCCGCGCCGCGGAGGACGCGATCCATCGCGCCGAGGAGCAGCGGAGCAAAGCCGAGTCGCGGCTCCACGAGACTGAGCGCGAGCCGATCCGGACGTACCTTCCCGGCAGGCTCGGCGAAGGCTCCCGGTATCGCGCGAACCACGAGCGACGAGTGGCTGAGGGCGCTCTCCTCACCGCTCGACGAGCCGAGCAACAGTCGCTTAGCGCTTACGAAGTGGCCCGCCATCGCCTCATGGATGCGGAGACCGCGGCAAGCGAGATGGCGGTGCTCCGCGGGGCGCAAGACCAGCGCGAGTCGTGGCTGCGAGAGCACCCGGACGAGGTGCAATGGGCTCGCGACCTCAGGGAGCGGGTCGAGGAGCGGAAAGCGGAAGCGACAGGGCTTGGTCGCGATGGTCGCGGTATCGGGCGCGGTGACCGAAACGCGTCTCGCGTTGCCCGAGCGAGACGGAGCGATTCCCGATCAGCGAAACCACAGGAGCGAGCCGAGACGACCGCGCATGGTCTCGATCCAGCGACCGAGGCGATCCTCAGGCGGTCGAGCAGGACCTCCCCGTCGCCACGGCCGCCGCGCCCGCCAGAGCGAGAGGGACCGTCACTACGTGCGCGCGGATTGCCCTGACCGGGAACCAATCCGGGAACTAATTGGGTCCGCGAGACAATAAGTATCTGATGGCACAAGTTGACGACTCGGATGAGGCTGCCTTGGCAGCGTCGCTAGCCGAGCCGCCAAGCTTTGCAGCGCTGTTCGAGCGCCACGTTGATGGGGTTTACAGATACTTGTCGTTTCGTGTTGGACAGGACATGGCCGAGGACCTGACGGCCGAGACGTTCGCCCGCGCCTTTGCCGGAAGGCGGCGGTATCAGGCGGAGCGTGGCTCGGTGAAGGCGTGGCTCTACGGCATCGCCACGAACCTGGTTCGGGAGAACCGCCGGTGCGAGCGACGGCGGGTTAAGGCACTCGCCCTGACCGACGGGGGCGCGCCCGCCACCGACAGTGCCACGCAGGTTGCCGAACGCCTACGCCTCGCCGCCGCTTTGGCGTCCCTCAAGCCGGAGTGGCGGAGCGTCGTTCTTGTCATCGGAGTCGGTGGACTGAACTACGAGGAAACCGCCGCTGCCCTACACATTCCCATCGGCACGGTGAGGTCGCGCTATTCGCGGGCGCGGACTCAACTCATCACCAGCCTGGCTGACAGCGGCGAGCACAACGTCACAGGAGACCCAGTGTCATGACCGATTCCCAGTTGGACTTCTCCGCGCTCACTGACGTGATCCCTGGGCCGACTCCCGAGGTACGCGAGCGGCTCACGGCGAGGCTCCAAACCCTTATCGAGTCTGAGCAGCAGGGACACGTCGAGCCGCGTGGGAGATGGCAACGGGTGCCTTGGACCCATCGCGCGCTTGTTGTCGCTGTCGCTGCTGCCATCCTGGTGGTGTTCTTCGTCCCTCTGCCGCACGTCAGCCTGTTCAAGAACCTTGTCTCCCCCGGCAGCAGGCTCACTACACCGACCAGCGTGGTGCCTGCCACGGTCACACCTACCTCACAGGGGCTTCCAAGAGATGTGACAGGAGTCGAACAGTCCTTCCGTGCCGTGCCGGTCCCCTCCTGGTTCGTGAACACCGAGGAGAAAGCGGCCATCCAGCGGCAACCCGGTCAGATGGGCTGCCTCACGATGGTCGGTCAGCCCTTGGCCTTCAGCGTCGGGAATAGTCCTACCTTCATCGTGTGGAACGGGTCTCTCACCGCATTCAAGCCGGTGTGCCCAAGCCATCCACACATAGCCACGTACTTGGAGTACGAGGGCAACGGGTTGGCTGGAACGGGATACGACGGAGTCTCGGGAAGCCCTGGCACGGTTGAAGGGACTGCCACGACTCTATTGCTCATTCCCGACTGGCCCGCCGCAGGACGGCAGGTGTACGTCTGGGCCGACCTCCCGTCCGACGTGGCGTATGTGACCTACTCGTACGAGGGCAGGGACTTGACCTGGGTACGACCTCAGAGGGGCGTAGCGGCCTTCCTTGTGCCACGACCCGCCGTGTTCGATGGGTCCTACGCGGTTTGGTATACCGCCCCATTTCCCCTCGTCACTGCCTACAACGCTGATGGGGTCCAGTTGGCACGAGAGAAGGCTCCGCGTGTGGATGGGGACGACTTTGGTAGGTCTCCCAGTGGCGTTGTGACGGGGGTTGCCTCGGTTTGCCATGGACCTCGTGTCCCCGCCGGTGAGGTTCTCCATGTGAAGGTGAGCCTCTACTCGGGATCGATTCTCCTCGCCTCCGAGTCGGTCCGCTCAGGTGCCAAGTACAGGTTCTCAGTCATACCTGGGTCGTACCGTCTGACGGGCTGGTGGGGTTCCAGGACTGTGACCATCCGGGCTGGTCACATTGTCGTCGCCAACTTCATGATCCCGAAGACGTGCATCTAGGGGTCGCGCCAACGGTATGCGAACCCCTGGTCGCCTGCCCGCCGACACATCCGATCCCGCGACCCCGGAGGCGACGAACGGTGCCATGATGCGCACGGTGCGCAAGTTCGTCCTGATTGCGACGGTGGCCATAACGCTGGCACTCTGCACCATCGCAACTGCCCGAGCGACAACCACTCGACCGGGTGTGCTGCGGTGCTCGGCATCTCAACTTCTCGTCGTCGTGTTCGGAGGCTCGGGAGCGGCGGGAACCGCGATCACGGGGATCGGGATCGACAACAAGTCCGCCACGCCCTGCTGGCTGAGCGGTCGTCCAAAGGTCAGCTTCTTCACAACCGGCAAGTCGGGTAAGTACATGCGGCTGTCCGTGGAGCTGGGGTACGGGGGACCGCCAGAAGCTTTTCCCGCTCGTTCTCCTGTGATCCTTCTGCACAAGGGAAAGCCGGTCACCGACGTACTCGGTCGCACCTACCCCGCCTTCAGTGCAGGAATCGTGATCACGAGCAGGGACTTTCCAGCCGGTCATGAGACATGCCAAGTGGTGACCCTCCTACAAGTCACGCTGCCGGGGCTGTCCGACGCCGTTTTCAAGGTGCCCCTTGAGCCAGACGGCATGAACGCTTGCGACTCGCCACCGCCTGTGGATGTATCGCCTGTCGTGACCCGCGCCGTTGTGCTGGACATGGTCGGCGTGGACGTTGCACCCGCCTCCTGAGATGATGAGGTCCTTTCGTCGCGTCCTTTTCGTCTTGGCCATGATGCTGACGCTCGCCGCCTGCACCAGCTCGACGACTTCAACTCCGCCGTTGCCGACCTCGTCCAAGGCCGTCGCCGCGCTGCTACAGAAAGCGGCGCAAATGTCCCTGAACACAATGACGGTGACCTATCAAGCCGTAGGCTGGCCGACTGCGCGCTCGCGGCGCTCCACGGTCTTTGTAGCCCAGCGGGAGAACGATCTGACGCCAGGCCAACCTTCCCAGTTTTCTGACCTCGCCTATCGTTACCCAGCGCAAGCAAGCTCGGCGACATCTGCGTACTTCGCTCCTCCAGCCCGGTATAACCACTGGACTCAGTGCCAGCGGCAAGACGACCGCAGCAGATGGACATGTCAGTTTGTGCCGCCCGAGGGCAACGGTCCTCAGTTGATGTTCAACGATGACGACTGGCCTTCACTGCTTGTCCAGGTGCTCGGCCTACCTTTCATCGGTCGCGCTGCTGACAACGGTTACAGGGTCATTGATGGCGAGCGCCTTCCCTGCCTGTTGTTCGGTCACACGGCAACGGCGTGCTTCTTCTCCGACGGCCTCATCGGCTACTACTCAGGCTCGGGTCCCGCCTGGCCCGTCACGGTAACGCTCACGTCGTACTCGCCTCACGTATCGGCTAACGCGTTCCTCCCGCCCGTCAAACCGTCGCCTTGGAACTATCAGGCATCGTCAGTTGGGCCAAACCCACCCAACCTGATGTGGCGCACTACGAACAGCGGACGCTCCTGGCAGCCGGTGAAAGCCCCGAGCGTCTAGATAAGAGGACGGCTATGGTTCGCAAACTCGGCGCTATCGCGGCATTGGCCGTGACGGTGACCTTTACCGCTTGTACCAGTTCGACTGCCGCCGCCTCAGTACGTAGCGGTTTGGCCATCCCGGCGACAGACGTGCTTAACCTGGAGATGTTCAACGCTCGCTCTGGCGTTGCCGTCGTGTTCTCACCTTTACCTCCGGTGTGCAAGCACGACTGCACAGGGGGCGTTCCTGCCCGATTCCGTGACTACCTGGCTGCTACCAGCGATGGCGGACAGACCTGGCGTACCACGGGGGAGCTTCCCGCCAACTTCCACCCCGGAGCGACTTACGCACTGCAACTGGCGTTCCGCAACCCGAGCGAAGGTTACGTGCAGAGCACTGGCCCGCCCGAGACTTTGTTCACCGACGACGCCGGGCGAACTTGGTCGTCACTGCGTGCATCCGGCTGGCCGACGGCCCTTTCGCTCGCAGGCTCGTCATTGTGGATCGTCTCGGAGTTCTGCCCGGCGCCACTGTTGCCGCCAGATGGGCTGTGCCCGAGCAAGCTCCTTGTTTACCCGCTCGGACACCTGACACCTGCGAGCGAGACGCCTATCCCGACACGAGGTATCCGCGCCTCGCAAGGAATCTCGGCAAGCACCCGAGCCGCCACGCTGTTCGACCGTCTCGGACCCGCTTCTGCTGTCGTCGAGGAAGGTGGTGAAGGCTCGCCATCGAGCCTCCTTCTTACCGCTGACAGCGGCAGGCACTGGAAGGTCCTCAGCAACCCGTGCGAGGGTCTCATCCCGACCGGCCTCGTGGCCCTCAGCTCAGCTCACTGGGACCTGTTTTGCGAACTGGACGGAGGCATGGAACATGGGCGGACCCGTCTTTACGCCACGAGTGACCAGGGAAGGACCTGGAGGCTTATCGCCGAAGGCAACCTCGAAGGACCCAACCTTGGAAACATCGGTGCCGAGATGGCCTTCGATCTCACCCTCAGCGGCAACGGTCGTGTCTTGTGGCTCCTCGGTGCTGTCGGCGGTGTTGCAAGCAGCACCGACGGAGGGAGCAAGTGGACACGTGCAGGTATCGCGACGGGCGGCTACGGCACCCGACTTGTCACGGCCGGACCGACCAGTGCCTGGCTGCCCCTGCCTGGCTACGGCCTGTACCGCACGACCAACGGGACAACCTGGACCAAGCTCACTTGACCGAAACAAGTCGTGCCACGACGAGGAGAATGAGCAAGCTTGGTGTGGTCGCGATAGTGGCCATAACGTTGATGCTTGCTGGCTGTACCAGTAGTGCCCAGACCACAAGCCCGAACAAGCCGACATCCTCGGCGAAGACGACGACTCCTCCATTCGGCGGCGACAGGACGACTGCACGCTTGCCTCGGCGTCTACGCCCCCACCGCCTTGGGCCACCACGGAGCGTCTCTCATCTGGTCCCGAAGATTGGACGCAACGTCCAGGTAGAGCCGAAGTTCTGAGTCTCGAACAACATCAACCGATACATCCGTGACGTTAGGTGAGCAGTGACGGCCCATGCGGACGAGGTCATGGGGAACGCCATGAGGACCACCGAAGAGAAGCCGGCTCCCTTGAGCAGGGCGATGTGCCACTCCGTGTGGTCTCCCGTCAGCACCCCGACGGTCGTCGTTCCGCCGCTGTCGCAGCCTCCGCAGCTCGCGGCGAGGTAAGCGGTCGTGGAGTTCTTGGCGACCTCTAGTGCATCAGGTTGCGCCGACGGCGCAGCGGGGAGCTTCTGGGTGGCGGGGTTGACTCCGGCGAGCCGCCAGGACCTGCCGCCGTTCGAGCTGTCGTAGACGCCGTACGTCTCCCCTCCTGCATAGCCCGCACCAGCTGGCACGACGAGAGCCCAGATGGTCGTCGGGGCGGCGCAGGAAAGAACCGGCATGCTGTAGGGAGGTAGGCCAGTCTCGCGTTCGAGTGTCGGCGGGAGTCGACGGTTCGACCAGGTCGCACCCCCGTCGACGGTCTCTGAGATGATCGGCGACGGCTTCGAGTGCGCAGTGCCCGCGATCCAGCCCGTACCCGCGCCGACGAAACACGCCGTCGTCGCCGGCGTCGGCGTCACAAGGCGCTGCCACGTTGCACCGGCATTGGCCGTCCTCCAGAGCACGCCGTCGGCAAGGCCCCATCCGTCCCTGAGAGTCGTGAATGAGATCCATGCGAGCGCAGGTAGCAGGCTTCCTGACGGCTTCCATGTCGAGCCTGCGTCGGTGGTCGAGAACAGCCCTTCCCGGGTGAGAACAAAGCCGTCTGTCGGAGTGAGGAATTGCACCTGCTCGACCGTGCCGAGCCCTGGCCGGATCTCCGACCAGGAGCGTGCGGCGTCGACCGTGTGGGCGAGGTAGTCCGACTCGGCGATGTAGCCGTCATCGAGCGTGGGGAACGAAATCGATGCCGGAGCAGAGCTCACCTCCGCCGCCGTGGTCGAGGAAAGGGGTTCGATCGCCGACGTTCGTGTCCCGGTGGGGTGCTGAGTCGGCGAGCTGGACGCGGGAGATCCCCAGCTCGTAAGGGCAAGTACGACGATCGCGAGCATCGCGGCCGGACACCGGGAGCGACTTCCACGGAGAATTGACACCTTACCAACCTCCATTGTCTTCGACGCTGGGCAGGGGCAGAACGTCGCGACGCATTCCCGTGCCTGGTTACACATTCCAGCAGAATCCGATGTTGGTAGACAGGGCGCGCAGTCGCTAGTGCACGAACCGTGACACGATGAAGCCGATGCGAACCTGGCGCATCGTCGCCCTTACGACAGTGGCATTGGCGGCAGCGGCGTGCAGCACGTCCTCGACGACGACCACGATGACCACCGTTCATGTGGGAACGTCAAGGACGACCACGACCACCACCGCTCATGGGAGAACCTCGACGACTTTGCCGTCAACGCCGGTTGTGCTCCGAACGACTCCGCCTCGGCCCGGCTCACGTTGTGGCAATTACAAGGTCGTGCTGCGCCCCGGTACCACGGTCCCAGGGGTCTATCTCGCCGCGTTGGAGGTCCTGAGCCGGACCACAGCCATCGGCGTCACCCAATCGGAGATCTACTGTTCGACCGGACCGGGTGGCGGGGGCTTTGAGGCATTCCCGGCCTGGCTCGTCGTCTCGACCGACGGTGGGCGCGTATGGCGAACCACGGGGTCGCAACTACCTCGGGCGCTGAACACAGTCGGCACGCTCGCCTTCTCGTCAAGTGACAGGGGTTGGCTCGACGCCAGCAGCAACCTGGCTTTCACCGCGAACGGGGGCCGTTCCTGGCAGGTGGTCAGGCTCGACGGAGCCGTCGAGTCGTTGGCGAGCGACGGTCGGTACGTTGCTGCGCTGGCTGTGAACTCGTTGGGCAACACCGCCCGGGTGTGGCGCCTGTCGGCCACGAGCACGCACCGTGAACCTGAACCTGTTCTGCATCCACCGCCTCGATCACAGTGGTCGCTCATGGCCGTGCTTCCTCGGTCCGGCGACATCGTCGTCTACTTCCAACCTTTCCAAGGTTCTGCCCCGCTCTACGTAATCGACATGTCCCAGTCTCAGTGGCGGACGACGACGATGCCGTCGTGTCTCCACGGTGAGTTCGACTCGTTGGTCGGGACATCCGAGGACACACTCGCTACCATCTGTAGCTTGGGAGACGTCGGCATGAGGCACGAGCCGAAGACCTTCTTCCTCTCGGTGAACGGTGGTCGGACATGGCAGCGCCGCAGTGCCGCGCTGAACCCGGGTGGTCCTGATCCATCTGGTATTCCCCCGTTCGTCCTGATGACCCTGGCGGCTTCGTCACCCACGACCTATTACATGGCAACAATCGACGAAGTGAGTGTCTCTAGCGACGCGGGCCGGACCTGGACGCAGCTTGCAATCGGAAACGCTGCCGCCGGGGGCGCCCCCGGCGCAACATTCTCGTTCGTCGACCCGGAACATGGTTGGTTGCTCATTCCGGGCGCAGCGCTGCTCAGAACAACGGACGGCAGGCTTTGGACAGCCTTGGACACGGCACCGCTCTGATCGCGCGCCCCGACGCCTCATGCCCAAGTCGTACTCAGCGTCTGGGCGGTCCCGGCGACGGGCTTGGCGGACCAGAGGCCGGCCAGACGGTTCGGGACCCTGTTCCGGGGCAGCGTTCGGATCGGACTGCCATGTACCGCCGGCTCAGCGCGTTGCCTGCCAGGCGGGCGTGCCACTCCCGTGCCACAGCGAGTGGCACGGGAGGGTCAATCCCGGTATCGGGCGGTCAGTACCGGACACACATAAATGCCGATCTACCTGCTCTGACGCGATGACCGTGAGGTAGTGGACTCGGGCCGATCTGGTCTGGGCGCGCCTGAAAAGCGCGGGATGACCTTCGATCGCCGGCGTTCTTCCTTGAAGCTCCGCTCGATATGAGGTTCGTCGTCCGACAGCCGAGGCGGTGACGAACCGGCAGGCGGTGGATCGCCAACAGCGCCTCGAGATCGTCCTCCAAAGCCGTCCAAGTGGGCCGATCCACCACTTGAATCGCGACCGATACTGCCGTAGGTCGGCCCGTCTTGGCGCAAATCATCGGCCAGCGGCCTTCGGCATGATGCTGGCGCGTCGTGGTGCGATTAGGGCCATGGATCGACCGTGGTTCCCATAGTTGCCTAAAGGGCCGGGGCACTCCGAAGCGGGGCTCCTCCGGTGACAGCAGCTCTACGTGAGCGTGCGGGCAGACCCACCCGGCGTCTGACACAAATCTGACACAGCAGTGTGGCAGATGACGGTTACTCGTGGTCAGTGACGGTTCACAAAAGCGCAGTTCAACAATGATTTCTAGCCACGCGTCCAGCTGGGGATAACTCCCTGAATGACACTGATAATGCTGAGGTCCTCAGTTCGAGTCTGAGTAGCCCCACTACAAAATCCCTGCTAACAGGTTTAATCTCGAGGGTGTCACCCCTACTTGGTAGGTTGGTCCCAACTTCAGTCCCAACAAATGTTGGGACTGGTGACCAGCGGAAGTGTGGTGGCCGGCAGCATTCGACCAAGGCTCGACAAGGGCGCCGACGCTTGGGAGCTGCGCGTTTACCTCGAACGAGATGCCGCTGGGCGAGTTCGGCACAAGAGCCGGCTCTTTCACGGCACGAGGCGAGCCGCCGAGCGCGAACTCGCTCACCTTGTGGCTCAGCAGGACGAGATTCCAGAGGTGGTTCCTGATCAGGCGACGCGACCTTGGGGCCCATCCACTTCGTTCAACGACGCCATCGCAAGTTGGCGGGACAACGGCTGGCAAGACTTGAGCCCGCTGACCGCAGCACGGTACGAGAGCGTGTGGCGCCTCCATATCGAGCACGGCATCGGAAGGCAGCGCATTGTCTCGACCGGGCCATACGACGTAGAGCGCTACTTCCGCAAGCTCAAGAAGGAAGGCGCCGGCCGAGAGACCGTCCGATATGTCCGCGCAGTCCTTCACCGCGCGTGCCGGCTTGCCCGCAAATGGAGCGGGAACACGCTTCCGAACCCAGTAACCGACACGTAGCTCCCGTCTTGGTCGGCGGCTGAACAACCGACTCCAGTACGAGCCCCAACTTTGGCCGAGGTGCTCGCAATACTTCGTGCCGCCGCAGACCTTGACGTTCGCTACCGGGTTGGCCTGCAGGTCGTCGTGGCGACTGGGATGCGCAGGGGGGAAGCATGCGGGCTTCGCTGGAGCGATATCGACAGTGATCACCGGACGTTGATGATCGACGAGGCTGTAATCCCGGCAGAAGGTGGTGCTGCTGTGAAGAGTCCGAAGACTCGGGCCGGAATCCGACGAGTCGCGGTCGATTCCGGAACCATCGCCGCCTTGGCCGAGCTCCGGCTTGCCCAGTGCGAACTGGCTGCTGTTTGCGACGTCAGCGTTCGCGACGACGGGTTCGTGCTTTCGATGGAGCCAGGTGGTGTCACTCCGCTTCACCCAGACTCGCTTTCCCACGCTTTTGCTACGGCGCGTGAGCTTGCAGGAGTTGCTCCCGAACTGCACTTGCACTCCTTGCGCCACTTCCAAGCCACAGCGCTCGATGCTGTTATCTCGGAACGCCAGAGGCAGTCGCGCCTCGGGTGGTCGACGGTTCACATGGCCCGTCACTACACGGACGCAGTCGATGAGGAGGACCGACGGGCCGCCGAGCACTTGGGACGACTGCTCTCCATGAACGGCGATCCGCAGGCGTGACACCGGCAAGCTGGCGTCGCGAGACTGTTCGAAGTTGATGGGGCGCCAACCGATAGCGGTGCCGGCGTCAGCGACTCGGCGAGCAGCATTCGATCGACCGCGGCGCGAGGGACTCGCATTGTCGCTCCCACTCGGACTATCGGCAGCGGCAGCCCTGAGCGCGCGATCGTCCGGTAGAGAGTCGACCGGTGAACCCCAAGGAGGTCGGCGACCTCCGAGATGGTGAGCAAGAGGTTGGTAGAGCGCACACGCTGTCGAGCAGGGCGTGGCCGCGATTTTTGGGGCAGATTCCTATCCAAGGGTTCACTGCCGATTGCGCCGAAGCTCTTGTTATCTGTGCTCGAGTACTTCGAGTCCAACCCTGTGACGACGACCATTCGCGCCTCCCGTCTCGAGGCTGACCGCGCGATCGGCCTCTACTAAAGAAGCACTGGTCGCTCCAGGCTATCGATGAGACGCGATCAAAGCAGTGCTCTGTCGCACTGCTGCCAGCGGCCGCACTGCCCGAGGAGGCGACCCGATCGATGGGTAGCGCGGCCGGGTCAGGGCACCAGGATCAGTGCTCGGCCCGGCCTGTATGCCGCGAGACGATCGCCGTCCCTAACCCAATACGCCCCCGCAGACGTCGGTGCCCGGGCCGTTGGTGATGAAGAGCGGCGTCGAGTTCAGGATGAGGAAGCCGGACCAGCCGTAGGTGCGGGCGTAACGGACCCAGTCGCTCCGCGACACCGTCCAGACCGCGCCTTGCGCCGGGTCGAGCAGGTCGGTCTCCATTTCGAAGCTCACGTGCTCAAGGTCGACTTTCCACAACCGGTCCTCGGGCAGCTTCCGGTCCGCCGCTGTCCTGGCGCAGGAGACGAAAAAGGTCGCGTAGTGACCAGCTCGATCGATCGCGGCGACTTGCCCCACCGCCGCGTCGTCCCTGAGCGTCGGAAAGGACGCGGCGTCGTTCAAGTACGGGATGTGCGCTGGTGGCTTGGTTACCGTAGTTGAGACGTGGACGAAGCCGCTGTGCTGAAAGCTCCACACGCTCACCGCTCGGCCGCTCGGACAGCAGGTCGGGTCTCCAGCAGGTCCGTACCACAGCTCGTGGACGACGATCCGGCCACCGCCGATGGCGATCTTGCCCGCGTCGAAATACGGAACGTGGCCGACGACGTACGCAGCGGGTTGTTGTGGCGTGAGCACGCCGAGCACGGTCGGGACAGCTCCTGCGGTGCTCTCGATCACCCACCTGTCGGCGAGCTGCCCGTCGGCGGTCCCGCCGCCGTTGTCACACCAGACGTCGAGGGCGGCGACGGGTTGGTGTGTGGAGAGAGCCCCATCGTGGACAGTCGAGAGAAAGACGTGCACTCGGGGCGTCCCTGGCCAGCGCGTAGATTTCACGAACGCGTGGCCCTCGTGCAGGTGGATCGGCCGGTTGGACCCGCACACCTGGCCCGGCAGCACGGCGTCGTTCCAGTCCGGCGGGTGGTGGTGAGAAGCCGATACGACCGTCGACATCGCACGTCCAGCCGGCATCGGATCATCGATCGCGCGGAAAGCCGTCGTCATCGGTCGCGGCGACGCGGCGCTGGCCGTGACCATCCCGGTGGCACCCGTCAACGCGAGCAGGGAGCCGACCGCGGCGAATCGCAGGAACGTCGCTCTTGCCGAACGGTCTCTCGACCACGACTTCATTGGCCGATTGTGACATCCCTCAGTCGCCTGGGGATGGGCGCGCCGGCAACCTCAGCCCGCGGTCTCACGCCAAGCCTGCCGTCGATGTGCGGCCATTTGACCCGCTCGTCAGCCTGGTCCAGCAGGAGATCCGGAATGGCAGTTCGGGTGTCGCCGACGACGACCGGGGGACGTCCCACCCCTCCTCCACCCACCCCTCCTCCAACCACCCCTCCTCCAACCACCCCTCCTCCAACCACCCCTCCTCCAACCACCCCTCCTCC
>Ga0187888_1002454_pt1 | contig 15849 bp, 12 predicted proteins | sample June2016WEW_7_40_FD_132987 | JGI IMG/M metagenome (GOLD analysis project Ga0187888, IMG submission 132987) | Peatland microbial communities from SPRUCE experiment site at the Marcell Experimental Forest, Minnesota, USA - June2016WEW_7_40 | ecosystem: Environmental > Terrestrial > Soil > Wetlands... | reverse complement strand
GACCCGAGCGCCGATTCAAGCCCGGAATGGATGGCGGCCTCACGGCCGCCGTCTTGGTCAGCCCGCCACACCATCTAAGGACTGCCGAATTTTTGTCCAAACGATGGGGTCCACCTCAATCGGAGCCTCCGGTATGGTTCCGTCTCCCGATTACGGCACAATCGTTCCACAAAAGAACCCAACAGCATTCCACGAGGCGGTTTTCAAGGCATTGAATCGAGACTGGGACCGTGCCGGAATCTCGCATTGGGGCCGCTCCCGATGTTGGGGTACCGTGGTGCGCGAGGTGATGGAGAGCTTTGCGGATGCCATTGCTCTTTATCGGAAACCCCGAAAGGCGCTCAGTAGGAAAGTCAGCGGGAATATATAAACATGTGTGGCATCAGTGGACTTTTCTATTTTGACCGCCAACGGCCAGCCGAGGAGTGTGTCATCCGCCGCATGCGAGAGGCGACCCGCCATCGCGGCCCCGACGATTCTGGCATCTATGTCAAGGGAAATGTAGGGCTCGGGTTCAATCGTCTGAGCATTATCGACCTGGCTGGCGGCCATCAGCCATTATGCAATGAGGATGGCTCCGTTTGGATCGTCTTTAATGGTGAGATCTACAATTTTCAGGAGCTCCACAACGATTTGGTGAACCGGGGCCATCGCTTCCGCACGCGATCCGATACTGAAACGATCGTGCACGCTTGGGAGGAGTTCGGCGAGAAGTGTGTCGAAAAGCTTCGCGGCATGTTTGCGTTTGTTATTTGGGACAACCGGCAGCAAGTACTGTTCGGTGCCCGGGACCGCATCGGCATCAAGCCTTTTTACTACTACCAGGATGCCCAGGGTCTTGCATTCGCCTCAGAGATGAAATCGCTGTTAGAAGTTCCTTGGATCGAGCCTGAGGTCGAGACCGGGGCTTTACAAGAGTTCCTGCGGTGCCGGTATGTGATCGCACCCCACACGATGCTCCGTGGGATCCGTAAGCTCGCACCCGGTCACACCATTCGCGCAGATTCCGCGGGGATTCGGATCGAGAAGTATTGGGAGGTTCCACTCGGCGCCCCACGCGAGATCGGCGAATCCGACGCGATACATGAAACCGGAGCACTGCTCCAGGAATGCGTGAAGACACATCTGGTATCGGACGTGCCGCTCGGGGCCTTTCTTTCGGGAGGACTGGACTCAAGTTGCATCGTTGGTCTGATGGCGCGGTTAGGGGTTCGAGACATCAAGACGTTCTCCATCGGATACAACGGCCCCGAAAACGAACTCGACTACGCAAGAATCGTTGCGCGGCATTTTCATACCGATCACCATGAATTACGCCTCACTCCGCTGGAGTTCCGGGATGTGTTGCCTAAAATCGTCTGGCATATGGACGAGCCAGTTGGAGATACGGCTTCAATCCCGCTATTCTACCTTGCAGAGTTTGCGCGACGAGAGGTCACCGTGGCATTATCCGGCGAAGGATCGGACGAAATATTTGGAGGATACCCGGGCTACACGACAATGCTTAAGTTGGGCCGATTGAACCGGATTCCAGGGGCGAACATCGTCGGGCGCGCCATTGGATCGCTGGCGGCGGACACAAAGGTCCGTAAGTACGCGGATATGCTTGGCCGGCCGCTGGAATGGCGCTATCGAGGAGTGGGCGGACTCTTCTCCGAGAGTCAAGCTGCGCGGTTGCTTGGAGAGGCCCCGGACGGGTTCGACGGCGTTGCAGCCACCTATGGAAACTGTACAGGCCTGCCAGATCTAACGCGAATTTCCTACCTGGATCTGAAGACATGGCTGCCCGATGACCTACTTGTCAAGGCCGATCGCATGAGTATGGCTAATTCGCTTGAGCTGCGCGTCCCATTCCTCGATCACGCTCTGGTCGAGCATGCCGCGCGCTTGCCGAACCACCTCAAAGTGCGTGGCAGCGTCACCAAGTATCTGTTGAAGAAGTGGGCCGTCGGTCTACTGCCGCCCGAGATCGTCTACCGCACCAAAAAGGGGTTTCCGGTTCCCACCAGATCCTGGTTCCGCGCCGATCTCGCTGATTGGGTGGGGGACAAACTGCTCGCTAGGAACGGAGCAGCGAGAAAGTTCTTCGACGCCCGTGAGATCAAACACGTTTTGGAGATGCATGGGCGTGAGGATCGCAGTGAGCAGATTTACTCGCTACTGGTTTTCGATGCCTGGCATGAACGGTTTGTACGTCAAAGTCCCCGTGCAGTCGATCCCGATCCCTATCAACAGGTCCTACCGGCGACCACTGGCTGAACCCCGGGGGCCCGAACCATAGAAATCACCCGCTCCGCGTTCCGTTCCCACAAAAAGCCTCGCTCGGTTATGGCTTGGCGCGCATTCCGTCCCAACCGTTCTGCGTGAGCGCGATCTTCCGCGATTGCACGTAAGGCAGCGGCCAGACTTTCCGCGTTTCCTGGGGTGAAAAACTCCGCTTCTAGCTCCCCCAGCAATTCCAGAATATTCTCCTGCTTGGGTGCTACAATCGCCTTTCCGAGCGCCATGTATTCCAGGATCTTCATCGGGCAGCAGTATTCGTTCGCTGCGGGTTGAACCGCGATATCGATTAGATTGAGATACTGAGGCACCTTTTCGTGAGGCAGAGGACCCGTGAAGACGACCGCATTCGTCAGGCCGTATCGCTCTACCGCTCGCTGGAGATCTTCCATCGCCGGCCCATCCCCGATCAGAAGCAGTGCTGCGTTTCGCGCCGCCAAGTTTGCCTTGCAAAACGCCTCCACCAGCATTTCCAGTCCGTGCCACTTCCGAAACCAACCGACAAATCCGATGATCGTCTTGTCCTGAAGGCCTAAGGAGGTCTTCAGTTCTGTCGGGGTACCCGCAGCCATAAATAGCTCCGTTCGGACACCGTTCGGCATCACCAGGAGTTTTTCCTGCTTCACTCCGAGCTCTATCATGATGTCGCGCAAGGGCGTGGAAACGATGATCACTTTCGTCGCCATGTTGCAGATCACCCGCTCCGTCCACTTAGCGAATCCGAGGGCCCGAATCTGGTTGTCGCGCTGTTGCTCCAGAGCGAAGGGCGAGTTGACTTCGAGCGCAATCGGCTTCCGAAACAGGCGCGCCACCAGCACGCCGGTGAAATTAAACAATGAGTAACGTTCGTACAGGAAATCCGTTCGTTTGGCCATCAGTCTCGCGGCCAGCAACGGTATCCCGACAAGGTTGTAGCCGAGTTGCACCACTTCATACGCTAACGGAATTCGGCGCACGATTTTCTGCCAGCGAACATCGTCGGCATCACGGGAAGCGTTCTCTTTCTCAGTATCCGTCGATACCAAAGAAACGATTTCCACCTCATGGCCCAGCTCCGAGAACGCGTTCGCCATCTCCAGAATATGGATTCTTTGTGCGTCCGTGGATCGTGTTCGATGGTGATAAACAATGCGCATGCGTCACCGATTCACTTTCGCCCATAACACGGACTGTGCTCCAGTGAGACCTTTGATCAGACCGATACCGGCTGCAATCTGTCCGAACAGGAAGTAGAAGGGAGCGTCAAGAGCTCTATGGGACCGATTCAAGAGCATTCTCACCCCAGCAACCACACTCAGAAGCAGGAACCCTCCAAGAACAAACTTGGACATATGTAGGTCCAACCTTAGGAGCGCCACACCGAGCGCCATTGCTCCCACAATAGGGGAGACCCATCGCAGAAGCTTGTGCGAGAGAAAGACGAACCAAGCGCGAGCTGACGCACAGCTCGGCCACCCATTTCCTCTCAGCAGGCTCTGCAATGCTCCCGCACCGATGCGCGTCTTACGGCGGAATTCTTCTTTCAAACTCAAAGATCCTTGCTCCCAACCTAACGCGCTGGGCTCGAACACGACGCGGCGCCCTTGGCGGATTACAGCCATAGGGATGACAAAGTCCTCAATCACGGTGTCCGGTAGCGGAGCTTGAAATAGCTCGCGCCTCAGTGCATACATTGCTCCATCCGCTCCCACCATTGAATAGAACCGCGAAGCATTCTCCTGCAGCGCCCACTCAACCGAATAGTAGTCGCTTGTGCCGGTAGTCAAGGGAGCTGCAGTACCTGTCAATACCACCTTGCCCGATACGCAGCCCACCGAAGCGTCCTCGAACCTTTTCACCAGATTCTTGATCGCTTGCGGATCGTACATCACATTCGCGTCAGAGAACACCACGACATCCTGCTTCAGAGTCGGGACAACCTCGATCAAGTTCTTTACCTTGCCCCGCCGCTCCGGCTGATCGATCAATTGGATCCCTGCCGACCTATACTGCTGAGCGATCGAAGCTGTGCCGTCAGTGGAACCGTCGGAGATAACCACGATCTCCAACTTATCTCGCGGATAGTCGAGAGCGAGAGAGTTGCTGATCTTCTGGCCGATGATGTTCTGTTCGTTTAGCGCGCAGATTACCAAAGCCACCGATTCGACGTCATTCGATCGTTTACCTCCCTTGTGGGCAAACACCCGGGCCAGAACGGTGAGGATTGGTGCGTAGAAGACGAAAGGATAAACAAACAGGATAAGCAGAACTAGCAGAAGTATCAACATCACCGGGATCCATCTTCTAAGGAAACATGCTGATCAGCCGCGGTCCCAGCATCCTCGTCACGGGTATAGGGAGGTGCTTCCAAACATTGATCGCCATACTGAATTTGCCGTTCGTCGGGCTGTAATTGGGTACGTCTTGTCCGCGAAGCAGAACGATGTTGTACGGCAGTTCCCGCATCTCCGTCCCCCAGTGCGTTTTGAATTCGAAAGCGCCCGTGCCCTTCTTTGACCGTCCGAACTCAAATGTTTTGTATCCATTCTGGCCAGCCCACAGCAGGTGATCAAAGTACATATACGTGTTTGGCGCCAGCGCGCTGAACTCCTGATCGGCTGCTGCGTAGTACGTATGCATGGTCTCTCGGAAGTAAAAATTCATGCTGACGGCCATCACTCGTCCCCTCAGAAGCACTTCTCGAATGTCAACCATTCCCTTGAAAGCTCGGAGAAGCCCCCGGAAATGCTCTTTGGGGAAGCAAGGCGTTCCTAGCCGGCGCATTGTCCGCGAGTGCAATCTCTCGAAGTTTTCGATATTCTCATTTTCGATTCGTGTCGTAAATGGCGTCTTGAGTGCCTTGCGGACCATATTGCGTGTCTTCTTAGGGATGGTTTCGAAAAGCCCGCTCTCGGTGTCGCTCAAGCTCTTAGTGAATGTCGCGTATCGATCAATGTTAGGCTGGGCCGTTGCTTGTTCCGCGTGCCCATTTCGTAGTTCAATGTACTCGACTCCCAATTCCTGACCAAGCGCATTGGCGTAGTCTAATAGTGCATTAAGGACTTCGAGGGATTCCGCCAAAGCGCCACCGTAAACCGCAAAAGGCGATGAGATCAGAGCTTTCTTGATCACCAGATTCTGCACAAGAAACAACGGCAGCACCCCCCGTAGTATGTCGGCTTCCATTGCCATCAGGTACGTCGATCGAAAGCCGAACGTGTTTTCAATGCAATGCTTCCAGGCGGTCAGATGAAACGGTGTCCCGTAAGGATGCCGGTGGACGAATTCATCCCATAGGGGCGCGTCCTCAATTCGGAAGGTTCTTATTCGAATCGACATCCGTGTTCACTGTCTCCCGACAGGCACAGCATTCGTCTTTGAGCCTGCGCAGGCTGCGGACACAACGGAAACTGCAGGGAAGGGATACACATCGCCGACGGCGGAGAAACGAAAGTCCTGAAACATTTGTTTCAATTTACCCTGCATGGTCCCAACCCCTCCATAGGTTCGGATACGAGAGATAACGCCCTTCGTGACGCGAGGCTGATGTGGGTCCACTTCCCAAGGATGAGTGTAAATGCAGGCAGGCTTCTGCTCCACACGATTAATGTGCCGAATTCCGGCGGCCGTGTACCGATACGGGAAGAGACGCAAGTATCCTCCGCCTCCGACTGGAGTTACCTGTTTGATCGAGAGGCGCACGGTCGCGATCGGGACTTCAAGAATTGGACCCGAATGCGTGTGGATGGTGTGCGCATGCCTGCGGAAACCGGGTACTCCATAACGGTCATGAACAATGGGGTAAATGCTGGAATCATGGGTAAAGCCCAAGTCCGCTAGAATCTCCAGCGCCCACAAGCTTCGGGATACGATTGAGTAACTGGGCGCGCGGTACAGCTTAGGCCTCACTCCGCACGCGTCCTCAATCACTCTTATCGCGCGGAGCGTATCACTTTTGAACTCCTGAGGCGTGAGGCTGTACACCAGCTTGTGATGATAGCTATGGCAGCCAATTTCATGACCGGCATCGGCTATTCGCCTCACCAGCTCGGGCTGGTTGTCGGCAATCCAGCCTAAGACAAAGAATGTGGCTCGCGTCCGATGCTCGGCCAATAAGTCGAGAAGGAAATTCGTTCCGATTTGGATCCGCGCCGCAAAGCGGGACCAGTCGCTCTCGCCCGTGGAGACCTCGGTTGGGTGGAAATAATCTTCCAAATCAACACTAAAGATGTTTCTCATGCCGTTTCGCGGCGAAACAGCTTCAGCAGGCCTACGGCGACCTGTAGGAAAATCGATACCGAGGTAAGGATCAAGTAATCCGCCGCGCGCTGGACCATGGGAAACGCCACTGCGTAAGTGGCAATTCAGTTGCCGAAGAGAGAGAACACACATCCCTCTCTTAGCGATGAAATAGGACAACAACGGTGCAAAACCAGGTCAAACAGTCCCAAACTTTGGGATCTTGCTCGGAAGATGAGCGTTCCCCGCAAGAAATGGGAGGATAGCAGTGTGACCGGACCAATTCGCATTCTTTGCGTCGCTGGAGCACGGCCTAACTTCATGAAGCTGGCGCCCCTCTTCCGAGCTTTTTCCTGCGATCCTGCATTGGTTCCCGTGCTCGTGCATTCGGGCCAGCACTACGATTACTCCATGTCTGGGCAATTCTTTAGCGATCTCGGGTTGCCACTGCCGTCCTACAACCTGGAAGTGGGCTCCGGGTCACACGCTCAGCAGACGGCCGAGATCATGAAGCGGTTTGAGGACGTAGTTCTCAAGGAGCGACCTTCGGCAGTCTTGGTCGTCGGAGACGTAAACTCGACCATGGCTTGTGCACTGGTTGCAAAGAAGCTCGGCGCCTCTGTGATACACGTGGAGGCGGGTCTGCGTAGTTTTGATCGCTCCATGCCAGAGGAGATCAACCGGCTGGTAACGGACGCGATTTCCGATCTCTTGCTGGTCACCGAAGAGAGTGGTGTGCACAATCTCGAAAAGGAAGGCGTGGCCCCGGAGAAGATTCATTTCGTCGGGAACCTGATGATCGATTCTCTGTTTTTCCACCTGGAGCGCGCCCGAAACTCGCCCATCCTGGATGAGCTGGGACTCCGAGGAAAGAGTTTCGGCCTGGTCACTTTGCACCGACCCTCTAACGTCGACGACCACGCGCAGCTTCAGGAAATCCTGGGCGGTCTACAGATCATTTCGCAAGACCTGCCGCTTTACTTCCCCGTGCATCCGCGAACGCGAGCGAGGCTGGACGGTCAAGAGCTGGCTCCAGGACTTCGGCTGTTGGAACCCTTAGGCTATCTCGACTTTGTGTGCCTGATGTCTCATAGCGCGGTTGTCCTGACAGACTCCGGTGGCATTCAAGAGGAAACCACAGCGCTGAGTATTCCCTGTCTGACGCTGCGGAACAACACCGAGCGCCCCGTCACGATCGACGAAGGCACCAACACACTGGCTGGGACCAACCGGGCGAGCATTCTCGCCGCGTGGCAGGAGCTGAAGAGTACGCCGAAGCTGGGCAGGGTTCCTGAACTGTGGGATGGAAATGCAGCCAAACGGTCGATTGTGGCCATCCGAGCCTTGTTCTCATCCACGCGCTGAACATTTCCCGACATCAGCTCGGAATGTGCGCTACACCCATCCCCGTATCCAATACCATCCGTACCCAATCATTTCATGTAGCGTAGCTTCATTGCGGCGAATCGCTTTCCAACTCGGCAATAACTCTTCAGCAAGAGGGCCGAATTGCCGAAACCTGCACGGCGCGGGAAGTACTATGATCCCCTGCTTTCGAAAACATGCTTCCGCTCTGGGCATGCTTGTTGCGTCCACCACGAGTGCGATCCTTTGGATTCGTTTGTCCTTCAGAATTTGAGAGCCAAAAAGCGCGTTCTCGTAGGTCGAACGAGAACGATCTTCGGACCAAATCGAATCGGGGGATATGCCTGCCTGCTCAAGCAATTGCCGCATGACCACAGCAGCCGGTTGGCTATCCCCGGACTTAATTCCTCCGCTGACCAGAATTGGAATCCCCGGAAGATGTTGGTGAATCCAGGCAGCATACTGACATCGCTCATAAGTCTCATCATCCGGCAGAGCATACGGACGTTCGAAGTGGGGAGGCTGCACTGCAGAAGAGAGCACAACGATCGCTTGGATCGGCCCAGAAGTAAAGGGGCGAATAGCGTATCGAGCCTTTAGTGGGCGAGAAAGCAACCAGTCGGCCGGAGGCCACGATAGGATGAAGAGCCCGATGATCCCCACGGATAAGAAGCTATTCCGTCGATCACCGCGCAACAACGCTAGGGCCACGAGAGCAACAAGCAAGAACACGGCTAGTAAAGGTTCGGTATAAGTCATTAACGTATTCTGGCAAGTCGTTCTTGTTAGGTCCAGCCGTGGTAATTCGTTTTTTACCTTCGGGCAGGTCTCTTCAGCGCATCCGGGCTGACGTCTTGCTTTCCTCGCGGCTGCAAATTACACTCACAGTGCGACTGTATGAGATCGCTCACTAGATGCGTGTTCGGCTTGATCTCCGCGATGATCCTGTTTGGCCAATCCTTGCATGTGCCGCCATCCCAGACCGATCTGAAGACGCCCGGGGTATTCTCTGTAACCATTGATTCGCCGCCAGACAAGGCACCCGTCGCGCTGCAGTGGGATTTTTCGGTTCCACCCGTGATCGCGCTCAGCGCGGCAGACATTACTATCGGTAAAGCGGCCGCGGCGGCCCGGAAATCCCTCACTTGTACGATACGGACTACTAAGCCGGCGGCGCGCGGAATGAGGTATGCCTGCATTCTGGCTGGGGGGCGCGACCCGATTGCGAACGGCCCAATCGCCGTAGTCCAGTACCGCGCCCAATGGGATGTCAAAGGTGCTCCCATCCGGGTGGAGATCGAAAATGTTCTCGGGGCCTCAGCGGATCTGAAGCGAATCCCGATCCCGAATGTTGACGCGATTATCGACATCCAATAGGCACATTTCGTTTTCGACGCGACTCATTAGCCCAACTAAAAAGGGAGCCATCGAGGGAGCCACCGGAATGGAAACAGGTGAAAACCACGGGCAAATTGGACGACGCCAATTTTGCAAGTAATTGAAAACAGTAATGGGGTGGACGCGATGGACGTGCCTCCCTGTACTTTGTAATCAGAGGGTCGGGGTTTCAAGCCCCTCCGCCAGCTCCATAACATTCTTTCCTGCGCTCATGCGCAAACCGGCCTACCCGGGATTACGGCAATCGCAAACGCCCTTCCCGCTGCCGACCAGTTGAACTGCTGAGCATTGGGCCGCCAGCCTGCCCAGTTCTACAGCACTCAAGCCGCTGTCCAAGAAATCCGTCTCGGTCAGAACGTCATCGCCCTGAATGTGAGTGGCCCATGCACGAACCCCTGAGGTTGGTTTCGGCGCTGTCGGGAGCGGGCAAGCTCCTCCGGTGGTTGCGGCAGAGACGATCTTGATGGCCCCGGTGACCAGGTCTACGCCAGTCAGCGGGTTGGAAAGCAGAGCATTATGCACGTTGAGCGAGAGCAGGCCGTCCGGAGTCACCAAGCAACTGCAGCACTCTGATAGCTCCTGGTTCGGGTCGAACACGTAAAAATCGGCGCATATGTTCCCGCCAGAAGTCCCAACGTTGGTCACGCGGACCGTCTCGCTATAGGAGGGCGAATAGTCATTTGCAAAGTAGCTCACTTTGAAGGTGTCCGGATCAATCGCTTGCGCGGACAGGATGGTGGCACAGCCTGCGAACGCGGCCACGAACGTTAGCGTCCTAAACATTATGTTCTCCTCGGAAGCATGTGTGCCAAAGAATGCTCCTTGGCTGTTATTGCCGGATGGCTAGACCGGCGTGGCCCAGTTTGCTCAAAAACTTTCAACCATCGCCCATCGGAATGAACGAATTCGGGTATCTAGTCATTAGTAAGCTAGATAGGTCCGTCCAGCAAGAGGCCGTTTCTGCTTTCTCGAAGAAACAACGTGCTTCTGTACCGCTCGTACTAGTCGTGGGCCAGGAGTGAGGGCGCTAACCCAAACGTGAAGTTCCCCGCCGCCCTTACCCCCGCGGCAAGGCGGCTCGACCGATCCGGATCCGAGTGGGGGAGGATTTGCGAACTCATTTCTGATAGCATCTGATGCACATCAAAGGACAGAGCCCCGCCGTGACGCGACAGGATGAATTGCGCCTCTCCGAATTTCGTGCGGATCTGCTGCGAACACTGGGTGAGATCTACTCCGAGCTTTGTGCGGTTCGGAGGGCGGTTCGGCCTGCCAGGTTGTTTGGTGAAACCCCTGTCGAGGAACTCATGGACCTCATCGCGTACGTGATCGCCGAATGTGGGGCGGACCAAGCGGCAGCGGTGGTGCAGCCTCGACTCGGTGATGATGAAGCGGAGACAGCGATCCCTGCAAGCCGCGATTTGTGACCACCCCGCTTGCGCTTCGCAGCCTAGGCCTTGAGGAGCGCCTGCACGTAATCGGGCTTCAACGGAAGACGCCGCGCGATCTTTCCCGTTGCGTCATGAAGTGCCGCCGCGATGGCGGGCGCAGCCAGGGCATTCGCTGCTTCCGATCCGCCCCCATAGGCGCCCACCTCGGGCCGGTGCAGCAGCACCACTTTGATCTCGGGAATATCCGCCATCTTCAGGATCGGATAAGTCCGCCAGTCGTGCGCCGTGATCGCGCCTTCATCGAACTTTGCCTCTTCCAGCAGTGCATGGCTGATACCCATCACGGCCCCGCCTTCCACCTGCCGCTTCAACTGCATCGGGTTGACGACGATGCCAGGGTCCACCGCGATGGTCGATTTCTCCACTTTGATGATTCCGGTGCCAGGGGTAACGGCGATCTCACAGACGCAGGCCCAATAGGTTCCCGAGCGGAACATCACCGAGACACCTCGCCCGCGCAAGGGCTGGTCGCCAGTTGATGCAGCATTGCGAACGGGCGACGAGCGCGTCTTCCATCCGGATGCTTCGCGAACCGCCTTCAGGACGCCAATGGCGCGCTCCTCGGTCGCATGATCGATGCGGAACTGGATGGCGTCCGCACCGGCCAGCGCTGCCGCTTCGCTGACGGCCAGTTCGCGCGGATAATTCTGTTGGAATTGCCCCGGCGTCCGCATGCTGTGATCGCGGAGCCCGATGGCGAGCGGCGATTCTTTCTGACCCACTTGGAATGTGCCATGACCGCGTTCCATCAGAACGGAGACGCCGTCATAGATCCATGGGTCGGAGATGTCATTCACTGTCGAGCCGATGAATACGCCCTTTTCGCTCGGAGCGGCCATGGTCGGCAAACCTGCCAGCACCGCGCCCACCGGCCGGTCATCCTGCATGGCAGGCATGTAGTGGTCAATCTGATACGCCATCATCTTGCCGTTCGCATCCAGCCCGATTTCGACGTCGGACAACGACGCCGGCGATTGCGTGGACCACTGGAAATCATCGGGCCGCATCCACTGCACGCGGACGGGCCGGCCCAGCGCTTTAGACAAAATAACCGCTTCGTCTTCCGCGCCTGCGTTCCCACCGTTGGATCGCCCATAGTGGCCCGGACCGGCAAACGTCCGCACCACAATCCGATCGATCGTGATCCCCAGCATCTGCGCGATCTCGCCGCGCAACGCCTGAGGATTCTGGTTATGCGTGTAGATGTGTACCGTGCCATCAGCCTGAACGTCGGCCGTGGCCATGGTTGGCCCGATAGGCGCGTGCTTCATGAACGAAAACTCGTAGGTGGCCGAGAGCTTCTTGGCGGCTCCCGCCATGGCCGGCGGCATTTCACCTCTACTCTTGTCGCTCTTGGTGACGCGCGTGGTTTTCCAGTCGGCTTGCCGCAGGTGCTGGAACAGGTTTGCATCGCCAGGCAAACCTTTCCAATCGGTCCACTTCGTGGCGCCGGCTACCTGTTCAGCGGCGCGAATCGCTTCCCACTCGGTGGGCGCAACCACTCCCACGAGATTGCCTTTTACGACCACCTGGGCGTTCGGAAAACGGTTCTTGTCCAGCTCACCAACCGAAACGAGCGTGGAACCGAGCGTCTTGGGATGCACCATCCGCGCGTGCAGCATGTTGGGCAGCCGTACGTCGGTGGCCCATTGCTCGCGAGCGCTGACTTTGGATGTGATCACGCTGTTCTTATGGGATTTGCCGATGATCGTGTATTCGCTCACCGGCTTCATGGGCGGTTCGCCCGTCACGGTTAATCCCATGGGACTGGTCAGGTCGCCCATCACGGGAATCGTGAGCTTCAACTGCTGGCCCCGCACCAGTTCACCGTACGGCATGCTCTTTCCGCCGCCAGAAACAACGCCGTCCTTGGCGGAAACCTGGTCCTTCGGAACGCCCAGCCGCTGGGAGGCGAGTTCCAGCAAGGCCTGATAAGTGTAAGCCGCCGCCTTGCGAACGTTGGGCGTGCCGCGGCCGAGAAAATCGAACGCGCCGCTGCCGTCCGGTGTGCGATCGGTATCGCCCATCACCACCGTGGTAATGGCCTCAAACGGTGCGTTCAGCTCTTCGGCCACGATCTGCCGATAGGCCGTAAACGTCGTGCCCTGGCCGAAATCGCTTTTACCCGTGCGAATCAGGATGGTGTTGTCCGGATGAATCTCAATCCACGAGCTAGGGAGCGCAGGGTCCAGCGTGTTCTTGGAGATCGTGGTCTTGACGGTCTTCTTGGGGGTGGCCGCGCCCTCAATTCCAAAGCCGACCAACAATGCGCCGCCCGTTTTCACTAGTTGACGGCGCGTCAGAGTTGCGCCAAAAACGTTGACTGGTTTTTCGGTAGGGATAGCCATCGCGTTAGCTCCTCTCCGCCATGATCTTGCCGGCGTGCCGCACCGCGTCGATGATGGCTGTGTAGCTGCCGCAGCGGCACAGATGCGCCGAGGGTCCGGAGGTAGTGAACGCGTCCTTGATCTCCGCGACGGTCGGCGTGGAGACGCGTTCCAGCAACTCAGTCGCCTTGATCATCATGCCGTTCTGGCAGAAGCCGCACAAAGGCGTCTGCTCCTCGATCCACGCTTGTTGAACGGGATGCAGCGTCTTCTCTGCATCTGCCTTGGACAGGCCCTTCTGCTGGGCCCATCGTGCGGGCAACCCTTCCAGCGTTGTGATCTCTTTGCCGGAGACGGCCGAGAGAGGCGTGACGCACGACCGGACTTCCTTGCCATCCAGCAGGACCGAACAGGATCCGCACTGCGCCAGTCCGCAGCCGAACTGCGGACCGGACAGCTCAAGATCGTTTCGCAGGACATATAGAAGCGGCGTATCGGCCGGCGACTGTATCTCGCGCCGGACTCCGTTGACGATGATCGTGACCATGAAAACTCCTTCCGGAATGCGCTGTTTACCTGGAAATTATGTTATCAGGAACCACAGCCATCCAAGCCACATATGCCAAACGTACTACAGTACGTACTAAGTTTTTTCCCTCACCTACAGCGGTAAACCTGATTTCCGTATAAGGCGGTTGACCCCAAGATCGATATGAATGAAACAAGAGGCACTGTTGACCTCAGGAGACTTCATGCGATACTTGCGGCCGGCTGCTGCAACGGCGCTCTTTCTGGCTTGTTGCGCGGCTTTGGGACAAGGGCAAAGCCTGTCCATCACAAATTACCAGTTGGTGAGTGAGGTACCTTCCGGATCGAATCTAGTCGACACCTATCAGGCCACCATTGTGAATACCGGGGCTGCGCTCACCGGGGTGCGGGCGAAAGTGACGAGCCTGGACCCCGCCACTATTCACGTTGTGGCCGGCGCAGGAACGCTGAACTTCCCTACCGTGCCCGCCAATGGCCAGGCCACGAGCACCAACACGGTCTCCTTTTCGATGAATCACAAAGTTGCCTTTGATCCCTCTTACTTGCAATGGACATTCCATACAGCGGACGGACCGGTGGCAAATGCCGGATTGAACGACACCGTAGCGGTGGGACACGTGGTGATTTTGAACGGCAGCGGCTCGACGAATCCCAGCGGTGTTGGCACCTTGACCTATAGCTGGGCATTTACTTCGCGGCCATCGGGAAGCACCGCCACTCTAGGAAACTCGTCCACCGCTTTCGCGTTTTTCACCGCCGACGTTGCGGGCCAATATACAATCCGACTGACCGTCAGCAACGGAGTGTCCAGCAGCAGCGCGAGCGTGACGATGAGCACCATCGAGACCGCGCCAGTGGCAAATGCAGGTCCCAATCAGACGGTAAAGGTAGGCTCTACTGTGGTTCTCAACGGAGGCGGCTCAACCAGCACGGACGGCCAGCCGCTCAGCTACGCTTGGATTCCACTGACGCTGCCGATCGGAAGCACTGCCACGTTGTCTGGAAGCAATACAGTTTCACCCACCTTTGTAGCTGACAAGCCGGGTGTGTACGAGATGCAGTTGATTGTCAATGACGGCGTGCCGAGCGCTCCGGCGACAGTCACCATTACAACGCAGCTGGGGGCGCCCGTTGCTAATGCCGGCGCTCATCAAGCTGTTAACGTCGGCGCGAACGTGCAGCTCAGCGGAGCGGGATCCACGGACCCGAACGGTTTGCCGCTAACGTATTCCTGGCAGTTGGTGACTATGCCGGCGGGAAGCACCGCGGCGTTGAACACGACCACGGCCGTGAACCCCATATTTACTGTAGATCGCGCCGGAACCTACGTGGCGCAGTTGATCGTGAACGACGGGGCCCTCAGCAGTGAGCCTGCCACCGTCACCATAACAACCGAATCGCCGCTTGCACCGGTAGCTAACGCCGGAGTGAATCGCACGGTCGTCGTGGGCACTGTAGTTACGTTGAGCGGCAGCGGGACCGATCCCCAAAACCGCGCTCTGACCTATCAGTGGTCCTTGATCAACAAACCTTCCGGCAGCACGGCAAGTTTATCGAGCCCGGTGTTCGCCGATCCTGCGTTTACGGCCGACCGCGACGGTACATACGTCGCGCAGCTCATCGTGAACGACGGCGTGCTGAGCAGCGCCCCGTCGACGGTGACCATCAGCACCACATGTACGCAGCCCACTGCCAATCCGGGCATGAATCAGAACGTAACGGTGGGACAGACGGTGACGCTGGATGGGAGTGGCTCGGGAGATGTTTGCAGCGATCCGCTGACCTACGCATGGTCGCTTACCACGCGTCCGGCGGGCAGCAGCGCCACCATCTCCAATCCCACAACTGCCGAACCCACTTTGGTGGCCGACGTCGCCGGCGTTTACGTCGCGCAACTGATCGTGAACAACGGCTTCACCAACAGCAATCCCGCCACGGTGATGGTCACTGCGTCCGCCAGATCGGTGCAGACTACGGCGATGAGCTTCTCGCCGGGAAGCCTGATAGTAAACGGAACATCCACGCAGAGTCTCACGCTGGTGCTTGCGGCTGCCGCGCCTGGGAGCGGCGTGGTGGTGAAACTCAGCTCCGGCACTCCGGGCGTCGCCTCGGTACCGGCAACAGTTACTATTGCGGCCGGCTCCACCAGCGCGCTGGTGCCCGTGACCGGCGTATCGCCCGGATCGGCCATCATCACGGCCAGCGCGACAAATTACACCAACGCGACGGCCTCGATTACCGTCAACTCCACCGAGGGAATT
>Ga0187888_1002436_pt1 | contig 15920 bp, 12 predicted proteins | sample June2016WEW_7_40_FD_132987 | JGI IMG/M metagenome (GOLD analysis project Ga0187888, IMG submission 132987) | Peatland microbial communities from SPRUCE experiment site at the Marcell Experimental Forest, Minnesota, USA - June2016WEW_7_40 | ecosystem: Environmental > Terrestrial > Soil > Wetlands... | reverse complement strand
CCGCGCCTGCTTGCAAAGCAGCAGAGCGATGCCTTCCACCAAGGCCATTTCCAGGGCGCCCACGGGCTGGCGCGCCTCAATGAGGCTCTTCAGCAGGCGCTGGAACTGCCGCGGGTCGTCGCCCAGTTCTATTGCAGCGCCCTCCAGGAACCGCTCGTCCGTGTAGAGGCCGTGCTTGCGGGCGTTCTGGCACGAGCGCCGCTTGCCCTCTGCCGTGCGCGGGCCGCCGGAGCGCCTGGCCGTTGGCGATGGGCAATTGGTGATGGGCGATGGGCTTGTCATCTGGTTAGCATTTGAATCTTCCATGTCTCGTTTCCTTTCTGTAGGGGCACGTCATGGCGTGCCCGTACGGGGCGCCGAAGGCCGACTGCCGACAGTCCCCCATCTTCCAGGCTATCAGAAGAAAATGAGAGAGTGGGAAAAGCTGAGAATAATGCGAAAATAAATTCTTATTGCAATGGAATCAGAGGGTTGAAAGTGTTATTCAAGTGGTAAACAAGGCCCAAAATGCTGCATTTTGACACATATATGCAAGAACGTGCATATTTAGGCCCCGCCGCATGGGTGGCGCATACATCCCGACGGTTTTTGGCGGGATGTATGCGCCTCTTGAGCATCAGAGAGGGGCAGACATGCCAAAGAACGGCACGTCTGATGCACCCGCGGACTGTTTACAACAGACTATTGTGTGAGATAATTCTCAGCATGCACAAACTGCTTGTCTTACTTGTGTTGGCTACGCCGCTCGCAGCGAGTGGTGGACGGGGAAATCCTCAGTCTGTGGCGGCAAGGGCAGAGTACAGTATGGGAAAACTCGCCTTCGATGTGTGTCGCGGCGGCTGTGACATTTTTGTAATGGCCTCCCTAAACTCAAAGCCAAAGCGACTCGTCGCAGGGCAGAGTCCCGCGTGGTCACCTGATGGTGAGAGAATTGCGTACTGCAAGCGAGAGGGCTTGTCGGGGTTCGGACAGATACATCTCATTAATGCGGATGGCTCCGGCCATAAACAGTTGACAATGTTGGAGGGTGGCGCTTACGGCCCGGATTGGTCACCTGATGGGAACACGATAGCTTTTACGGCTTCTGGCACAATTTTAGTCATGGACAAGAACGGCCAGGGTGTCAGGAAGATAATTGGGGGGTACGGAGCACGGTGGTCACCTGATGGGAAGCAACTGGTGTTTCTCCAGTATTCAGCAGGTCATGGTTCCATATGCATTGTTAACGCTGACGGAACGGGAGCAAGGAGGGTGATCGAGGACAACTCAAGTGTCTTGGAGGCGGCGTGGTTTCCCGATGGAAAGAGCATTGCCTTCTGTTCGGAGCGAGAGCACAAACACAAATCGGCCATATTTCGCGTGAATATCGATGGTACTGGCTTTGAGGCCGTAGCAGTCGATGAGCGGCGATCATTGTTCTTTCCTCGACTTTCCCCGGACGGTCAACAGCTTGTTGGGGACGGCTTCGTTAAAGGCTCTGGTGAGGGCGACGTATTGCTGCTGGACTTGGCAAGCCATCAGGCGAGCGTTTTGGCTCGTGGATTACATCCCAGCGTGGTTTGGGAAAAACGGTAGCTGCCGAAAATCCCCTTCTTACAGGCAAACGCGGGTGCAATCTCCCCTGGCGGCCTACTGTTGACGAACCGACCCGGCTGGTTCGCGGGCGGGTGGCGCCTACGCGCCCCTCGCGCCGCTAAGGCCCCCGCCCCCCTCTCACGGCACCCTGTCCATAGCCAACCGCGAAGGGGATGCTTCAAGCCCCAAAGGGGCGAGCTAACAAAGCCCAGGTCAACGGCCTGGGTTGCGAACGAGACCCCATTTTTCTCTTGGATCAAGCCCTGCAAGGGCGGAATAACCAGGCGTTGGCCTCCGCGCACCGTCGCCTCCGACGTGTCGAGCGGCTTGTCACGCCCCTTCAGGGCTGGCCAATTGCGCGGCATGGATTCCTCACCCAGGCCGTTGGCCCATAGGCGTTAACCTAAGTACGCGAGGGCTACTAGAGCCGCGGAGTGGCGCCAGAAAGTAGCCTACGGCGTAAGCCGTGGGACCCCGCACGGCGTTCATATCCGCAGCCCCGGAGGGGCGACAGAGACAGTGCCGGGGGATCTGTCGCCCCTCCGGGGCTTGTACAACCCGGGGCCGCTCCTCCATCCCACGGCTCACGCCATGGGCTACCCTCTGTCGGCCCTCCGGGCCTCTGGAGGCGGGCAGTGAGTGCTACGTAGCGTGACCAGAGCCATTAGGTTAACGCCTATGGGCCGTTGGCTTGGGCTTTGTTAGGCCGCCCCTTTGGGGCTTAAGATACAGCGTGCGCTAACCAACCGCTGATCTTTCATTTACAGCTTTCCCCAGCGAAACTCGGAGCCGGATAACTGTTTTATTTCAAGGAAATAGCGGCCCGGCATTATTGACCATTTGTCCATCCCAGCTTAGCCTAGATCAATCTCAGGGACTCGGGTGAATCTACACTATGAAAAGAGTCGTCAAGCAGGGGTTCTGTGCTTCCATACCGTTGCTGGCCTTCATGCTGGCAGGCGCACCGCTTCTTGCCCAGGAGGTTACGGGCAGCATCCGGGGCGAGGTGCTCGACCCCAGCGGCGCCGGCGTGCCTTCGGCGGAGGTCACCGTGTCGCAGGTTGAAACCGGCCTGACGCGCGTAACGGCTGCCGGGCGTCATGGTGGTTACTTATTTGTACTCCTGCCGCCAGGGCACTATCGTCTGGTGGCGACGGCGCAGGGCTTTCAGAAGTTCGTGCAGGAAGGGATTACGCTCAGCGTCAATGAGAGCGCCAACGTTCCGGTCCATCTGGCGATCGGGTCGCCCGCGCAGGTTGTGCAGGTGCATGCGAATGCTTCCTTGATTGAAAGGGCGGACACCACGCTGGGAGAGACGGTGGGCGCGCGCGAGATCGTCGACCTGCCACTCAACGGGCGCAATTTCTCTCAACTCGGATTGCTTCAACCGGGAGTCGTCCCTCTTACACCGGGCTTGGCCGAAGCCGGGGGCTCGTTGCGCGACGGGCAACCCTATTCCGTGAATGGGCAGCGGCCTGAGTCCAACGATTTCCTCATTGACGGCGCTTCCAATTTCAACGCCGTGGATGGGGGCTTTGTGCTGAAGCCCCCCATCGATGCGATTGCGGAATTCAAGATTCTCACCCACACCGCCGACGCCGAGTTCGGCGACACATCAGGCTCGACTACCAACATCGTCACCCGGTCCGGGTCAAACCATCTGCACGGCGACGTGTGGGAGTTCGTGCGCAACGACGCCGTGGATGCCTCGAACTTCTTTGAGAACGCCGACGGTCTTGCGAAGGCCGAATACCGGCAGAACCAGTTCGGCGCCACGCTGGGCGGCCCGATCCGGCGGGACAAGACCTTTTTCTTCGGCTATTACGAGGGCTTCCGCAATCGCCAGGGCGAAACGCTGAGCGATGTGCGCGTGCCTTCCCTGCTTGAGCGGCAAGGGGATTTCTCTCAAGACGTCGCCCAAGACGGCCCGCTCCTCAACCTGTTTGCCCCCGGCGGTCCTGCGCCGCTTCCGGGCAACAAAGTTCCTGGCATCGACCCTACCGCGCAGCAGGTGCTGGGGCTTTACCCGCTCCCCAACGCCACCGACCCTAACGGCGTGCTCGATCTCTATAACGTCAGTCAAGTATTGCGCGACAGCGAGGACCAAGCCGGAGCGCGCGTCGACGAGTACCTCTCCTCGCGCGACACGTTGAGCTTCCGTTATATGTTCTTGAACGGCACTCTGTTCGATCCCTTGTCCACTTCGGGCGCAGGAGTTCCCGGCTTCCCGGTCGGCGAAAACCATCGCACCCAGAATTTCGTCGCCCAGTTGACTCACACGTTTTCGCCGACGGTCGTAAACATCGCGCGCCTGGCCTTTCTGCGCAACAAGTTTCTTTTTGACGAGCACCTCAATCACATTTCTCCCGCCTCGCTCGGCTTCGAGTTCCAACCCACGCTGGGCATTGCGGCCGGCCCGCCCTTTATCCAGTTTGGAGGCGGAGGTTACGCCAGCATTGGCGATCCCATCACCGGACCGCGCGATACCAACGAGAACGCCTTCGCGGCGGCGGAGTCCCTGACCTGGATTCACGGCCGTCACGAGCTGAAATTCGGCGGCGATTATCGTCGCGACCAAATCAACGTCGTGAATGGAATCGCCTCAAACGGCTTCTTCGTCTTCATCCCGGCGCCCCTGACCAATGCCTTCGCCAACTTCCTGATCGGGCAGCCCTATCTCTTTCTGCAAGGCGGCGGCGACCAGCCGGACGGGGCGGGCGACCTGTCGCGAGGGTTGCGGGGCAACGACTTTAACTTCTATGCCCAAGACACTTACAAGGTGAATTCGCAACTAACACTTAACCTGGGACTGCGCTACGATCTGCCTTTCCCTTACACCGAGATTCGCAATCGCCAGAACCTGTTTGTGCCAGGAGCGCAATCCAAGGTGATTCCCAGCGCGCCGCTCGGCCTGCTTTATCCGGGTGACGCGGGCGTCCCCGGCGGCTTGATCCCAACCGACACGCGAGCCTTCGCACCTCGCGTCGGCTTGGCATGGGATCCTCATGGTGATTCGCATTGGCTGGTGAGGTCCGCCTACGGCATCTTCTACGACCCGTATTACAACGGCCAGGGCGGTCCCCTGCAGACTCCCATCAGCGCGCCGCCCTATCTGCGTACCGCGCAGTTGCTGTTCCCTGGAAGCCTCTCGAACCCGTTCGCCAGCGGCGATCCGTTCGCCTCGCAATTTGCCGAGCCGATGACGCTGCTGACACTTTCTCCCCAGTTGCGCCTCCCCTACGCGCAGGATTGGAACCTGGCCATCGAGCGCTCATTCGGAAACGACTGGCTGCTCGAGGTTGGCTACGTGGGCACGAAGGGAACTAAGTTGCCGCGGTTTATCGAAGGCAATCCCTCCCTTCCCGAGGCCGGCCAAACCTGGGCAGGGCAGCAGAACAATATCGACCAACAGCGCCTCTACTGCATGCCGAATGCGCTGGGCAACTGCACCTACAGTTCCGTCGGGCTGGTCGCAGGCATCGCCAATTCCTCCTATAACGCGCTCGAGACCAGCCTGCGCAAGCGTTTCAGCCGCGGCGTCACTTTTCTTGCTTCCTACACCTATTCGAAATCTCTGGACGATGTCTCGTCGTTCAATATCACCGGCTCGGCGTCCCAGCCGGTCGCCGGGGAGAACGACTTGGCGCAGAATCCTTTCGACCTCGGCGCCGAGTACGGGCGCTCCATGTTCGACGCGCGCCACCGGCTTGTCCTGAGTTACCTGTGGGAACTGCCTTTTTGGAAGCAGGGACACAATTGGTACCAGCGCGCGCTGGGGAACTGGCAGGTGAACGGGATTACGACGCTTATGAGCGGCACGCCATTCACTGTGGAAGACCAGAGCTATAACGATGACGCGCCCGAGATCACCGGGTTTTCGTCCTTCCGTCCCAACCTCATCGGCAACCCCAATAGCGGTCCCAAGACGGTCGCGCAATGGGTCAACACCAGTGCGTTCCAGCGCATCGATCTGACGACGACGCCGGCGGGGGTGTACGGGACGGAGGGCCGCAACGTGGTTCAAGGGCCGGGCTTGGCGCAGTTTGATTTTTCGGCCTTCAAGAATATTCAACTCGCCGAATCGAAAAGCCTCCAGTTCAGGGCTGAGTTTTTCAATCTGTTCAATCGCGCCAATTTTGAGCTGCCCAACAGCGATATCAGCTCGACCACTTTCGGCGAGATTCAGCAGGCCCTTTCACCGCGACTCATCCAGTTCGCGCTGAAGTTCCTGTTCTGATCGTACCGGCCGGGCTGTTGTTCTGGACACCAACACTACGCAGAGGAGAAATACAAATTATGGCGTGGATTAAGACCATTCCGATGGCAGAAGCTGACGAGGCTTTGCGCCGCGCTGTGGAAGGCCAGCGGGCGCTCTATCCAATCGAGTACGCAACACCCGTACACGCATCCGAAGGAGGCGGCGCACAGATCGTGGAATCACACAGCCTGATCCCAGACGCGCTCTACCACGCCTTCGCGACCTTTGGCGCGCTCATGTCGCCGCAACTTCCGCTCAGCCGCCGCCAGCACGAGATCATCACCACTATGGTCTCGGTAACCAACCGGTGTGTTTATTGAATCGAGTCCCACGCAGAGTTTCTGCGTCGCGTCACCCTGGATGAAGCATTGGTAAGAGCGCTGGAGTCGGATTACACGACGGCGCCGCTCACCGCGCAGGAGCGCGTGATGGTGGATTACGTGGTCCAACTCAGCAAGGATGCCACAAAAATCAGCCGCGCCCATCACGAGCGGCTGCGCCAAGCCGGCTTCGATGATAAGGCCATTCTTCAAATCACCCTCATCGCCTCATGGTTTAATTACATCAACCGCGTTGCGGACTCGCTCGGCGTGGGCCGGGAAGGATAAGGGCTGCCGCGAAAACAGGCAATATGGTCACCACCCAGAGTGCCAAGCGGGCGCCCGGCCTGAGCGAAACTGATCTGCATTATTACGGCTGGCGTGTGGCGCTGGCGGCATGCCTGGGCGTCATGGCGGGGTTCGGCTCGCTGTTCGTGTACACCTTTGGCGTGTTCGTCAGGCCTCTCAGTGCTCAATTTGGCTGGAGTCGCGAGGGAATCTCGCGCGGCTTCGGTTTCGCGGCACTGAGCGTGGCCATTTGTTCCCCCACGCTCGGCCGCTGGCTGGACCGCTACGGCCCGCGGCGGGTCATCCTTCCCTGCGTGACCTTGTTTGGCTGCGGCATTGCCTCCCTGGCGTTGCTGCGATCACACTTGTGGCAGTTCTACGCCACTTGCATTTTGCTGGGCGCGGTTGGAAACGGCGCCGCTCACCTTTCCTACGCACGTGCCATCTCCACGTGGTTTCGACGCCGGCTCGGAATGGCGCTGGCGTTTGTCATGCTGGGGGCAGGCTTGGGCGCTATGGTCCTGCCGCTGGTGGCCCAAACCATCATTAGCCGATCCGGCTGGCGTGCTGCCTACCTGTGGCTGGGGGGGATTGCATTGGTGCTCGGTCTGGCGCCCACCTGGGCCTACGTCCACGAGCGTCCGCAAACACAGGACGATCCTGCTCCTGTCGCACGCTCCGGCATGACATGGCAGCAAGGCGTGCGGACCTATCCTTTCTGGATTATCGTCGCTGCACTTTTTGTGGGCTCGTTAAGCATGAACGGGGCGATCACCCACATGGCGGCGTTGCTGACGGACCGAGGCGTCACGGCCGGCAGTGCGGCGCTGTGCGCGTCCCTGCTCGGCGGATTGAGTGTGCTTGCCAGGTTAGGAGTGGGTTCGCTGCTGGACCGCTATTTTGGTGGCCGCGTTGCCATGTTGGTTTATCTGGTCACCGCTGCCGGGATTTTTCTGCTCGCCCGAGCGAGCAGCTTTGTCACGGGCTGCTTGGCCGCCGCGCTCATCGGAGTTGGAGCGGGCGGCGAAGCGGATATCACACCTTACTTGTTAACTCGCTATTTTGGGCTGCGCGCCTTCTCCACGCTTTACGGTCTCACCTGGACGTTCTACGCCGTTGCGGGGGCCATCGGCCCGGTGATACTGGGCCGTGCATTTGATCTGACTGGCTCCTACGGTCCGGTGCTGGTATCGCTCGCAGTGGCGACGGCATTAGCGGCTGTGTTGCTTGTCCTGCTGCCACGCTATTCAAACTCATCAGTAATTGATCAGGTCTGACCAAAACCCCTGCCCAGCTCGGACTGGCAGAGAGCGAAGCTCTGCGATCGGGGCGGCAGTGTTCGGAATCCGCAGAGCATTCGCCCTTCGCCTTCTCGCGTACCCGTGCGATGCCCGCCAGGTCCATGCTTACTCAGTGAACGAACGAGGCTGCGAGAATGATACGCTGCCGGACTCCGAGATCGACCAAACCCGCCACCTCCAAGTGCCCGGGGAATGCCAGAGCAGGCCAGCGGAGCAATGCTCCGTGGCCGGAGCAGGTCCGGAAAAGAAGACTGTGATCAGTCGTGCATCGTCGTTGTAAGCGAACTCGATGACTTCCGCCACCTCGCCGCTTGACGGGCTGGGGTGCCAACTGAAATCGCCGAATCGATTCCCCGGCGCGGCAGCGGGGTATTGTCCGTCCGGAGGAGAGAGGATGCTGGGAGGTTCGGGGACGTTGCCGGGAGTCCAGGTTTTCGTGATCAGACTAACAATAGCTGGTATTTCGCTCACGAATGACTTATTAGAAACCGGGTCGGTGCTGGCGGCCAGGAGGCGCCACTGGTCGCTGAGTTTTCTGAACACCATCTGCCTGCTGACCCAGCCGATGGTTCCAGGAGACGTGTAGCTTGCTATGGCAGGCACGAAGGCCAGATGGTCCGTTCCCCAATACCCGCAAGCCTTGACCGTCTCGACACGGCGCTCCTTTGGCTCCCTCACGCTAGTGTGCAGACGATCGGGATCTTCGAGATTTCTGAGGGAAGGGTCATTCTCGAGATAGGCGCGGGCGGCCCGCATAGCAATCTCGCTAAGCTCTTGGGGCAGCGCCGCGTCGGCACTGGCTCCGCATTCCGGCGGCCTTAACGCCAAGGTTCGCGCGGCCTCGAAGTTTGGCGAGGTGCGGATCAGGTATTGCCAGCTTCGCGCTTCGAGAGCCCCCAGTGACTCCGTCACCCGCAGCAATGCCGCGTGGATCTCCGGGTCGGATCCTATCCCTGTGACGCTTCCGATCGGCGTCGATCCGCCCTCGAGAACTCCGTTATAGTTGAAAACCAGAATGTCCGGCGGCTGATGATTCTCGAACGCGCGGAAAAACAGGCTGGCGAAACCGCGGATGGGGAAGGCCTCGACTCTCAAATCGTACCCCAGTTTTTCTGCGGCGAGTTCGAGGGTCGGAGGGACGGCCGTGTCAGGAGTGCCGCCCGTATAAGGGTCTCCGACTTTCCACACTATCATTGCTTTTGCTCCAACCCGGAGTCCGTGTGGGTTTGCGGTCGTAGCTGAGTTTTGTGAGAAGATGCCAGGAGTGACGAGGAACAGTACCACTAGGGTGGCGGCACGCGGTGGGGCTGGGGTGTGCGTGGTCATGCATGACCTCCATGTCGGGGTTTCTAGCTGTTATGATACTCCCGAGGGTGCTGGTGTTGCCTGCTTTTTGATGGAGAGCTGATGAACGTCATTGAGACAACAGCTTTAACCCGCCGTTTTGGGGATTTGACTGCCGTGGACGAGTTGAATCTCGTCGTGGAGTCAGGCGAAGTGTTCGGCCTTTTAGGGCCGAATGGGGCGGGCAAGACGACGGTGATCAAGATGCTGACGACCCTGCTGCCTCCAACCTCGGGCCATGCGAAGGTGGCAGGATTTGATGTTCAGCGTAAGGCGGCACAGGTGAGGGCTGAGATTGGATACGTTCCCCAACTGGTGTCCGTTGACGGGACACTGACGGGCTACGAGAACCTGCTTATTTTCGCCAAGCTTTACGGTGTGCCGCGCAGCGAGCGCCAGGGGCGGATTGCGGCAGCATTGGGATTCGTGGGCCTGGGGGACGCCGCGCATCGGCGAGTTGCCGGGTATTCGGGCGGGATGATGCGCCGCCTCGAGATCGGTTTGGCCATGCTCCACCGCCCGCGGGTACTTTTCCTGGACGAGCCCACGGTGGGGTTGGACCCGGTGGCACGGCAAGCGGTATGGCAGCATCTGCGCGCGCTGGCCGCCGAATACGGCATGACGATCTTCCTCACCACGCATTTCATGGAGGAAGCGGACGCTCTGTGCGGCCGGGTGGCTATCATGAATCTTGGGCGCGTGGCCGCACTGGGACGGCCGGAGGAACTGAAGATGTCGATCGGAAAGCCCGAGGCCACGCTCGATGAAGTGTTTGCGCACTTCACGGGTCATGAGATCGATAGCGCGGGCAATTTCCGGGAAGTTTCGCGAACCCGGCGCACCGCGGCGCGGCTGGGGTGAGGCCAAGAGAATGCTGTAGGGGCAACCCTTGTGGTTGCCCTCGGGCGGCCACGAGGGCCGCCCCTATGACGAGATTGCCGAGTGAATCACGCGGAGCATTTTAATGCATGACGGTGAGAAGACAGGCGGGCTGACAGGATTCGTGCGGCAGTCGCTGGCGTTGGCGGAGATGGAGTTGCGCAAGCTGCTCCATGATCCCACGGAACTATTGACGCGCATCATTCAGCCGGTGCTGTGGCTGGGTATATTCGGCGAAGTGTTTACGCGCATCCGCGCCATTCCCACGGGCCAGTTGCCTTATCTTGACTTTATGGCGCCGGGCGTGCTCGCCCAAAGCGTGTTGTTCATTGCCATCTTTTACGGAATCGCGGCCATTTGGGAGCGCGACCTCGGGTTGATCCACAAATTGCTGGTGACCCCGTGCCACGGCTAGCGCTGGTGCTCGGCAAGGCACTGTCCGCCGGTGTGCGCGCCCTTCCGCAAGCCGCCATGGTTTATATTCTGGCGTGGGCGCTGGGCGTAAGGATTAACTGGAGGGTCCCAGCGCTGGCAGGAGTGGCTTTGACCGTGCTCCTTGGCGCAGCCGCGTTTTCGACGCTCTCGCTGATTGCCGCGTGCATCGTCAAGACACGCGAGAGGTTCATGGGGATCGGACAGGCGCTGACCATGCCGTTGTTCTTTGCCAGCAACGCGGTTTATCCCATCTCGATCATGCCGAGCTGGCTGAAGGCGTTCGCTCAGATCAACCCTCTGACCTACGAAGTCGATGCGATGCGGGCCTTGATGGTGGCGGGCGGCCGCAGCCTCTACGGCATCGGCCTGGACTTGGCGGTGCTGGTTGCAACCACCGTGGCCCTGTTGGGGGTGGCGTCGCGATTGTACCCGAATCTTGCCCGCTAGCGAGCTTGCTCGTCATCCTGTGCATCGCTTTGCGAAAGAGGTTGACCGAACGAGGAGCGTGGTGTACGCTCAGCGCCAATTGACGGCATTTGGTTGGGAGCGCACGCAGGGCAACCGCAGGGGTTGTCGCTGCGCGTATCACCCGGGTCGGGGGGGAGGGCTGGATGGCGCAAGTACTACTCCCGCGACTTTAACTACTGTAGAGGAGGGTTCGGAGATGGTTCAACGGTTCATGATATTTGCGATTTTGTTTCTATCGGCGGCGGCAGCAGCGCTGGCCGCACCGGCGAATCCCGTAGACGGCCACTGGCAGGGAACGGTCAGCGGACCGAACGGCGATTTCACGCTCAATTTCACATTTAAAGCGGATGGTACTAAGCTGACAGGAACAGTCGAAACGCCCAACGGGGAGCAGCCTATTAGCGACGGGAAGATCGAAGGCGACAAGCTTTCGTTCAAGACGCAATTCCAGGACAACACCATCGAACACGAGGGGACGATCTCCGGCGATACGATCCAGTTAAAAGCCAAAGGACCGTGGGGCGAGATGGATATGACCCTCAAGCGTGTGGAAGAGAAAAAGACTTAAGGGCTCTCCTCAGTGCCCCGGCGAATCCATAGTTGATTCCGCGTGATTCTCTCCGGTGTAGCGGCGATTACGTGAAAGGTCGTATCTCGCCCTTACCGTGCCGGTGGTGGTAATCGAAAAGCTCTCATGAGCCGAAAGGCCGTCGACGCCCTTGACCGTGAGGCTTCCCGTATAACTCCCGCCCAGAGTGTACGTGTGGGAAACGCTCCGTCCCACGGCCTTCGCTCCATCGCCAAAATCCCATTGATATGAAAGGGGCGGCACAGAATTGCTGCCTAGCGTGGCGGAAAGCGCGATGGATTGGCCCGCGCTTGCCGAGGCCGGCGCCTGCACGGTTACCTGAGGCGCGGCGGCGGGGATGGAGTCATCCACCAACTTGATCAGCCGTACGGAGTGCGCCGGTTGATCTGCAATCGCTAGAGTGCCGCCTTGCAGGGGAACTCCCTCGTCCTTATTCAGCACGTCGAAGGCGTGGAAGGGATGATCGGCCGGCAGGGTGAGGCCGGAGAGAGTGAAGGTGCGAGAAAGCGCGTGCTCCGTCCAATTGAAAACCGCAAGCATGGCTTGGTGGGGATCTTCAGCAAGGAAGAAGACGCTGGGTTCTTCGTCCTCCGGCCGGAAGGTCATCAGGTCAAGCGGCAAGGCGGCGCGGCCCAAGCGGTTCATGTCGATAATTTCCTGGTTCTCAACCAGCGCCAGCCGGTCGGGTTGCGAGCCGAGAGTCGGCAGATCGTCGCCGATCTCGTACATGCCACCGGCCAATGCCGCCAGCACAATCTGCACCTGCGCTTCGCTCGGGGTAATTCCGGTTCTCGACCTGTGCCATCCCTGGTCGGGATCAAGATTGACGACCTTGGTTACGGAAAACGCGTCCGGATCGCTGAGGTAGAAATTGCCGTGCATGTAAAAACGCGCCGCAATGTTCGGCACCGCGTCCTTACTGGCCGAAAATGAGTGCCCCGTGTCGGGCGCGATGCGTCCCTCCTGCACCAGGCCCACGGGATTCAACATGGCGCTGCCGTCCTTGTCCAACATCACGTCGTCGCCGACCGCTTTCCGAATGATCTCGAGGCCGATGCGCTGCGCCTGGAGCGCCGTGGTATTGGGCCGGTGGAAGAACCCTTCGATGGCGGTGCTATCCATGAAATCCAGCTTGATAAAGCGGATTCCCCACTCGCGGGCGATGATTTCATAGGTCTTGCGCAAGTATTCCTGGGCGCCGGGATGCGTTGGGTCGAGTACATAAAGATCATCCTGGCGCCGTGCGACTTGTCCGACCTTGATGGGTTTGCCTTGTGCGTCGTGGACCAACCAGTCGGGATGGCGTTCGAAGACCCAAGCACGACTCGAAACATAGAAGGGGGCAGTCCAGATGCCGGGTATAAGTCCCAGGTGGGCAATTTCATGCTCGATGTTCCACATTCCGTGCGGAAACTGCACGGAGTTCGCGGTGGTGTATTCGCCGCGGGCATAGGCATAGCCTTCGTCGATGAAACAGTAATCGAAGCCCAGCGATAGCAAATGCTGCGCCAGCCAAAGCGCGTTTGAGGCAACCTCGCCCTCAGTGACTCCCGCATAAAAAGCCGTCCAACTCCACCATCCAATGGGGGCGGGTTGTGGAAAATCGAGCTTATAGAGGCGGCGAACCGCTTTCCCGTAAGTCTCAAGCTCCTGCAAATAGTCTGTGCCGGCTGAAATCATGACCCGTTCGGAAGAAAGCGAATCCCCGGGAGGGACTGACAGGTTCAACTGGAGTTGCTGGCTGGGCGCGATCTGGTCCCGCTCAAGAACGAATTCCGTTGTGCCAGTTGAATCCACCGTAAAAGAAGTAATGTGCGCGTCGCGCGACGAGGGCGGGCTGACCTTCAAGTGCGAGACAGTCAGAAATCGATCCGAGGTGAGAGCCGACAGCATCAAACTCTGTTTGCTGGCGAGATTATAGATGAGATCGTTACAGGCACCGGAATAGATGCCATGGGGAGCTTCGGCGAGCGTGCCGATCTGGATGGCCGGGTCCTCGGTGAAGCCCTCGAACATCACTCGATCATTCTCTTCACTCGCACCCAGATTGACGAGCGGGTTGCCCGCCGCGTCAACCACTCGAATCGCCTGCACTGAAATGCTGTTGCCTGTTCCATTGCGCACCAGCACCGTGACGTCGCCGTAGGGCGCATCCTCATAGAGACGTAGGGTGCATACCAAATCGGGCTTGTTGGCGAGTCCGCTGAAGGTGACTCGAATGGCGCGGCCTTGGCCCAAGACGTCTTCAAACGATGTGGGCGTGGCTTCGTGGTGCGGATACTGGGAAGAACTCAGCCACTCACCATTCACTTCCACACCGACATTCGAAACCAATACCGGCTGCTGAAGCCCGAGCGAGCGGATTTCGTAAGCACCGTCTCGGGCCCTCACTGCGATCGTCAGTTGTTTGTTCTGAATCAACAGGTCTTTCTGTGCTGAGGCCTGTAGAGCTGAAACCACGATTAACGCTGCGACGTACATGAGTCTGGTCTTCATGAGCAGAGGCACCTCCCGGCGCACTGGGCAGAACGCGCCACGTTGTTAAAGAAGATTAACACGGCGGCACCCGCGATGCGTAGCGTAACCTTGGTCACTACTCGCGCCAATGCAGGCCGACCACACGGGCCGCCATTCGAAGCGGCATCACCTCAGCGGACGGATTTGGGTTATCCTGGCGAGTCAGAGTTGTTGCTGCCAGATTCTGGAAAGGATGTGAAACCTGACAATGACCCATCAACAGCAGATTCTAATCATCACTAAAGGTCACGGTGACATGCACGACCTTACCGAGCAAGTTGCAGAAGTTGTCAGTTCCTCGGCAATCCAACGCGGTACCGTCAATGTCTTCAACGTTGGAAGTACGGCCGCCCTGGGCACAATCGAATTTGAGCCGGGGCTTCAGCATGACCTGCCTGCCATTTTGGACAAGCTCATTCCGCCCAGCCGTAACTACGGGCACGAACAAGCGTGGCATGACGGGAACGGACACTCGCATTTGCAGGCGACACTACTCGGACCGTCGTTCACGGCGCCCATAGCGGGCGGCAAACTCATGCTGGGGACATGGCAACAGATCTTCCATCTCGAATGCGACGTTCGAGGGCGCCAGCGCACAGTCGTGGTGACGGTTGTCGGCGAGTGAAGTGCGTCATTAGAGTTCTCGCAAAGACGTGAAGTCCGCAAAGATCGGCCGGAAGAACGACGCGGCGCGAATGTTTTCGACTCCGCCCTACCTTGCACGGCGCGGGTGTGAGTCCAAGCCGGATCACGCCAGTCGGCGGCAAGTTCCATCGGAGCATGAGGACCCATCCGCCTCCCGCGCTTGAGGCTCGGTCGGCTCCCTGCGCTGTATCCCTTTCACCTTCTACTCCCATCCCTTCGCCAGAACGCCATGCCGCACCGGAGTTCACCTCGATCCCTATTTAACTAGGCACCCTTTGCCGGGTCCGGAACGGGCAGGCTTTGCCCCTTTCTCCAGTTTCAGAAAGGCGCGCACAAGAGTCGTCGTCACAACCCTCGATAAATGTGTCGATTGGGGCAGATCAGCGGCATGGTGTATCTGGCATGAAACTTGTTCTACACCTGTGCGAGTGGGGCCAACGAAGCCCAAGCCCATAAAAGGGCCGCCTGGAGCAACGAGCCATAAGCTCCCAAAAGGAGAAGCGATGCCCGCACACGGTATTTCCAACAACGGTATATTGACTTATCTCAATTGTCATATTCAGAACATCCATAAGACGAGCAGCGGCAGGTGGCCGTCCCAGCGCGCAGTTCTTCCACTGGTTGTGATCGTGTTCTTTTGCGTCTTAGAATGTGCTTCGGGATCGGCCCCGCTCAGTTTGAGTTCAAAAAGCATCAGCTTCGGAAGTGTCACGGTGGGGAGCAGCATGACGCATGTCGTGACTCTTACGAATCCCGGGACTCGCAGTGTGCGAATTCTTGAAGCGGCCGTGAAAGGCGCCGAATTCAGTATTAGCGGGCTCGAGTTGCCCCTTACCTTGGGATCCAATCAGAGTACGACCTTTGGCGTGAGCTTTGCGCCTACGGCCGCCGGCAGCGTCTCCGGTAGCCTAACGATCGTCATTAATTACTATTACACTTTCTTACGCATCGCCCTGTCTGGGACCGGAGTCGTACAATCGCCTTCTGTCGCGATGTCTGCCAACAGTCTTGCTTTTGGAAGCCAAGCCGTTGGCGCCACCAGCGCCGCCCAAACTGTTACTTTGAGTAATACCGGCAATGGAGCCTTGAGTATCAGTGGTATTGCGCTCACCGGCGCGAATCCCAGCGACTTTGCGCAGAGCAACAATTGCGGGGCCAGCGTGGCAGCGGGCGGCAGTTGCACGATCAGCGTGACCTTCACGCCGGCCGCCAGTGGTTCCTTCACAGCGGCGGTGAGTGTTGCGGACAATGCCAGCGGCAGCCCGCAGACGATGGCCCTGTCCGGCACGGGGGCGAGCCCT
>Ga0187888_1002434_pt1 | contig 15924 bp, 10 predicted proteins | sample June2016WEW_7_40_FD_132987 | JGI IMG/M metagenome (GOLD analysis project Ga0187888, IMG submission 132987) | Peatland microbial communities from SPRUCE experiment site at the Marcell Experimental Forest, Minnesota, USA - June2016WEW_7_40 | ecosystem: Environmental > Terrestrial > Soil > Wetlands... | reverse complement strand
TCAGGACAGGGGGTACAAGTTGACCGAAGTGCGCCTTCGGCGCATCGCAGACGTTCAATAGCAACGTCTGCGCCAGCCCGAGATAACGATCCTTTGTTTTCATAGACATTCTCGCTTTGTTCCGGTAATTCTCGTAGCGCCGACCTTCAGGTCGGCACTCTGGCCGAGTTCTTCGGCGCACCACCCCCCACCCCCCCTCACCCGAGGAGGGGAGCCCGGAGTTCCCCTCCTTGGATCAGGAGGGGTTAGGGGTGGTTGATTTCTGGGCCGTTCCTTTGTTTTCATACACGTTCCCGGTTCGTTCGTCCATTTCTCGCAGCGCCGACCTTCTTGTTGGCACTCTGGAAGAGTTCTTCACTTTGCTGACCTAAAGATCAACGCTACGCGGTTTGCACGGTGCTCCTTTGTTTTCGTAAACATCACCGGATCGTTCGTCGATTTCTCTTCATTGCACGATCTTTGGCTCCATTTTGAGTTCGTTTTGAGTTCGTTTTTTCGAGGTTTTGTTGATTCCAAAAGACTTGTTGAGTTCGTTTCCACGATTTTTGTATTTTTCGCGAGGGGCGATAACGTTTCGTTTGGCGCGACTCTGCAGGAAGGCCGAAGGGCGGGGGATGTCATGGTCGTGGGTCGCGAGAGAATACCCTGATTTCGTTCACTCCCGGTCCGCTTTCTCCCTGGGACAAGAAGACCGAGACCCGGCATGATCCCGGCCTTCCTTCCCCCAAGGTCCATGGAGGTAGCCTATCTATGAACGGGCGCGATTGTCAAGCACTTTGCAGGGAATGGCGGCGGGCATCGCGCGGGCGGGGCGATATCGCGGTCCGCCCTCTCCCTGTTAAAAGACTGCCCTCTCCCTTGGGGAGAGGGTGTCCCGCGACGGCGCCTTCTCCAGCCGTCGCGGGACGGGTGAGGGGTTCCTTCCCAGTTTCACAGCAAGAGCGAATTCAAACGGCAAATGGCAAACGGCAAAATTCAAATGGTTTGCGATTTGCCGATTTCTCAGATCCTAAACCATTTGCCATTTGACCTTTGCCATTTGAATTGTCTGTGGTTTTCACCCTCACGTTCGGGCATTTCGCCCGTTCCGCTATTCGCGGAAGAGACCCCTCACCCGTCGCGCTCCGGCTGATGAAAACGCCGGAGTGCGACACCCTCTCCCCAGGGAGAGGGCTGTCAGTTCACTTTGGGCCCCTGGTGTCCAACAAACGATGTAGGGGGCGTGTCGGGCCTTACTTGGGCGGATTGTTCTTGGCATGCGCAGCGTGGATGGCCTGGGCCCGAGCTTGCAGTTCACAGGCCGCTGCACCCGCTCACGATAGCCACTTCAGGAACTCCGCAGGTTTGGCGCCGGCGTCGCGGAGGATTTTTGCCAGGATACCGGGACCGAGATCTTCACCGCGATAGTCGGGAACGGTTGCAGTTCGCCCGTCGGCGTGCCGGAAAAACTTGTGCCTGCCCTTTTGTCGAACCTGAAGGAAGCCGACAGACTTTAGGAATCGGACGACCTCGCGCGCCCGCACAGGATGAAGGCGACTCAAGCGCTCACCTCGACCTGCTCGAGCGCGACGAACTTCATTCGCGGCGCATCTTGTTCGGCAAGGCAAAGAGCAATGACTTCACGAATTCTGGGCGCGAGTTCCTCGAGCGTGCGCGCCTGGGTATAACAACTCGGCAGTGAAGGAACGCTCGCAACATAGTAGCCGTCCTCGTCCTGCTCGATGACCACAGTGAACTGCCTGAGCCTGCGCTTGGCTGAAGGTCTATTCATGCTCTCATTATAGCTTAACCGACACCCTCTCAACTTGTAGGGGCGCCCAATAGGGGTGCCCTACGATATGGTCTCTTACCCTGGCCCGGTTGGGTACGCCGGCAAATCAGCAGGCCGCGAAGGCAGTTTCCTGGGGTGTTCCTGGATTTCTTTCATCACCACCTCGATGGCCTTTTCGAGTTGCGGGTCGTGGCCTTTCATAACCAGGTCGGGGGTGTTATCCACCTCGATATCGGGGGCGACGCCGCGATTTTCGATCAGCCATTCGCTGTTCAGGCCGTAAAGCGAGAATTCCGGCCGGGTGACGTATCCGCCGTCCATCAAAGGTATTTCGCCGCGAATGCCTCGCACGCCGCCCCAGGTGCGCATGCCGATGAGCGGACCCAGCTTATATTTCTTGAAGAAATAACTGAAGTAATCTCCGTCCGAAGCGGCATACTCATTGGTAACGCAGACCATGTGGCCGTAAAAGACCACGTCGGGAGTGGTGCCACTCTCAGAGTTGCGAGCGGAGCCCATTCCAGCCAGAATCCGGCGCAGGCGCTCGAAGATAAGCTGATCGACGAAGCCGCCGCCGTTGTAACGCACGTCGATGATCAAGCCTTCTTTGCGGACCTGCGGGAAGAATTGCTTCACGAATTCATTCAACCCGCCGCCGCCCATGTCGGGGATGTAGATATACCCCACTTTCCCGCCCGTAGCTTCATCCACCTTCTGGCGGTTTGTTCTGACCATATCAAGTTGGCGCAGAGCGTACTCGCTGCCCAGGGTTTTCACCACTACCTTTCGCTCCCCGTCCTCGCTGGGCTTGGAGTTGACGGTGAGGGTGACATTCTCATTCACGGTGTTGATGAACAACTCGTAAGGGTTCTGCGGAACGCGCAAGGGCTTTCCGTTGACCGCCAGCAAGTAGTCGCCCGGCTTCACTTCCACGCCGGGCTCCGTCAGAGGCGAGCGAAGCGCGGCGTCCCAATTCTCTCCAGTGTAGATCTTCTTGATGCGATAGAGCCCTTGTGCGGCGTCCGCCTCAAAGTCGGCGCCCAGCACGCCCACGTTGACGGGTTTCAAGTTGGGGTAGTCGCCACCGCCCACGTAGGTGTGGGAGTTGGAGAGTTCCCCGATCATTTCGCCGAGCACGTAGGTGAGGTCGTACCGGTCCGCAACATAAGGCAGCAGGGGCGCGTAGCGCTCGCGCTCCTTTTCCCAATTGACGCCATTCATGGCCGGTTCGAAGAAGTAATCACGCTCCTGCCGCCACGCCTCGTTGAACATCTCCTTCCATTCGGCCGCCGGATCGACCTCGAGGCGCATCGAGGCCAGATTCAGCGCGCCATCGCCGGGGTGGTGCGGTTGGCCTTCAGGTTTGGCGTCGATGATGCCGTAGGTCTGCGGCACCGGCGCACCTTCTTCTCCACCTCCGGCTGAAGGCGGCGCGGTATAGAGGATCTTCTTGCCGTCAAAAGAAAGTGTGTAGTTGTCGGCGCCTGCGATCAAAACGCTGTCCTTCCGTTCGTTCATGTCGTACGCGTGGACGGCCGGCGATTCACCCGGCAGGGGTCCGGAAAGGCCGCCGACGGGCGACGTCGCGTAGTAGACAAAGCCGTCCGCCGCATTCAGCGCATGGCTGTTTTCCGGCGGCGTCGGCAAAGCCACCACCCGGTCCGCGATGCCCGCCAAGTCGATGCGGAAATCCTTGGGGACTTCCCGGACTGCGGGTGTTTCCCCAGGCTTCTTCTCCTCTTTTTTCTCTGCCGGCGGGTTTTCGGGTTTCTTTGGGCCGGCCTCATCACTCTTGGGGGCGAAGGGTGACGGCAGGTCGGAGCGCAACGTCACCAGGTGCACTCGCGTGGCCTTGGGATTGGCGAACTCGGCGTCGTAAACACCCAGCACCTCGTTGTAGTCACGGTTCGATAAGAAGTAGAGATATTTACCCGCCGGGTCAAAAACAGGGTTCCAGTTGCTCGTGAACTCCGTGGTGACGGGTGTGATTCTCTTATCGGCCGTCGAGTACAAATAAATCACTTGGTTTAAATTCTCAACCGCTTTGGCGTAAACAACCCATTTGCTATCGGGGGACCAATTGTAATCAGTAACGTCGGCGTACTTGCCTTTGTCGATTTGCACCGGCTTCTTCTCATCGATATCCACGTAGAAGAGCCGGGTGTCTTTGTCGGCGTAGAGCAGCTTCTTGCTGTCGGGCGACCAGACGGCAGGGAGCCGATGCATTTTGCCGTCAGAGGTGATGCGGACTTCCGCCCCCGATCCGTCCTGGGGAATGGTGTAAAGCTCGTCTTCGCCGGTGCGGTCGGAAAAGTAGGCAATCCATTTTCCGTCGGGCGACCAGGCCGCATATTTCTCCTGGATGCCCGGGGTTTGGGTCAGGTTGCGGATACTGCCTTCTTTGGCGGGCACCGTAAAGATGTCTCCGCGGGCAGTGAAGGCAGCGCGCTTGCCCTCGGGTGAGATGTCCCAGTCGGTGATCAGATGGCCGACCGCCGCCCAATGCTTCTGAGCCAGGGGCCGGTCGCCGGCCAGATTGATGGTGAGCTTGTGAGCTTTCTGGGACTTCAAATCGAAGAGGTAGAGGAACCCGCCGTTTTCAAAAACGATCGAGTCGGGTCCCAGACTGGGCCAGTTCACGTCGTAATCTTTGAAGTTGGTGAGCTGCCGAGTCTGCTTGCTCTTCAGGCTGTAGCTGTAAAGGTTTACGCGCTGCTCGGGACCGCGGTCGGAACCGAAGTAAATCGTGTCGCCGTGCCACATCGGGTAAGTGTCGGCGCCCGGATAATCCGTGATGCGCTCGTAGGTGTTGTTCTTGAAGTCGTAAATGGCGATGTCCTGGGCCATGCCGCCCTTGTAACGCTTCCAGGTGCGGAAGTTGCGAAAGATGCGGTTGTAAGCGATCTTCGTGCCGTCGGGTGAAAAGGAGGTGAGCCCGCCTTTGTCAATCGGCAGCCGTACGGGCAGTCCGCCCTCGATGCTGACGCTGAAGAGCCGCCCGAACCAGTCGTTGAACGTGTCGCGGCGGGAGAGGAATAAGATGCGCTTGCTGTCCGGGAACCAGGTGATGACCATGTTGTTCGGACCCATGCGCTCCGGCATGCTCACCGGGTCGGGCAGGAAAGTCAGTTGCTTCGGTTCACCGCCTTCCGAGGGAATGAGGTAGACGTTGAAGTTGCCGTCATATTGCGCCGAAAAGGCAATCCAGCGGCCGTCGGGCGAGAATTTCGGGAACAACTCGAGGCCGGGATGAGAGGTGACGCGCCGTGCTTCACCTCCGGAGGTCGAGGCCAACCACAGATCGCCGCCGTAACTGAAAACGATCTTGTCCTTGTAAACGTCCGGAAAGCGCATCAGGCGGCCTTCCGTCGCCTCCTGCGCAACCACCGATGAGACCGATAGGAACAAACAGAACGTGAGCCACTTCACAAGACGATACATCCATCCTCCCCCGTTAGGTCGCAATGAGCGGCAACCCTTGTTGAATTGTAATACCGGGCGTCATTCTACACCTCTTTGAGGCCGGTGGCGCGGGTTGGTTGGTCTTCTGCTGTTGGACTGCCCTCTCCTTTGGGGAGAGGGGTCTCGCTCCGGCGCTTTCACCAGCCGGAGTTGGCGAACCGCTGACACGGAGTAATTCCCGCCTGCCTTTGTTCGGGCTTGACGTACCTACAAAATGTAGCTACACTATTTTAATGCGGTATGAATGGGATGAAGCCAAACGGCGATCCAACATTCAGAAGCACGGAATCGATTTCATTGGGATTGAAACATTGTTTGCCGGGACAACAGTCACGACTCTGGATGACCGGTTTGATTACGGCGAATCGCGGTTCATCACATCGGGTTTGTTTCGCGGCCGTGTGGTGGTTGTGGCGCATACCGAGATCAGTGAAGTAATCCGAATTATCTCGGTTCGAAAGGCGACGAAGAATGAAGAAGCCAGCTATTTCGAGGAAATCGCGGACTGATTGGAAGCGGGTCGACGCGCTGACGGACAAGCAAATCGATTTTTCCGACATTCCGGAAGTGACGCCGGAGATGTTTGCCCGCGCGGTGGTGCGGCGTGGTCTGAAGCCCGTGCCGCGCAAAGAGCAACTCACGATTCGTGTAGACAGCGACGTGCTTGAATGGTATAGGCGACAGGGACCAGGCTACCAGACCCGCATCAATGCCCTGCTTCGGGCCTATATGCAAGAACGTGTAAGGACAGCACCATAGGCATCTCGCTCAGTGAGAGGCACAAACGCCAGGATACTTGCGCTACCTGCTTAAGTCCACTTCGGCTGGCGTTTGCCGTTGGCGCACTCGACCAAATACCAGTTGATCAGACTTTGATACGGAACCCCGCGCTCTTCCGCCATCGCCTTGAAATAACCAATGGCTGCTTCGTCGATGCGGATGGTGATCTGCTTCTTCATCCGCCTCGCATAAGGATTCCTAACGGACTTCGAGAAGTCATAGTTCTTACGCATCCTTATATACCTCATACTGTTTCCGTTCCGAGCGGTTGGCTCGGCGGGCAGAGATGATCCTGATAGTGTCGCCATGGCGGTAGCAGTGGCACACGACTAATAGACGCAGATGCACGCTCATTCCCATGAGGATGAAACGATCCTCTTCGTCCGAGTGATCGGGGTCAGCGATGAGACGGCCACGCTCGTCTGCGAATGCTGTTTCGGCTTCTTCAAATGAAACACCGTGCTGGCGCTGGTTCGATGCGGCCTTTGTCGCGTCCCACTCAAATTTTAATCCGTTCACAGTGGTCATTATATCATAATTATGCTGTACATATATCCGATCCAAGTGTAACCCGCCCACGGAACTGAACTGCGTTCCTCCCAAAGTCATGGCGCTCCAGGTCGCAGGTCTTCGAATCTGCATTTGCAAGATTCCGTGAATGACTTGGCCAGTGCGTGGGGCGTCCCCTTGGCAATTTCTTGAGAATGACGCGATGGGATTCAGGCAGCCTGGGCCTTAGAATCGGCAGAAAGATCGGCCACCATTTCGCACTCATCGCCGTAACTGCTCGAGGTGTGGAAGCCGAGTTTACGGAAGAGGCCGATGGCGCGGTAGTTGGAAAACTCTGTAGTGAGAAGGACCTTGCTGAAGCCCATCTGGAGCGACCAGGCCAGCGTTAGCTCGCTCATCGCCGTTCCCAGTGTTTCCTCTCGATAGTCCTGATGGACGAAGATGGTGAACTCGATTTCCGGAAGGCGGATTGGGCAAAGAATGGTGTGCGCGACAATCTTTGTGCCATCTAATGCGAGCAATTGGTAGGACTTCTTTTGAAGCTGCTCGAGCCAGCCGGTAATGCGCGGAACGTCCGGCGGAGGGAGGCCTTGGGCTACGCGCTTGGGCTCGAAGCTCGCGTACATTTCGACGAGGGCGGCGAAGTCCTCGCCAGCGTATGCCCGTACGTCGAGTTTCCGCCCCTTTCGGGTTCGGACCTCTTTGGGCTGAAATACGGCTTCTGGCGAACTGGACATAACTTGACTCTAGGCGGAGCACGCAATCGGCCAAGAAGCCTGACTCGGAACTCCTCCCCCGCCAACTGAAAGCAAAGACGGCCATTACCACCGCCCTCTGCATCGGTTTGAAGCCTCGGGCGCTGCCCTAAGTCGCCCGAAGGCTGAGGGAAAACCCGCATACGTTCCTGCGAGGTGGCACGAGCAGGCCCTCAACGACGGGTACGGCCATCGCGATCGGGCCATGCGGGCCATCGACGCGGCCATTCACGAGTGCGACGAGGCCGTGGCCGCGATGCATTCGAGCGCGGCAATCCGCTTAGGGTGGGCGCAGCCGTTGCGGTCGCTCAGGGCGGCCCCAAGGGCCGCCCCTACGACGATTACCTAAAACAGCAGGTGCAGCGACAACTGCAGGAAGCGCGAGCTGCCGATGGTGTGCTGAATCACGCCCAGGCTGCCTTGGGGAGGGATCGAAGGAGGTCCCTCATAGTAAGGAAAGAAATCCACATCGTTGTTAGGCGTGTCAAAATCGGGTTGATTGAAGATATTGAAGGCGTCAGCCTCGAAGCGCAGGCGGTAGCGCTCCTTGAAGGAGAAATCCTTGGCCAGGCTCATATCGAAGCGCACCTGGAAAGGACCGCGAAAGGTGTTCCGGCCGGAGGTCCCATAAACCGACTCGTAGTCATCGCACCCCGTCGCGTCGCAGGGAGGCACGCCATTGGTGCCAGGGGCCACAAACTGGGGGAGAAAATCATTGGCATTCAACACCGGCTTCCCCGCGTTGACGCCGTGAGTACCCTGTAGTTCCGCCTGTTTATAGCTCACCCCCGGGGAGATGGGCACGATGGGGTTTCCGATCTCGTCGTCAGTGCCGAAGTAGAGGCTACCCACAGATCCCGAGTAGTCATACACGCTATAAGGCTGACCGCTCTGGGCAACGGTCTGCCCACCCCAGGTCCAGCCGTTCGCCAGGTATTTTAGCGCCTTGCTGTTCGTGTTGAGGCTCGGGAACGTGTAACTGTAATTGATCAGGAGCACATGGGTCTGATCAAAGTCCGCCGAGGCATAATTGGCTTTCGGAGTCACCGGATTGTTCCCCGTGACGAACAGGCCCAGTCCGCTTTGTTCATCGAGGGCGTGCGACCAGGTGTAAGAAGCGGTGAATCGGAGCCCGCTGGAAACCCGCTTGGTCACCCGCGCCTCGAGGGCATTAAAGTTGGAGGTGCCCTCGGCCTCGTACATCACCGAATTCATGTCATAGCCAATGTAAGGCACGCGCACCGGGGCGTTGCCGGAATACTCATTGGTGTAAATGGGTTCGAGGTCCAGCGGAACTTGGTTCCCGTAAACGTTGGCCGCCTGAAGCGGGCTTGTGCCGCCGTAGGAATAGATCTGCTCATTGGCGGCGTTCGCCGACCACAGAGGGCTTTGCGGTGTGGCGATGATCGGCTGGTTGAATGGGACGGGCAGGATCTCATGCAGTCCGTGGTTGCCCACATAGGAAATGTCGAACAGCCAATTGTTCGAGGGCTGATATTGAAAGTCGAGGGTCCAGTTCTGGGTGTTCGGCAGCTTGTTGCCAATGTCATATCCGCCGTACAGGAAGGGACCGAACAGATTTCCCGCCGGCCAGCATCCCGGATAACCACAGGCCGTTTGGGAGAAATTGGGCAGGTAGGCGAGGAAATTGGCGGCGTTGGCAGTCGGCGGCACGGGGGGAGCCGAGGCTGTGCCGAATGGCGCCGAAAGACCCCCGGTCTTCGTCGAGGCGGCAATTGGTTCGACGAAGGGTGGCGCCAGCGTCACGCCAAAGGGGCCATTGTAGCCCGAGCCGGCGCTAGGGGAGAAGTAGCTGAAGAGTTCCCCGCGATCGTAGTAAATACCGTAGCCGGCGCGCACGGTCAGTTTGGCAGTGGGCGCCCAGGCGACGCCGAGGCGCGGCGCGATGCCCCACTGGTGGTTGGTCATCAGGGAATCGCTGCCTCCCGAGGCGAATTCCAAACCCGAGCCCGTCAGGGTATCCGAGGCGACATTGTAGGAATAGAGGCTAGGGTTGAAGCCGGTGAGCCGCCCGTATTTTTCCGAGAGTGGACCGTCAAAGTCCCAGCGCAAGCCAGCCGTCACGGTCAGATTGCTCCGAACCTTGAAGTTGTCATTGATATACACCCCGGCGGTATCGGAACGGTAATAACGGCTGGCAAAACCGGAAAACGCATCTCCGCCGTGCAACTTACCTTCCACGAAGGTCTCAAAATTGGTGAAGTCGGCTGTGGAGGCGCTGGTGTTGTTATTGATGACATTAAGCTGCGTGCGGTCCAATTGCCCGCCGAATGCGATGGTGTGCCGGCCTTTCATCATGTTGATTGAGGATTCGTATTCCCACTGATTCTGGTACATTCCGGCGTTGCCGAAACTCGCGCTGGGGCCAAATTCCAGACCATTCTGGATGGTGGGATCGGAAGTGGCGATATCGAACTGGGGGAAGGTCTCATAACCCAACAGGCTGATGCCTACGTCGCTGGGCTTAAAGTCCGAACCCGTCTGCGCGTAAGCGCGCAGGCGCGTGAAGCCGACATGCTGCTCCCAGGTGACCGCCGGGGAAATGATGTAGGTGTTGGTGATCGTAGCGACGTCGCTACCTGCCGAAAGCTGTTGCGCGAAGCCCAACAAGGAACCGACCGCACCGAAGGGATTGGTGGTGGGATTGTCCTGAATATAGAACTTTCCTGACAGACGATCCCGGTCACTCACTTGATAGTCCAAATCAGCAATCCCCTGATCGACGGGCGCGATGGAGTTCCGACCCTGCACCACGGCGTCGTAGCCGAGCGTCGTGGCGGTAGTCGGGTTGGTGATTTGGGCGCTCGGAATCAGATATTGTCCGTTGGGCAGCTTGGCCTGAAGCATGTTTAGCGCCGCGGGATTGATCTGGCTGGCCGTGATGGTGCTGCTGAAGTTTGATGAGTTGACGGCGTTGACGATGCCAGCCGCGCTGCGATCATCGGTGAGACCCAGCGGCACGGTCACGTCCCTGGTTGATTCCGCTGCATCGGAGACGCGAACCCCCTGGTAGGAGAGGAAGTAAAACAACTTGTCTTTCTTGATGGGTCCGCCGAAGGTGGCGCCGAATTGGTTGCGATTCAGAAACGGATTGGGCAGCAACTTCTGGCCGGTGACGGGATTCACGCCGGCGGCATTGTAGAAGAAAGGCGTGGCGTTCAAATCGCTGTTCTGCCATTGCTCCCAAGCCGACCCATGAAGCTCGTTGGTACCCGACTTGGTCAGCACGCTCACGTGAGCGCCGCTGTTGTTGCCCTGCGTGGCGTCAAACATCGCGGCGTTGACGGCAATCTCCTGGATGGAATCGATGGGGGGAGTGGGCAGCGCCTGGCCGATGGCGCCGTACACGGAAGTGCTGGTCTGAATCACACCGCCCGCACCAAAGTTCTCACCCGTGTTCAGCACGAAGCGGTTCTCACCCACCTGGCTGGTGGAGTTTCCATTGAACAGATTGTTGGTGCTGACGCCGTTCAGCGAGAAACTGTTGCTGGTGTCGCGGTTGCCATTGGAGAAGATGGCCTGGTTGCCCAAACCGGCGTTGGCGCCCGCGCCGGCCAGGAAATCTGCATGCACGCCTGGAGTCAGAATCGCCAGTTGCGTGAAGCTGCCGGTGCCGAGCGGCGTGGACTGAATGGTGAGTTGGTCGACCACGTAGCCGTTGGTGGCGTCCGTCTGGTTCATGAGCGGAGTGGCAGTCACTTCGACGGTAGTGCTGACCGAACCGACCTTCAGACTGCCGTCCACCGTGGCCGTCCGGCCCTCCTGGACCAACACCTGGGTGTGGGTCTCGGTTTCGAAGCCTTCCTTCGAGAAGCTCACCTCGTAAGTTCCCCCGGGAAGGTTGGAGATGGCGTAGGACCCATTGGACTTCGAGTGCACCGTTACCTCGAAATTGGTGTCCACATTGCGCGCCGTCACCTTGGCTTCGCCGACGGCGGCGCCTGAGGAATCCAATACGGTGCCGGTAATGGTTCCCACGATTTGCTGCGCCAAATAAGGTGTCCGTGAGCCGATCAGCAGGAATGCAATCAGGCCCACGACCACGCAGGTACTCCGCAACAGGCTGACTTGGTAGCTCGTTTCTTGTTTCATACGCCTCCTCGCATCTCCGCTCCGGTTGCTCACACTCTCCCTGACCCAAACCCCCAGCACCAGTGGCAAGCTGGCAACTGAAATTGTTTTAGCTGTAACCCTTGTATTAACAATACGAAACCTACAAGGGTGGCGTTACAACCAAGCTCTTTCGCAGGCCTTTGGGCTTTCGATTGTGATGCTTTTCAGAATGTGAAAGTGTAGTAAGAGACTATTATACCCTGTTGAAGCTATTGTTACAATTGTGTGAAGCACGGTCGTCTCGCAGACCCAAGACGTTGGAAGGTATGAAAAAAGCAAGCGGATGTCATCCTGAGCGTAGCGAAGGATCCCCGCAGTTTCGTACAGCTCAATGATTTACGAGCAACTGCAGAGATCCTTCGCTGCGCTCAGGATGACAGATTCAGGTTTTTTCAAAGCTCCGTGCGCTACCGAACAGCAGACGACATCTAAAGCCTGACACCCGACACTTGCCTTCACGGCCGCTGCTGGACCGGAAGGAATTGCGCCAGGGCGGTGGGCGCGTTTCCGAGTGCGCGCGCCAGGCTCAACTTGGCCAGATTGTGGGCAAACACGCTGTCGATGTAATCGAGGTTCGCGCCGGCCACCGATTCCTGTGACTGCACAACCTCGACGTTCTCGCTCACTCCGGCCTCGAAGCGCTGGCGAGTCTGGTGAAGTGTCTCCCCCATAAGCTGGATATTCTGCTGCGCCACTTGGACCTGATTGGCGGCTGCTTCCATGTCCAGGTAGGCGTTGCGCACTTCGCTTTCGATCTGGCTTCGAGTGTCCTCGAGTTCTGCCCGCCGTTGAGAAAGGGCGGCCTGCGCCTGTTGAATGTCTGCTGCCGTGCGCCCGCCGTTCCAGATGGGCACGTTCAGCGTGGCCGAGACCGTAAAGGTAGGACGCAGCTCGGAAGGAGTGCCAATGGTGCCGTAGTCGGCGCTGGCGGATGCCGAAGGGTAGCGTTCGGCACGCGCCGCAGCCAGGGCGCGCTCCGCCGCTCTTACCTGGGTCTCGGCCGCTTTCAGATCGGAACGCTGCGCGAACGCCTGCTTGATGGCGTCCTGCACGTTCAGGGGCGGGGCGGCCGCAAAAGGAATAACGTTGGAAAGTTCGTAGTCAGCCGCGGGAGGCAGGCCCGTCAGGCGGGCGAGGTTGATCTTCTGTTTGGCAAGATCGTTCTGAAGCGTCACCAAACGTTGCTGGTCGAGCAGCACCTCGACCTGGCTTCGATTGACGTCGATCTTGGTGGCCCGGCCAAACTTGAGCTGTTGCGTGGTGCGCTCAAAGAGAGCCTTGGCGGTGTCGAGTTGCGCCTGAGCGGAGTCGAGCCGCGCATGCGCGGCCAGCACCTGAAGATAGGCTCCGGCGACGGCCAGGACCACCAGGTCCTGGGCATCTTTGGCCGAAAGCTCTCCGGCGTGCGCCACCTCCCGCGCCGAACGGTAATTGTTGAGAGCGGTGAAATCGGCGATGGATTGCGAGACCCGCGCGCGGACATCCAGAACGTTGAAGGGTCCGACCAGGGAGGGAAGTGAAAAACCCGGGACACTGAAGTTGAAGCCGATGGATCGGATGTTGAATGTCTCTTCGACATCGTTGACATCTGCCCTGAGGTTCGGCATGAGGGCGCTGCGCGCCGCGTGCGCCTGGCCGCGGGCTTGCAGCAGGGCATAGGTCGAACCCACCGCTCCCAGGTTGTGCTGCAGCGCGCGCTGGATCGCCTCCGCGAGCGACAGCTTGCCGGAGAAAGGAAGCTGCGCCGCACTGCTCGTGCTTCCGCTGTAAGCGCCCTGCACGGACACGGTGGAGTTCAGGGTATTCACGCTGGTCGTGGTGCTGGGTACGGCGGATTGCGTGGCGACCACGCCGCCCCCCTGGGCGTTTCGTCCCGAGAGGGGAAGCGGAGCGGCCTGCGTGGTGGGCGCAGGCGCGGCGCCGCCGAATTGCGCAGCAGCGTAACTTGCGAAGGCGATGACCTGCAATGCGGCAAGGATCGCCGCTCGTCCCAGCGTAACTCGCGTACCGGTTCTTCTCATGGCTCGTCTACCTCTCTTAACCATTCGGTTGAATTCAGGTTGCTTTCTGTAGTACAGGACTCACAGCCCCAAAGGGGCGGCCTAGCAAAGCCTAGGCCAACGGCCTGGGAAAGGAGGTGGCGTGCCGGGTCGAGCCCTGAAGGGGCGACACACGGAATGCGGGTCGATCACGCCCCTTCAGGGCTTGAGGCCGGAGATGAAATATCCGTTTATCGCTCCCACCCAGGCCGTTGGCCTGGGCTCTGCTAGGCCGCCCCTTCGGGGCTGAGAGATCACTGGCAATGACCAGCCCAATCTTAGGCCACAATCGCAGGACTCTTAGATTTGCCGTTTGAACAGCAAAATGCAACCTGTTATCAGCACTGCTGAAAAACTCGTTAGGATTGCAAGGTCGAGGCCGATGCCGGCAAACCCAGTATCCTTCAGCAGCAGGTTCTTGAGGGCGTCCACGACGTAGGTGAAAGGGTCGACAAACGACATAGCTCGCAGCCATACGGGAAAGCCGGCCGTCGGGTACACGGCGCCCGAAGGGAAAAACAGCAGCGTGTTAAGCACACCGAAAATGGCGCGCGGGACCAGGGGATCACTCACCCGCACCATCAGCAGAAACATCATGCTGATCATCGCCAGGGAGGTCACGGCCAGGACCACGATCAGGTAAACCAGCCGGGCCGGTTCCCACAACTGCGGAATGCCGGCAATCAGCCCGCCGATGACCGTGATAATGAAACCGGCCATCAACCCCTTCAGGGCGCCTGAGCCGATCAGTCCCAACACCAAGTCCACTTTGCTGAGCGGCGTGCTGAGATATCCTTCGTGGAGGCCTCGAGCCTTATCATCGATAAAAGTAATGCCGCCACCGATCATCGCCGTCACAAAGATTGACAGCGAGATCGAGCCTGCCAACAGGTATTTAATGTAGTCGATGTAGGGATAAACCTCCACGGTTTGAACCTCGATGCTGGCCGGAAGGCGGTTGGGGCTGAAAAGGCCGGCCAGGTTCGCGGCCGGAGATTCCCCCGACTCCAGGGGAGGGAGGACGGGGCCGTTCAGGCTGTTCTGGAGCTGCTGCATGCGCTCGAAAATACCGCTCGAGGTGAAGGTGTCCGTGTTGTCTTCGATAAAAGCAATGCGCGGGTTTTCGTTGCGCAGGACGCGCTGCGAGAAATCCGGAGGGATAAAGATCACCGCCTTCAAAAAGCCGGCCTTGAGATCGGTCACGGCCTCGGGGAGGTCTGCATATTCCGTGAGGTGAAAGGTCTCGGGATTCTCCACGATGGCGTTCAGCCCCGCGCGCACCTGCCGGGCTTGCGTGCCGGTGTCTTTGTCCACCAGCGCCACCCGCACCTTCGTGATCTTTCCGCCAAAGGCATAGCCCAGCACCACAAGCTGCACCAGCGGGAAAATCATCGACGCCATCATCAGCGCAGGGTTGCGGAAAAACTTCCGCATGTCGCGTTCAATCAGAGCAAATATCCGGTAGAATTTCATTTGTACAGGTGGCTGATATCCAGCCGCTTGCTGCCGAGTTCGTCGCGAAGCTGCCGGCCCGTGAAATGCAAGAAAACGTCATCGAGGGTTGTGCTATGCACGGTGACCCGGTGTGCCTTCACGCCCCGGCGGCGAGCCAGGTCCATGATCGCGCCCAGCGTTTCAGCTCCGTCCTGCGAGGTGATGCGCGTAACGCCTTCGTGCTCGCTCACGTTCAAAACCAGCGGGAGCGACGCGAGGGCCTCGTGCCAGTCGCCCGGCGCTCCGCTAAATTCCGCCTCGATCACCTCGTGGGCGGGAATGCTGTCCTTCAGCCGCGTCGGCGAATCCAGGGCCACCAGTTTTCCGTGGTCGACGATGGCGATTCTCTCGCACAGCTTGTCCGCTTCGTCCATGTAGTGGGTCGTGAGCAGGATCGTCAATCCGGACTGGTTCTGGAGTTTTTCAATCATCTCCCAGACATTCGTGCGTGAGACGGGATCCAGCCCCGTCGTGGGCTCGTCCAGAAAGAGGATCTTGGGTGAGTGCACCAACCCGCGTGCGATCTCCAGGCGGCGGCGCATGCCGCCTGAGAAGGTGCCGACGAGGGCTTTAGAAAACTGCCCCAAGTCGACGGCTTCCAGGAGCTCGCGGACCAGCGTCTCGCGTTCCTCGGCGGGGACGCCGTAAATCTTGGCGTGGATCTTCAGATTTTCCTCTGCGGTCAGTTCAGGATCAGAGGTGAGCGCCTGGGGAATCACTCCGATGGAGTTCCGCACGCCTTCCGGATCCTTGCGCACGTCGTGTCCGGCAACTCGCGCCACCCCTTCGCTCGGGGGCGTCAGTGTGGTGATCATCCGGATGAGCGTGGTCTTGCCGGCGCCGTTGGGGCCCAGCAGGCCAAAGACTTCCCCTTGCGGCACCTCGAAACTTACGTGGTCAACGGCCACAAACTCGCCGAATCGCTTGGTCAATCCCTGCACTTCAATTGCGTTCATAACCATTGGGTTTTCATTCTGAG
>Ga0187888_1002429_pt1 | contig 15947 bp, 10 predicted proteins | sample June2016WEW_7_40_FD_132987 | JGI IMG/M metagenome (GOLD analysis project Ga0187888, IMG submission 132987) | Peatland microbial communities from SPRUCE experiment site at the Marcell Experimental Forest, Minnesota, USA - June2016WEW_7_40 | ecosystem: Environmental > Terrestrial > Soil > Wetlands... | reverse complement strand
GGCAAAGCCCCTCAGCGGTCATTTTTCTTCGCCGGCCCCCAGTCGAACAGCAGTACAATCGGGCCGTCAATTCTCTTGCCTCCCCGAAGAGCACGCCCCATCCACGGGACGCCACACCCCTAGAGGCGAGTACCCCGGTCTGAACGTTGTCCGGGCCTCTCCGTTCAAACCGGAACAGCCGTGAACGCGATCGGGTTCCTCAGGCCCGCCATGACCTGTTAAAGGAGAATCCTATGTCGCGGATGAGAAATCTGTCGCGGACAGACGTTGTTCTGTGTGTGGGTTTGTTGCTGATGGTATGCGCGGTGCCTTTGTCGGGACAGGAAGCGGCGTTCGCCAGTGGTACAAGCAGCGCAGCAGTGGTGCCGCCGCTGGTCAGTTTCAGCGGCCTATTAACTGATCTGAATGGCAAGCCGATAAGCGGCGTCGTAGGGGTCACGTTTGCCCTGTACAAGGACTCGCAGGGAGGGGCACCACTGTGGATGGAGACGCAGAACGTGTATCCGAACAAGACCGGGCACTACACGGTGCTGCTCGGATCGACCAGCAGTACAGGCTTGCCTCCCGATCTCTTTGTAGCCGGAGAAGCGCGCTGGCTGGGAGTGCAAGCGCTGGGGCGGGCGGAGCAACCGCGAGTGTCGCTGACGAGCGTGCCCTACTCTCTGAAGGCAGCCGACGCGCAGACGGTGGGCGGACTGCCCGCTTCGGCGTTTGTCTTGGCCCCGCCAAGTTCGAACGCCACCAGCGCAGCCAGTTCGAGCGCGGCGGTGCAACCGATGGCGACGGGGACGACTCCGGTGACCACCGCTGGCGGCACGGTGAACAAGCTGGCCAAGTTCGACGCCGCGGCCGACGTCACCAGTTCGCAGGTCTTCGACAACGGAACCAACGTCGGTATCGGTAACACTGCGCCCGCCGCCAAGCTGGACGTGAGCGGTGCGGCCATCGTGCGTGGGCTACTGACTCTGCCGGCGACCGGCACAGCGACCGCGACCGCCGGCAAGAACTCGCAACCGATCGGCTGGGCCGCTTCCGCGTACAACAGCGGCACGAAGGCGGCGGTAAATCAAGTCTTCCGCTTGCAGGCCGAACCGGCGGGCAACAATACAGCGACCACCTCAGGCACGCTGAACCTGCTCTATGCCACAGGGACAGCCGCTCCCGCTGAGACAGGACTGAAGATCAGCAGCAAGGGCCTGCTCACGTTTGCCTCCGGGCAGACCTTTCCCGGCACCGGGACGGGCGACGGCTCGGTCACCAGCGTCGCCACCGGGCTGGGACTGAAGGGGGGACCGATCACGAAGACCGGGACGCTCACCATCGACACCACCGTGGTCCCGCAACTGGCGGCGGCCAACACCTTCACCGGCAATCAAACGGTGAATGGGAACCTGAGTGCCACCGGCACGGTGACGGGCAACAGCTTCGGCATTGGAAGCTACCTCTTCGCCCTCGGCTCATATTCTCTTCAGAACGCATTTCTCGGCTTTGCGGGGAACGTCACAACTTCGGGCGGTTCGAACACCGCCGCCGGCTTTGAGGCGCTCGAAGACAACACCACGGGCAGCGCCAACACCGCCGTCGGTCAGGAGGCGCTCCAACAAAACAACACGGGCAGCCTGAACGCCGCCGCCGGCTACGGGGCACTCGGAGCCAACACCGCTGGTAGTAACAACAGCGCCACCGGGGCCTTCGCGCTTTTCCATAACTCCACGGGCAGCTACAACGCCGCTGGCGGAGGACAAGCGCTCTTCTCCAACACGGGAGACACCTCTGGTGACGGTTCCCAGAACACCGCCAACGGCTACCAGGCCCTTTACTCCAACGCGACGGGCAATGACAACACTGCTACTGGTTATCAGGCGCTCTACAACAACACGGTCAACCGCAACATCGCATATGGCTACCAGGCGCTGTTCTCCAACACTGTGGGTCAATTGGAAACCGCGATTGGTTATCAGGCGCTGTACTCCAACGTCGGTGACTCCGCAGGAGACGGAGGGGGCAACACCGCGGTTGGATACCAGGCGCTGTATTCGAACAAAGACGCTGGAGTATATGGAGGACATGCGGCCCTCGCCAATACAGCCGTCGGCGACCACGCGCTCTACAGTAACAACACTGGTTACGACAACACTGCTAGCGGCGTGGGCGCGCTCGTTTCCAACACGACGGGTACGTACAACACTGCCGTCGGCGTTCAGGCGCTCGGGTCCAACACCACGGGCCTCGAGCTCACATGCATCGGTTACGGCTGCACCGCTGCCGCCGACGGCCTCACTAATGCCACTGCGATCGGCGCTCACGCTGTTGTTGGGCAAAGCAATTCGCTTGTTCTGGGAGGCACCGGCGAGCATGCGGTGAAGGTAGGCATCGGCACGACAGCCCCGTCCAACATTCTCACCATCGCCCAAGGCTCCGGCCATCCGGTCAGCGATAGCTGGGAAACCTACAGTTCCCGCCGCTGGAAAACCAACATCCAGACGCTGCTCGGCGCGCTCGGAAAAGTCGAACAACTCCGTGGCGTTTCCTACGACCTCAAGGCGAATGGCAAACACGAAGTGGGTGTGATTGCCGAGGAAGTCGGAACCGTCGTTCCCGAGGTTGTTACCTGGGAGAAAAACGGCAAGGATGCCCAGAGCGTGGATTACGGCCGCCTCACTGCGCTGCTGATCGAGGCCACAAAAGAACAGCAGGCGCTGATCCACGAACAGAAAGAACAGATCACCGCACAGCAGGCACAGATTGCCCGGCTCACGCGGCAAGTGAAGACAATCCAAGCCACTCTCAAGGCGAACGGACGAAGTGGCTCCGAAGTTCGCACGGTGAAGGCAGAGGGAACGACGGTTCGGCAGTAATAGCGGGGAGGAACAGGGTCACCCGGCTTAGCCCGGGTGACTCGTGTTCTTGATTGTTCTGCGATGGTTTACGAAACCAGGCGATTACACAACTGTGCGCTTTTTGTTCGCCCCTTTGTTGCGCCCAAAAACCCCTGCTACGGCTTCTTGACCTTCCCCTTTGGCAGTGCGAGAGCCGACGCGTTGTTCTTGCCGTTCTTGTTTTCACAGATTTCGGCCCACCACTTCTCAATCTCGGGCCGCGAGAATCGCAACATCTTCGCACCGATTTTGACGAACGGAATGGGATGGTGGCTCCGACGTTGTGCCCGCTCTCCAGTCATACGCCGGACGGAAGCCCTGTCCGTTTGCAGGAATGCCGCAACGTCGCCAACAGTCATCACGGGAAGTCCAGTGTCCTTCTCCTCAAACTGAAGTTTGAGTTTGCCGTCCTTCTCGAAGATGCTGATTGTGAACGAACGGTCAAATTCTCGTTTGAGTCCTTTGAGGACTCGGTCATCGTTGAGAAATTTGACCATTGCCTCTAGATTTTCTTTACTCATCGCGGTCATTGCCCACCCCCTGCCTTTGCTCGACTCCGCTCTCTGGCGTTCATTGCCAGCTTGTTTTCCACGTCTACGAAGTAATACTTCATGACAACGTCAATCGAGTTGCCCATCGCCTTCGAGACTTCCTCAGCAGACCATCCGTCATGCACGAGGAGAGTTCCGAATCCCCGCCGCAGGGCGTAAAACGCATACCCCTCCCAATTCATTTTGTTCTTTTCACAGTTCGGTCGAATGATTCGGTCACTCAGGATGTTCATGTTCACCGGATTGCCGTCACGATTCGGGAAGACCCACCCCGACTCGGGCCGTTCGTTCGTTTCCCACCACGCGTTTAGAACCGGGGTCAATTTGTCTCGAAACGGCACGATTCGGTTCTTGCCCGTCTTCGTCGTCGGCTTCTCTTTGCCGTAGACATACGCCTTGCAGACGGTGATGGTCGCACTCGTCAGGTCAACAGACTGCCATTGAAGGGCGGCGATTTCACTGGGACGCAGGCCCGCCCAAATGCCGACAGCAAGAACGCATTGGGCGAGTTGTACGTTCCAATCGCTCCGGCCATTGCGGTCTTTTTCGAGGTTCGCTATTATCGCTTCGACTTCTTTCTCGGTGAACGCTTCCCCCTGTTCCGCGTCAGTGACGGGCACGTTTGCGACTTTGATATCCCGCCACGGGTTGTGTTTGCAGTACCCGAGTTCAGTCGCTCGGGCGAATATTCCGCTGGCATAGGAGTGGAGCTGACGGATGGTGTTCAGTCCGTAGGGTCGGTCATCCTCGGCTCGCCGGAGATTCTGAAGGAACTGGGCACCGATGTACGGCTCGTAATTCTTGAAGGTCTTCGTTCCGTTGAAGTGGTCTGCGAGGTACGTGTTCCAGTAGCGTTTGTAGGAGACCAGAGTCGTATGAGACCTCTGCCCGGTCTTGACGAGTTCTTCCAGCCACGGGAGGAAGACTGTCTCGTAGAACTTCGCTACCGTCGTGCCTTCGCTGGGAGCCACGGGTTCCGCCGTCTCAATCGCTTTCTCCCATTCCTCAATCTGACGTTGCTTGGCGACGGCGAGTTCCTGAACCCGCCAGTGACTCTTCGACGGGAATTGTTCACTCTTGCGGGTGAGCAGAACGGATTGCTGAACACGGAGGGGAGTTCCGTCGGCTTTCAATTTCTGAAGCGGCTCACCAGTCTTGAAGGATACGCTAGAGTATCCCTTCAAGTGGTATCCGCCATTCGCTTCGATGATGACCATTTGCCCCTCCCCTCAACGAGGCCAGTATTCCAAGAACCAAGATACAAGTCAAGGAAAACAGAGAACGAAACATTGAAAACACATGTACTTAAGTAACACTGACATGGTCGGCAAAACCATCTCGCATTACCGCATCGTCGAGAAGCTCGGCGGCGGCGGGATGGGTGTCGTCTACAAAGCTGAGGACGTAAAGCTGCACCGTTTTGTTGCCTTGAAGTTCCTGCCGGACGAGATTTCTAAAGACGCGCAAGCTCTGGCTCGCTTCCAACGCGAAGCGCAGGCCGCCTCTGCCCTGAACCACCCCAACATCTGCACCATCTACGAAATCGACGACCAGCACGGGCAGACTTTTATCGCAATGGAGTTTCTGGACGGCGTCACGCTCAAGCACCGGATTGCGGGCCGTCCGCTGGAAACCGAACTGATTCTGTCGCTCGCCATTGAAATTGCGGATGCACTCGACGCAGCCCACGCAGAAGGCATCGTCCACCGTGACATCAAACCGGCAAACATCTTTGTGACCAAGCGCGGACACGCCAAGATTCTGGATTTCGGTCTGGCCAAAGTTACGAACCCGGTCAGTTCCTCGAGCCAGATTGCCGCGGCCAACACCCTGACGGGCACGCTCCAGGAAGCGCATCTGACCAGCCCGGGAACGGCGGTGGGAACGATCGCCTACATGTCGCCCGAGCAAGTCCGCGTCAAGGAATTGGACGCACGCACCGACCTGTTTTCGTTCGGTGCCGTCCTTTACGAAATGGCGACCGGGACGCTGCCCTTCCGGGGTGAGAGTACGGGGGTGATCTTCGACGGGATCATGAACCGTGCTCCCGTGCCTCCCTTGCGGCTGAACCCTGACCTTCCGCCCAAGCTGGAAGACATCGTCAACAAGGCGCTGGAGAAGGATCGGGATCTGCGGTATCAGCACGCGTCGGAAATGCGGGCCGACTTGAAGCGGCTGAAGCGCGAAACGGATTCAGGCAAGGTGGGCACGGAAGAGCCGGCGTCGGCCGGCTCTTCGGCCTCGGTTCAGCCAGGGTCGTCGGCGGCCGGAATTTCCAGCGCGGCTCCGTCCTCCGCTTCGGCATCGTCCAGTTCTGTGCTGATCGCCGAAGCGCGTCGGCATAAAGGTGCGCTGATCGCTACAGCCGCAGTCGTCCTGGTGCTCGTGATCGCAGCGGCCTTTGGCATTTTCAAGCTGCTGAGCAGAAGCACGCCAGCCATCGATACCCGCAACATCAGCATCCGGCCGCTGACTGAGCACGGACAGGTCACGAATTTTGCCAGCATCTCCGCTGACGGAAGATTGGTGGCTTATGGCCGGCGCGAAGGCGAACGCAGCCTGCGCGTGAAGCAGGTGGCCACGGGCAGCGAGGTCACGGTTGTGCCGCCGCAGACCGGGTTCTTTGGCGCTGGTGCCACGTTCACACCGGACGGCAATTATCTCTACTACACCCACGGTGATCCGGCGAACGGGAACAACGTGAATGTCTATAGTGTGCCGGCCCTGGGTGGAGCATCGCGGCAGATCGTGAGTGACGTTTACAGCGGGGTGGCATTCTCGGCCGACGGCAAGCGCATAGTGTATCGGCGCACGATCCAGGACAAGGGCGAGGATCAGTTGCTGGTCGCGAATGCCGATGGCACGGACGAACACATCATCTACTCTCAGCACGAGTCAGCCGGCGGCCTGACCAGTGGTCCGTCCTGGTCGGCTTCGGGCGACCTCATCGCCGTCGCTGCACTACAGCTGGGCAATAAGAACATTCTTGCATCCGTTCTCGTGCTCACGCCGGAAGGAAAGGGGGTCAAGAGCTTTTCCCTGCCGATGCTTGTCACCGCACTGGCGTGGCTGCCCGATTCCTCCGGGATGTTCTTCATCGGCCTCGAAAAATCGACCGGTTTACGCTCACAGATCTGGTTTCAGCCTTATCCCACGGGGGAGCCCTTTAAGATCAACAACGACTTGAACCAGTACGCCTCACTCAGCGTCACGGCTGACGGCAGGTCATTCGTCAGTACGCAAGGACGCCCGCAGGCAACGATTTACGTTGGCGACGCTCCCGCCGTGCTCAACGACAAAATCGATTGGAAGCTGACTCCCATCTCAACTGAACAAGCGACCGGCTACTCCCTGTCGTGGACCGCTGCGGGCAAGCTCCTCCAAAGAGACTCGGCCTTCCACGCTTACGTTACGGGCGCCGACGGGACGAACCGGGTTCACCTCCTAGAAAACGATCCCTTGGTCGAAAATCCCGCGGCATGCGGTCCAGGGGATATGGTCGTCCTGCCTTTAGTCTCCGAAAACAACACACAAACGGTGTGGCGGCTCGATGTCGCCACAGGAGAATTAAAGCAGCTTACGTTTGACAAGTCCGATGGGGGAGCTTCCTGCACGCCAGACGGCAAATGGATGGTCTACCAGGGAGCCGTTGCCACCGATAACCTGGTGCACATTTTCAAGGTCTCAACCGACGGCGGAGCGCCGGTGGAATTAACGCACGGAAATGTGTTTGGCCCAAGCGTGTCCCCAGATGGGACATTTGTCGCCTACCAAAGGTACGACGGACAGGGAGCCAGCGCGAAGTCGAAGTTCATTGTGCAAAGACTGGAAGGGGGCGCACCGGTGCAGGAAATCGAGATGCCCCCAAGCTACAATTCGTTTTTGCTCGGGTGGGCGCCGGATGGGCACGCGCTCACTTACGTGCGCAATACGACGGGTAATACGCAGAATGTGTACATGCAGCCGCTGTCTGGCGGACCGCCAGTGCAGTTGACCCACTTCGATTCTGAACCAGCGGTCGTATCTGCCTACGCGTGGTCGCGAGACGGCAAGAAACTCGCCATCACCCGCGCCCGCTACAACGACACCGATGTCGTCCTGTTCAGCGGTTTCCGTTAGACGATCCGGAGGGGCTGAGCCGCACGCGAAGAAACGCGGAGACTTCGTAGTATCAGCTGGGGAGGTCCCAGCCTTCTTCGCGCATCTTTTTGTTGGACCACTGCTGCAGCTGCTCGAACAGGGCGGGCTCGATGACGGCGAAGCGGATGCCGACGCGGCCCTCGTCGCCGATCCACATCAGGCGGGCTTTGGCCTGGAAGAGAATGTCGCTGTCGGGCAGCACGAAACTGACGTCGAGCAGGCCGCTGAAACGCAGCGGGTCCTGCAGGCAGTCGAGACCCATGCCGCCGGTGCTCAGGTTGACGCCCTCGGCGCGGATTTCGTCGCCGCGGGCATTCTTGATGGTCACCGGAATCTGCACCCGGGCGCGGAAGAATTTCTGCTGTTCGGTACTGATGACGCCGAGCGGCGCCGCCGCGCTGTCGGACGAAGCGAACGTGATGTTGTATTCCTTCAGCTTGCGGCTGAGTGTGCGCCGCGAGATGCCCAGTTGCTCGGCCGCCAGGGCGCGGTGTCCGCCGGTACGCTCGAGAGCTTTCAGGATCATCTGCTCTTCCATGCTGTCGAGATTGCCCACGGGCAGGGAGGCGGTTTGCCGCAGGGCGGCGGGTTCGCCGGTCAGCGCGGCGCTCAGGCGCGGCAACTGGATTTCGGCGCCGGTCGATTCCATGGCCATCTTGGCCACCAGGTTGCGCAGTTCGCGGATGTTGCCCGGCCAGCTATGCGACAGAAGCGCGGAAATCGCCTGCGGCGAAAAATGCTTGCCCGAAACTTTCAGGCGCAGGAAATGTTCGGCCAGTGCGACGATGTCCTCCGGCCGCTCGCGCAGCGGCGGCACGCGAAGCTGGAACTGCCCCAGGCGATGGAACAGGTCCTGGCGAAAGCTTCCGCCTTTGACCGCGGCTTCAAGATCCTGGTTGGTGGCGGCGACAATGCGCACGTCCACCTTGATTTTGCGATGGCCGCCCAGCCGGTAGAAGGGCTGGCCGTCGAGCACACGCAGCAGCTTGACCTGCGTCTGCACCTGCAGGTCGCCGATTTCATCGAGGAAGAGCGTGCCTTTGTCGGCCAGTTCGAACAGCCCGGGCTTGGAGGCGTCGGCGCCGCTGAAGGCGCCTTTTTCGTATCCGAAGAGTTCGCTTTCGACCAGATTTTCGGGGAGCGCGGCGCAGTTGATGTCGACCCAGGGGCGGCTCCGTCGCGGCGACATTTCGTGAATGGTACGCGCAATGAGTTCCTTGCCGGCGCCGGTTTCGCCCGTAATCAGCACCGACTCGGTGAGACCGGCCACCCGCTCCACCAGTCCCATGAAGCGCTGCATGACGGGACTGGCAAGGATGAACTGAGTATCGTCAATTTTGCGGGAGATGATGCCGGGCGCGGCAGGAGCTTCCTGGGCTGGGGCGGTCTGCACGCTGATTTCTGGGGCTGGCGCGACCACCGCAGCCATGGCCACAGGTTTGGAGGCGGCATCGTGCAGAAGAGTGGCGGAGAACTGAACGGATAAATTCTCTCCCGACTTCCGGCACGCGAGCAGGGCGGATTGATAGTCGCCCTGAGTTGAAACCGCGGCCAGGATCTCTTTCCGCAGATGGTCCGGGCGGCCGGTACCGCCGATCGTCGCGAACAGGACCGAAAAGCTGCGTCCGAGCAATTCCTTGGGGGAGTGGTCGATGAGCTGACTGAAGGCCGAGTTGCAGCCCGTGATGTTTCCCTCGAGATCGGCGGAGAAGATCGCCAGCGGAGCGGGGATCGTCTGCTCGCGAGACGCGGCATTCCCGCTGGGGCTGGTCCGGACGTCGCTAACCGTCGCTGGGACCGAATTTCGTTGATCAGTCGGCATGTAAGGGCGTTTGGGAACGATGTTGACACAGAGGAGGGGCTTCGACCGAGATGCGTGTGCTTTGCGGCGTAACCAAGGTAACGAATTGCTAATGAAGTCGCTGCCAGACGGGGCAACCAGCCCGAGCCCGAAAGCACCTTTGCCCCTTGCCGCAAGGCGCGCCCGGTTGAATCCAGCCGGCATGGGAGAATGTGGCGCATGCCCACCGCGACAGGACAAAGTGTCTCGACCGGACTCCAGAAATGGCCCCAATGGCTAACGAAATCAACAAGTTATGGTTCGTGGGCTGGAAGTCTCCGTGCAACGGGAAGGTTGAAACGAAGCTCGCCTGTTCCCCTGTTCTTGACAGGGATGGGTTGTTCCTCCTAATGAGGGTGGCTTGAGGAGAGAAGCCCCAAGCCACCCTTTTTCCTGGGTTTTGCGGGTTGATAAGGACCCGCGACTAACGCGGCCATTGAACTCTCGACGGGCGCGGCGATCAGAGGCAACTCCACGTGGAAGGTTGCGCCGTGACCCGATCACCGTCATTCGCGAGGAAAGCCCCGATAAATACTCTGTGGTGGGAGAATAAGAACTTGGCAGGCCGTGGGTGGTAAGGTTACGGTATGCCCTTCGACTCCGCTCAAGGGCAGGCTCTGAAGGCATACCCTGATGCGAATCGTTTAACAGCGCGCGTACTTGCACCACGGGTTGTTGATCAGAGTTTCCTTAGCTCCGAAGTGGGGTCTTCACCTATGAATTCGCGACGCTATACGCCCGTGCAGGCCGCATCATTGGTTGTTGCTGCGGCAATGCTGCTTGCACTCCCCGGCTGCACGAAGAAGTCGAGCGCGCAAACCTCCGCGCCGGTTGATCTGCAAGTCGATGTCAACGCTCCGTTCCGGTTCATCGCCTACGGAGATACGCGCTTCCACGATCCCAAAGACACCGACGCGGCCAATCCTCCGGTGCGCGTCGCGCTGGTGCAAGCGATCGCGGAGGCGAATCCGGCGTTCGTGTGCTTTACCGGCGATATCGTCTACAACGGCTACGATAAGGATGACTGGAAAGTGTGGGATAGCGAAACCAGTGTCTGGCGGGAAAAGAAAATCCCGGTTTATCCGACGCTGGGCAACCACGACCTGCACGGAAAAGAAGAAGTCGCGCTGGGCAACTACTTCCAGCGCTTCCCCGATCTGAAGAACAGCCGCTACTACTCGGTGCGCGCGGCAAATACGCTGATTCTGGTGCTCGACAGCTCTCTCGACGAACTCACTGGCCCGCAGGGGCAGTGGCTGGCGGACAAACTGGATCATGTTCCGGCGGATGTGGATTTCGTTTTCGTCATGCTGCACCACCCACCTTATACCAGTTCTTCGGATACGAAGTTGTTCGGCGGAGGCCACTCGGCCCGGGGGCAGGAGCAGGCACTGGCGAAAATGCTGGAGGCGCGCCAGGCTCAGGTCCGCTACCGCCTGGTGGTTTTCTCCGGGCACGTGCACAACTACGAGCGCCATGAGCATGGCGGCGTGACTTATTTCGTGAGTGGCGGAGGCGCGGCGCACGCCTATCCCATCAAGCGGGCTAAGGACGATCCTTTCCAGAGCAAGGAAGTGAACTACCACTACCTGATGGTGGAAGTGGACCACCAGCAACTGAAGATCACCATGAATCGTCTGGAACTGAGCGGCGGCAAGGCGGTGTGGACCCAGCCCGATTCGGTGAAGATTGCGGTTCCGGCGGCAGCCGCGGCGAAGGCGGCTGGGCAGTAGAGATGGCGCTCCCGTTCACGGGAGCGCAAGGCCTTCACGCCGCGGCATCCACCGGGGCTGAACCGGTAATTCCTGGGGCATCGCCTACGCGGCCCGTTCGGCAGGCTCAGGGCAGGCTGCTGAAGCGCGGTCGAGCTTCGCTCGACCGGACAGCCGGGGGCGGCTGTCCCCACATAGTTGTTTCCCCAAACAGAAACATTGCCGCACGGCCCCTGGGGTTTGGCCAATCCTTGCTGCCATGGTTTATTCTGAAAAGCTGCTCGACGCTGGCTGCAAAACCTATGTCAGTTCGAGGATTCAGCACCTAACGGCTAAGAGCTAGAAGCTTCTTATGAAAACCGGCATCATTGGTCTGCCCCAAGTGGGCAAGACATCGCTGTTTCGCATTCTCACCAGGGCGCATCTATCCGCGCCCGCCTTCGCCAACCCGCGCGAGGCGCACATCGGTGTGGCCAAGGTTCCCGACGACCGTCTGGACCGCCTGGCCGCGCTCTACAATCCGAAAAAGCTGACCCACACTTCGGTCGAATACGTGGACGTCGGCGCCATAGGCCAGGACGCGCTGAAGGAAACTGCGTACCTCGGGCATTTGCGGCAGGTGGACGCCCTGGCTCACGTGGTGCGGGTTTTCGAGGACCCGGCCATTCCGCACGTGGGGCCAATCGATCCGCTGCGAGACATCAGGAACGTGGAATTTGACCTCATGGTGAGCGATCTGGGCCAGATCGAAAAACGCCTGGAGCGCCTGGAAAAAGACCTCAAGAAGATGAAGACGGCGGAGCTCGAAAAGGAATTTGAGCTGCTGAATCGCGCCAACGCGCACCTGGGCGAGGAGAAGCCGTTGCGGGAACTGGAAATGACGCCCGAGGATAAGAAGCGGATTCGCGGATTCATGTTCCTGAGCGAGAAGCCGATCCTCTACGTGCTCAATATCGGCGAATCGGGCGAACTGGGAAGAGAACTCGAGGAAGCCGCGAGCAAGTACAGGCTGACCGATATTGCGGCGCGGCCGAATGCCGCCGCCACCGCGATCTGCGGCAAGGTCGAGGCTGAGCTTTCCGAGATGAGCGACGCCGATGCCGCCGAGTTTCTCGCGAGTTACGGACTGAAAGAGAGCGGCTTGACGCGGCTGATCCGCACGACCTACCGGCTTTTGGGACTAATTTCATTTTTTACAGCGGGCGAAGACGAGTGCCGCGCCTGGCAGATTCCGGCTCACAGCCGCGCCCAGGAAGCGGCGGGGGCGATTCACTCCGATCTGGAAAAGCACTTCATCCGAGCCGAGACCATACGTTGGGATCAGTTGCTCGAAGCCGGCTCGGAGGCCAACGCCCGCGCCAAGGGCACGTTGCGCCTGGAAGGCAAGGATTACATCGTGCAGGATGGAGATGTGCTGCACATCCGGCACAGCGGGTAGGGCAGGGGTCAGGGGCCAGACAGAGGTCAGGGGACAGAGAGGCCATGTCCTAGCCTGCATTATTGATGACGTCGCTCTTGACGAGGCACGGCTTACAGCCGCGCCCTGTGCTTTGCGAACTTCGCGGCCTCTCTTTACGTGCTTTGCGGTAGAAGATCTTTAACCGCGAAGTACGCGAAGGACTCGCGAAGGACGCAAGGAAATCATCCGAGAAACTCAAGATGCACCAGTATCCGGCCCCCTTTGGTTTCTCCGCACCGTCTATTTCTCGTGTATAATCTAACTAACTGGTTAATTAAGTTATGGCCCGCCTCTTTCGCCACCGTCCCGTGTTGCACCGCCGCATGGGTTCGCGCGGCCAGCCGGAGGAAAGCCGCGCCGCCATCCTGGAGGCGGCGGCGCATGAGTTTGCCGAATTCGGCATTGCCGGTGCCCGCACCGACGCCATTGCCCGCGAAGCCCGCGTCAACAAGGCCCTGCTCTACTACTACTTCAAAGACAAAGAGACGCTGTATTCGGCTGTCCTTGACGGAGCGTTCTGCGGGCTGAAAGAAACCGTCTTCCGCGTGCTCGACAGCGATTTGCCCACACGCGACAAGTTGATGGCGTATGTGGGAGCGTACTTCGACTTTGTGGCCTCGAACCAGATGTATCCCCGGCTCATGCAGCGAGAGATGATGCGGGCGCGCGAAGGCTCGTCGGCTCATCTGGACCGGCTGATTAAGAATTATTTTCAGCCGATTTTCCTGCGCGTGGGCGAATTGTTGCGGAAGGGAATCGAAGAGGGCGAATTCCGGCAGGTCAAACCCTCGCACTTTGTTTCCTCCATGGTGGCGATGATTATTTTTTATTTCAGTGGAGCGCCTGTGATGCAGAAGATTGTCGGATTCAACCCCCTGACCCCGGAGCGGATTGCGGAAAGGCGGGCTGCGGTCCTGGATTTCATTTCGGCGGCGTTGTTCCGTCCGAAAGATGCCAGGCAAGGAGTTCGCTCATGAGCCCACGCAACCGCGTCTTCATTTTGCTGGGAGTGATCTTTGTGATTGCCGCGATCTACTACTACTTTTCCGTGGATCATTCGCGCGACCTGGTGCTGATCGGCACCGTGGATGCAAATCAGGTCATCGTGAGCGCGCAGGTGGAGGGCCGCATCCAGAAGTTGCTGGTGGATGAAGGCACGCCGGTCAAAGCGGGAGACTTGGTCGCAACGCTCGATCCGTCGGAACTGCAGGCGCAAGCGGCCGCCGCGGTGGCGACGATCAGCAGTTTGCAGCACAAGGTCGCCGAGATGCAGCACACCGAAGCGTCGACCTCGGGATCGACGTCGAGCGATGTGGCGAACGCGCAGGCCAAGCTGTCGTCGGCCAAGGCACAACTTCTGCAGGCGAAGGCGGCGCTGGAACGCACCGAAAGCGACAGCCGGCGCACGATTGAGCTGGCCAAGACCGGGGTGGCGTCGGATCAGGAACGGGTGCAGGCCGAGACCAATTTGCAGGCGGCGCAGGCCACGGTGCAGGCGCAGCAGGATCTGGTCCGCGCGGCGGAGGCGGATTTGAATTCCGCGATCGCGCGCACGCAGCAGGCCAACGCGGCCAAGAGCACAGTGGCGGCGACGGAGGCTGATCTGAAGACTGCGATCGCGCAGAAGAATCAGGCTGAGGTGCGGCTGGGATACGCCAGCATTGTTGCGCCGGTGACGGGAACGGTGTCGGTGCGCGCGGCGCGGCAGGGAGAAGTGGTGAATATCGGCGCACCCATCGTGACCATCGTGGATTTGAACGATACCTGGGTGCGAGCGGCGATCCCGGAAACGTATGCCGACCATATCGGGTACGGCGACACGCTGCGGGTGCGCTTCCCCGGAGGAACCATCACCAGCGGGAAAGTATTTTTCAAGGGAATAGAGGGCGATTACGCTACGCAGCGCGACGTAAGCCGGCGCAAGCGCGACATCAAGACGATCATTCTGAAAGTGCGCCTGCAGAATCCGCGAGGCGAGTACGTGCCGGGAATGACGGCGGAGGTGCTGGTTTCACCCGAGCAGATGAAAGGCAACCCCACCGAGAGCGCAGGTGCGGCGGAGCAACGGTAATGGCAGAGGTCGATCCCAAGACGAACGGTGGGGCGGCGCCAGCGGTGAATGGCGCTGCGGTGACGAAGCCGGTTTACGATCCGACGGCGCCGGCTGCGATTGAAGTCGAACACATTGTCAAGAAGTATGGCGATTTCACCGCGGTGGACGATGTTTCCTTCAGCGTGAAGGAGGGGGAAATTTTCGGGCTGCTGGGGCCGAATGGGGCGGGAAAGTCGACGCTGATCCGGATGATGACGACGCTGATTCCGATCACTGCCGGTAGAGCGCGGATAGGCGGCCACGATGTGGCGAAGGAACCCAATGCGGTGCGGCACTTGATCGGCGTGATTCCGCAGGCGCTGACCAGCGACCTCGACCTGACCGTCGAAGAGAACATGCAGATCTACGCCAAGCTCTACGACGTTCCCGCCAAAGAGCGCAAGCGGTCGATTGATGAACTTCTGCGACTGGTGGACCTTACGAAATGGCGGGGGGCGCAGACCAAGACGCTCTCCGGCGGCATGCGACGGCGGCTGGAAATTGCGCGCGGCCTGGTGCACCATCCGCGAATCTTCTTTCTTGACGAGCCGACCACGGGACTCGATCCGGTGTCGCGCGTCGCGGTGTGGGAGATGCTGAACAACATCCAGGGTCAGCGGCGGTTGACCATCCTGCTCACGACTCATTACATGGATGAAGCCGACCGGCTGTGCGACCGGGTGGCGATCGTGGACCACGGGAAACTGGTGGCGCTCGATGCCCCCATGGCACTGAAGGCGAGCGTGCCGGGCACGAATGTGATCGAAGTGCAATTTGAGAATCCTCCGGCCGACTGGGAACAGAGGCTGCACACGCTCGACGATGTGACCTCAGTGCAGCACGAGGGCGCAGGCATGTACCGCGTGCTGACGGGCAGCGGTTCGCGCACGACCACCGAACTGGTGGAGATGGCGGTTACGGCGGGGGTTTCCGTGAAGTCGCTTACGGTGCAAAACACCACGCTGGACGATGTTTTCGTGCACTACACCGGGCGCCAGTTGCGCGACGAATTGCAGAAGGCCTACGGCTTCGTCATGCCGCCGCGGCCGGGGATGCAGCCGTAGTGAGCCCCGAGTTGTGAGTCCTGAGCTGCGAGAGGTTAGTACCGCCTCGCAGCTCAGGACTCAGGACTAGCGACTAACGTTATGAGTTGGAGTGGACCCAGAATTTGAGACAACCAGTTAAGCCCTAAAATGCAGGGAAAGGGGAAACTGGATGGGATCTCGAAGGAAGTTCACCAGGGAGTTCAAGCTCGATGCAGTACAACGGGTCCG
>Ga0187888_1002424_pt1 | contig 15975 bp, 18 predicted proteins | sample June2016WEW_7_40_FD_132987 | JGI IMG/M metagenome (GOLD analysis project Ga0187888, IMG submission 132987) | Peatland microbial communities from SPRUCE experiment site at the Marcell Experimental Forest, Minnesota, USA - June2016WEW_7_40 | ecosystem: Environmental > Terrestrial > Soil > Wetlands... | reverse complement strand
TGTAGCAAAATTAATCGTTGGGAATCAACGGGGTGTAGCGCAGCCTGGTAGCGCACCTGCATGGGGTGCAGGGGGTCAGAGGTTCAAATCCTCCCACCCCGACCACTAAAGCAAAGTTAAAAAGGCCCTTATGTTATTTATAACATGGGGCTTTTTATGTTTCTGCCAACGCAAGAAGCACAATTATTACCAATCAACCTGGACGTCAGTAATCGTGCCTAAATCCGCATATGTTACCGTCTGCCCGTTGACCGGGAATAACCCGACCGGCTGATAATCAATGCCTATTTTGACGGTGACGATTTTGTCGTTATTAACCGGCTCGGTTTGAGGTTCTTCCAGGCCGGTGCAATCAATGAAAATCAGACCTTTGTCGGTGGTCATGAATGCATTGAGGGCATGGCCCGGGCTGTTGCCCGTAAATTCAATTCCGACGAAAGCCGCCCGGATGCCGGCTTTCTCCGCATTATTGTAGACATCCCGGGCAAAGTCGGCGCAGACATAGGCATCGGGGACATAAGTATTTTGATCTGTTTTGTCTGATAAGAGAAAACTTTCCAGCTGCGCAAATGTCGGGTCCGTTGCCGCAGGATTACCGACCAAAGTAATGGGCTGACCGTCCGGGCCGATCGTGGGATGAACGTCGCCGGATTCAACCTGACCGTAGGTGGTTTGATAAAGTTTGATTTCGGATTGTGCCGATACCAGTTGCGCCTGGACCGAATCCAACTGCGTTTGCAGGGACGACGATTGACTGCTGGCGGCGGTAAACCGGGTCAGCTCACTGCTAAAACGGTTATTGGCCCAGGTTTCATAGTCAAAAATAGTGGACATCGCGCCGGAATTGCTCCGTAACGCGTAAACCGCAAAAACGTCAACAAACAATAAACTCAACGACAAAATAGAAAGGATGACGAATGGCAGAAGCAGCCGGTTATTACTGAATAGCCGGCGATTTTTTTTAAATGGATTGTGTGTCATAGATTACCCCTTAGACGTAAAACAATTTATTCCCACAATTCTGCAAAACAATTATCTTTATCAAAGTGCTTAAATTTTAGTCTTCACTGATTATTGTGTCAAGCGGGATTAGTGAATACCCCGTTGAAGAAGTATTGTATTCCCGCCTTCACCGGTATGGATATAATTAATGGGCGCTGCCCATCCTGCGATACCCGATTTCTTGTTCGCGGTAATGACCGAAGAGGCGATTTTTATCTCCACTACCATGGGATTGTTTCGCTCGCCTGAGGCGGAATCGCAATGACGATGAGGAGACGGTGATTGGATCCTGGTTTTCGCAGGAACGGATGGGAAGCGACATCCTGTTCATATAGCAACTGCGCTTCGGCTTACCTGTTACCCCGCAACCACGGTTTACACCCGGATAATTGCAGGATTGTGAAATTGTCCCGGCAGGTGTTACAATGAAGCTAATATCCGCGTAAGAGGGATAAAGAAGATGGAAAACCAAAAATTATTAGACTCAAATTTTGAGATTTGGTTATACATTGCGGATTTACACCATAAAATTGTGCTGGTGCGTCAAAGGGAACTGAACCAGTATAATATCTCCACCCGAAAATTGCACATTTTGCGACTGATAAACTCTTTGGGACCGGAAGCCAGGATATCCGCGATATCGAAAGCGTTAGAACGGAAACTTGACGTTGTCTCACGGCAGGTAGCCGCGATGGAATCCGAGGGGTTGCTTAAAAGGATCAAAGCCAAACCGAAGTCCAGACTGTTAACATTGGAATTGACGGAAAAGGGCCGCGAGATGCTGAAGATTAATAAATATTCGGCGGGTATGAACGCCGTATTGTCAGTGCTGAGCGAAAAAGAACGCGAGCAGGTCCATTCCGCTTTACACCGGATGCTGGGCAAATTGAACGAAATTTCTGCAGAGTAGCGCCAGTTTATTTTTTTAATTCCGAATACAAATCTTGAAGATTTCAACAACAATAATGCATTTGAATATTGACATGAACGTTGATTTTTGCTATTGTTTTTAGTAACGATGCCCACCACATCGTAAGTATTTCTTTCAGAGAAGATGGCCTGAGTGCACCCCAGGCCGTCTTCGTTTTTAGAGGGTCTTGTACGGGTGGTCGACAGGACAAAATTCCAAATACCAAAATCCAAAACCGAATCTTTAAATCCTAAATCCGAAACAAATTCAAATTATCTGATCCAATTTGACAAGCAACCGTTTTGATTATAACATCGGGTTGATAAATGGGGATGAGATGATAATCGGGCTGCTGGTGTTTTTGATTTTCCTGGCGTTCATCCTGGCGCTGTGGGAGATACAGATTGAGGGGAAGGACGGTTGGGCGGCGAAATCCCCAGGATGGCGTATCGAAAAGGGCTGGGTGATGAAATTGACCGGCGGCAGACCGCTGACCGGCTATCACTTCTTCATGACGGTATTCCTGATTGCCATTGTCCACCTGCCGCTGTTCTTCGTGCCGTGGACGTGGCGTTTGGAATCCCTGTTGTTGGGATTTTACGTAGGGATGATTTTTGTGGAGGACTTTTTGTGGTTTGTTTTGAACCCGTACTACGGGATCAAGAATTTCCGCAAAGGGAAAATCTGGTGGCATAAAGAATGGTGGGGACCGGTACCGGCGTTATATTGGATATTGCTGGCTATTACGGTGGTGTTGATTTATCTGGGAAAGAACGTGATAAAATAACAGAAATTGTAATGGACAAGTGCACGCTAAAGATTTGTGAAAATCCAAGTTCCCATGTGCCGCATCAAACAAAATTTTCACCTGCAGAACCTCGAATTATTGACAGTTGCCGGGTGTTGTTGATATTATTTGTCTAAGTTTGCACCGGATAATTTACCTCGGGGGATGATGTATGCGGATTTCAAGGTTGCCGTTGGCGATTTCGCTGATGGCGTTCGGATTGGCGCTGGTAATTGTGGCGATAATCTTCCTGATTATCGGGTTCTCGCCGTTTACCAAAGTCCCGATTGTTTCGCTGGTACTGCTGGTGGTCGGTGTGGTTTCACTGATTGCCGGCCTGCTGACGATGCCCCGGGACTAAACGCGGACACAATTGCCCGGCTCGAAATAAAACATAAGCCCCGTGCTGAATTTAAAGCCGGGGCTTTTTATTACCGGCGGATGTCCAAGCCGGAGCTTTATTTGGTGATGCCGCTGATAATCATCTCGCCGTTAACAATCTGCACGTTTTGGGTAATGAATGATGCTGTCGACTCTTGAAACAGACTGGCGCTGGAGATTAAGCCGGTAAGTTTGTCTTGTACTGACTGCGGGATCGGCAGCGCACCCATATCCACGTTCGTTACAACGACTGTAGGCTGGCCGCTGACTATCTGCACCGTTGCCGTCATGCCGGCGCGACCCGAGAAAACCGAGTATTTAATATCGGCAGATAAGATAATCTGACCGTCCTGAAGATTTACATTCACGTTACTGACCGTCAGTCCATCCGGTAAGCTGAAAGAGCCAATTTCCGCGTTTACTTTTGAGTTTACTTCTTCCTGTGTCAGCGTTACGGTGACCGGGGTCCCGGCAGAAGATTGGGCGATGGTGCTGTTAAAGCTATTCCACTTAGTGTCCAGTGATTGGGCGGCCTGCTCATTTGATGGCACCGGCGTAACTCCGGCCGCAATTTTTGAGGGACGGCTTAAAAGAATCCAGGCAATGGCAACCACGATTAGGACCAGCACGAGGACGGAGCCAATTACAATCCCGGTAATCTTCAATGCTTTCAATGATTGCCTCCTTGCTACTAAACGGAGTTTCTCATGATGCGGGCAGATATACCAGGTGCATACCGGCTATAGGAAAATGCTAAAACAAACATTATATAATGTCAATATTGATATAGTAATATACGAAATTATTAAACGTGTAAAAAAACTGTTTATTGATTATTCAGAAAATGTTAAGCGTTAATCTGCGGTGAGGACCGGGGTTGATGTATTGGACAGATTTAGGAGGAAATTACGGACATTCGCCCATGATTTTTAGTTCCGCCAGCATCCGGACCAAATGGCCCTCGGAGAAAGGCCGTCGGACGAGCTCGAAACACTTGCCCAGGATGCCGAAAGGCAATTTGACTTTCTCAAAACAGGTGACGCGAATGCCGCGCGGGGTTTTTTCGAGGGTGTATCTTTGCTCGTAGCCTTTGACCAGGTTGCCGGAGGTCATTTTGAACGCCACGCTGCGATTTTCCACCCATTCGGTAACCACGAAATTCAGTTTCATTAGCCGCCCGATGGCGCGCTCTTCAAAATAAAATGTCGAGCCCAGCCCGCTGTTTTGGTTATTGGTGCGGCGCATGTTTTTAGCGGGGCTGCACCATTTGGCAATGTTGGCCGGTTCGGCGATGAGCGGCCAGATTTTAGTCGCAACGGCCTTGATTTCTATCGATTTTTTAATGCGCATCAACCACCACCCTGCCCCTTTTTGTTTCTCTACTCTAATACTACAGGAAACGGGGATAAAAAGCTTGCAGCTATTAGAGCTTAGCGGTCAGCTTTGTTTGACCTGCCGGTAGATACCGTACATTTGCTTTGCATGCTAGGCAAAGTATCTACGAGCCTATACCGGTATGGAAAGAGCGGGCAGATTAAACCTCTGCCCTTGCAGACACAGGATGAAAATGAAGTCAATCGGTATGGAAAACTTCTTCAAGGGGGCTCGTTGTTGGGGAATGGTCCGGGTTGGTTTCCATGATATCAGCCATATAGGCCCACCATTTTTGCATCACGGGATGATTGGGAAGGTCGGCGTTGGTATTATTCTCCGTCAGCTTCTGGAACGCAAACAAAGTTCCGGTATTTTTATCCAGATATATGGAATAATCGCGGATGCCGGCATCATGCAGCAGGCGCGATAACTCCGCCCAGATGGCATCGTGCCGTTTCCTGTACTCCAGTTCGCAGCCGGGTTTGATGCGCATTGTAAAAGCGCAGCGGCGCATCATCAAACCTCCCAATCAGAATGGCGCTTGAGTGACAGATTGCTGAAAAAGGTTATTGTCAAACCAGCGTCGCGGAATTTATCCCGGCGACAACAAAACGGTTGACCGTTATTTCTGCTCGACGTAATGGACGTTCCAGCGGAAGCAGAGCTGCATTACGGTGTTTTTCAGTTCCGGATTAGACGATTTATAAAGCTCGGCGAGAAAACCATGAAGTAATTCACCGCCGCTCATCCCCGGTTCCGGTTCGGCCGGCCCCGGCAAATTGATGTAAACGACTTCCGACATCTGTTTTTGATACTCGATTGACTGTCCCATTACCTACCTCCGAATATTTTGTGCGTAATAATACGCAATAAAATTATTGATTAACTCATTCTATGCCATAGCTGTATGATTAGCAATAGGCAACAAATAAGTTTGGCTCTATTGTTAATTATATTTGAGAATTTGCGGAATGCAATAGCCTTGTTTGGTTTTGAGAAAATAAAAAGGCCGGACGGAACTTTCCTTGCGTTGAACTCCATCCGGCCCTCTATTACCCGCTAAAGATTAGTATCTTTTGGTGGGGTTGGTCTTGCGATAACAATCCGAACAGTAGACCGGTCTGTCACCACGGGGTTCGAAGGGTACCTGGGTATCCTTCCCGCAGGTGGCACATTTCACCGGGTACATTTGCCGCGGTGCTGCTGACCCGGTACGGCTGCCGTAGCTGCTGCCACCGGATGTGTTCTGCTTTCTGGCGGCGCGGCAAGTTGCGCACCGTTTGGGTTCGTTAGTATACCCGCGGGATGCGAATTGTTCTTGCTCTGCAGCGCTGAACGTGAAAACAGTACCGCAATCGGAACAGGTGATTTGTTTGTCAGTGTAACTCATCGGGATGACCTCCTTTTTATTACTCGGTTAAAATCTTGGTCATCCAATAGTTGAAGGAGGAATTGCGATGCTCCACCAATGGAAAACCTTGCTAAACCTAGTGAGAGCATACACCCATTTAAGAAATATTACAATAGGGGGAGAAAAAAGTTGCTCAAATTCAGAGGGCTTTTTATTTTCAGGACTTAGACTTGCGTTTGATTGAATCGTGAGGTCAAATGCATTAAAATGACTGGAACGTCAGGTAAAGGGCATGATTTGTTATCATACGCTTTATGGCGCACCACGGCAGTAGATAATTATGAATGAAACTCCCCAACCGAAAAATCAAACCCCGCCGGAAAAAATTCACTGGGTAAAACTGGTTGCTGCAATCCTTTTGGTGTTTGCCCTGAGCGTGCTGTTGTACTGGCTGATTAAAGAATTCGTCAGTCCACATGTTTCGCTTTCGTCTATCGCCTGGATCGCTTATTTAACACTTTTCGGGCTTACTCTGCTGATTAATTTGTCTTTCATCCCGCTGCCTTTTGCGGTGTCTTTGATGATTGCGGCAGCAGCTAAATATAACCCCGTGCTGATTGCGCTGGTGTGCAGTCTGGGCGCCTGCATCGGGGAAATGAGCGGTTATTATGCCGGCATGCTGGGGAAAAAGGTGGCAATAAAAAATGAAAACAGGGGTTATCAGTTGATGAAGAAGTGGATTGATAAATACGGCTTCTGGGCGATTGCCTTTCTGTCTTTTCAACCGGTGCTGCCTATCGAAGTGGGGGGGATTATTGCCGGGGCGGCGAAAATGCCCGTGGTTAAATTCTTCCCGGCCTTGTGGCTGGGGAAGATTCCGAAATATATCATCCTGATTTACGCGGGTTTGGGGTTAATCCATTTCCTGCCGTTTTTAAAAACATAAAGGCGATTTGTAGAGCCTACGAATAGATACCGGCTGTCGCCGGTAAGGAAAAACCGGTGGACTTCGCCCACCCTAAAGTACTAAATTCCGAGTTCCAAAATCCAAAAGCCAAACAAAAACGAAAATCAGAATAGCTTCCATGTTTCCCCTTAGATAGTATTTTTGGGGATTTACTGCGGTAAAGAACTAAGATGGATTCCCGCTTTTGCGGGAACGACAGTGGGAGTTATGGAAAACGGGGCGGGCGTACATTGTTGCTACGTCCCTCAAGTATTTGGCTTTAAGACTCAAGATCAACAGTAGGCGAGCAAATTTTCTTTAATGAATAATTCTAACCGGTAAAATGTATTTTTTATTGTAACTGCCTAATTAAGTGCTATGATAAAGAAGATGAGATACTGTTCCATCTGGTTATTCCTACTTATAACAAGAGACGACAGCGATAAACACGAAAATCATGAACCATTAATTTGATTTGAGGAGTACAGTCATCAGGAAGCTATTGGAATTATTTTCTCATGTTAACCGTTTGAAGACTGTACCGCCGCGTAAAGCTGCCCTGGTGACATCGGCGTCATTTGCGGCCATCGGCCCGATTTATTTTCTGGCATCCAATGCCGTCGCTCAATTATTACACCCCAATGTCAATCCCATCGCGATAACCGTCAGTTTTCTGGTTTTCGGACATTACGGCTGGATTCAAACATCCGCTTTTTATATTTTGGGGGTCTCGTTTATTGCCCTGGCAGCGGCGTTGATAATCAAAATCAATTCAAAACTGAATTTTGGCGCGATTGTGGTGTTTCTCATCGGGGTTTGTTTTATTTTAGTCGCCGGCAACCACGTTCAAAGTCCCGGCACTATCATCACGTTGTCCGAAAAAATACATCGCGATTCGGCGATTGCCATCGTGGTGATGTCGCCCATCGCCTGCTTTTTACTGGCGCCCAGCCTAAAAGCCAGCGGGCACCGCGGTCTCTGGATTTATTCAATCATCACGGGCGCGATTGCCGTGCTAACGGTGGTTGTCGGTTTTCTGATACCGACGGCGCACGCCGATTTTCTGGGTATTTTTGAACGTATTTTGCTGTTAAACGGCCAAGTCTGGGGCGAAATCATCTGCCTCCGTCTCATCTGGACCGCTTTTAAATCGAAACCGGCGCAAACCGGGCCGAACAGCAGTTTACTGCGGCTTTTACAAATCTGGGTTAATTCCCAACCTGCAGAGGAGCAATAATGGATTGGCAATTCCCGCGCGATTCTTTTTGTCCGCCAGATGACGACGAAGAAGAATAAATAAGTGTCATAATCCTCCTTTCTCTACTTGAAAATTAAATTTCAGGCGAGTAGCATTGGAAGTTAGGCATATACATCTTACATAATAATAATGTGGATGTATAAAGGAGGAAATCATGTCAGCAGCTGTCATTATTATCATCATCGTGGCCGTTGTCCTGGTCATCTGGTTATTGGGGCAATCCATCCGTACCGTCCGTCCCACCAGCCGTGGATTAGTCGAACGCTTCGGGAAGTACAACCGGTTTGCCAACCCCGGTATTATCTTTCTGATTCCTTTCATCGAGCGCCTGGTGCGCATCAACATCACAGAAAATATGATTGACGCCGGTTTGCAGGAAATCATCACCAGCGACAGCCTGAACGCGCAGGTGGACGCACAGGTCTATTTCAAGGTCCGCTCCGACGAAGAGAGCGTCAAAGCCTCGCAATACAATGTCTACAACTACATGGTGCAGATTGTGGCATTAGCCCGGACCACCTTAAGGAATATCATCGGCACGATGACATTGAAAGACGCCAACAGCGAGCGCGGCAAAATCAACAGCGCATTATATAATAACCTGGCTTCGGAAACGAAGAACTGGGGACTGGAGATTGTCCGTACCGAACTGAAAGAAATCAACCCGCCGACCGATGTCCAGGAGACAATGAATAAAGTCGTTAAAGCCAGTAACGAAAAAATCGCTGCGATTGACTTTGCCACTGCCCGGGAAACGCAGGCCGACGGCGAAAGACGCGCCGCGATTAAAGTGGCTGAGGGACAAAGACAGGCGGCCATTCTGCAGGCGGAAGGTCAAATGCAGGCCAAGGTACTGATTGCCGACGGTGAGGCCCAGGCCATCAAACTGGTGAACGAAGCCGCGGATTTGTATTTCAAAGGCAACGCGCAGCTGCTGCGCCAACTGCAGGCAGTGGAAACATCGCTCAGTATGAATTCGAAGATTGTGGTCCCGACCGATTCCTCGCTGGTGAACGTCATCGGCGGGCTGGCCGGCATTGACGGCACCCCGAATCAACCCAAACCGCCGGCAATGAAATAACCTTGAATTTTCAGTAACATTAAAGTTTAGAGCGGGAGCCTGATAGGCTCCCGCTCTTTTTGTTCTGGCGTATGATTGGCAGGATTATTAGATATCGCGGTACGACGCAAAATAAGCTAATGAAAAGTTCAGCCAGCGGTCCTTTAATTAATTGGCTATTGGGTATTTAATAACGGCACCGGTAGATTGAGATATTTTACCGATTGTGCTTACCTCGATGAACCACAAACAGCCATCGCGTCCAGCAGCAATACTGGCGTCAGAAATGGCAACGTTGGCTTCGGTAATTTTGCCAGATTAGGGATAGTTTCCCGATTTTATCTGCAGAGTATCCTCTGAACCACAGGTTGCTGTCAGGGCCGTTATTGATATTATAATTTTTGGGTTCGGGGTTGTCTTACTTTTACATCAAGTTAACTCGAATTTAGTGGCCAAACGAAGTGCGATAATACAACATCTCCAGAACTTTTTAGGACAGATGGTTAATCTCTTGTCTCATCGGATTCCATATATCGGTTTATCAGTTCAGAGTGAACTGAACTCAGCATTCATGTTTTTAGTAACCGCCTTAAAATACAACTTTTTAATAACTATTCTGTTGAAATGTTACTTCTCAAAAAATGGTGTTTGAAAATCAATTCAAGCTAAGTTAAACTATACACAACCTGACATGAAAAATTACCGGTTTGGTGAATATCTAAAGAGGGTCGTAAAATGAGGTTAAAAAACAAGGTCGCGATAATTACCGGTGGCAGCCGCGGCATCGGGCGCGGCGTGGCCGAAGCCTTTGCCCGGGAAGGTGCAGCGGTCGCCGTCGTGGGCAGGAATCAGGCCGCCTGCGACGAGACCGTCGCTTTCATCATTAAGAACGGCGGCAGTGCCATCGCTATCGTCGCCGATGTGTCCAAAGAAGCCGATGTCGCCTGGATAGCGGCCGAAACGTTAGTCAAGCTGAACCGAATTGACCTGCTGGTGAACAGCGCTGCGGTGAATTTGCCTTACCGCGAAGTGGCGGACGTCTCCCTCGATGACTGGAACCGTTTGATCGGGGTGAATCTGACCGGCATTTTCCTCTGCTGCAAAGCAGTATTGCCCCAGATGAAGCTGCAGCATTATGGCAAAATCATCAATTTTTCCTCCATTGGTGGGTTGTCCGGCGCGCCGGGCCGGGCACCGTACCGGGCGTCCAAAGCTGCGATTATCAACTTCAGCGAGTGTCTGGCGGCCGAAGTTAAAGAATTCGGGATTGATGTCAATACCATCTGTCCGTGCGTGGTGGAAACAGACATGCTGCGCGAAACCAAAAAAACCGTGGCTATCCCCAATATCCCGATGTCCCCGGCGGAAATGGCGGAAGTGGCGGTCTTTCTGGCTTCCCCGGAGGGACGGGCCATCACCGGCACTACGATTAATGCTTTCGGTCAGGGGAACCCGCTGTTTTACCTGCCGAAAAAATAACGCCTGCAGCTTCAACATTTTGTCAACGGTTGAAAAAACGTACTATACTGAGAGCATGCTGTTTTATTAACCGGCGGCGAAAGATGGCTGGGGAATTTTTAACGGCCTTATCCAGGGTTAATTCGAAGTAGGTATTTGCATATTATTCACTTTTCTCTTAATCATAATGTTGGAATTTCAGGTGCGAGACTAATTGAAACGGAAGACGGATTATAAGTGGGTTGCCTTATCGGTTACTTCTCTGGGCACTTTTATGGCCAACCTGGATTTAACCATCGTGGTTATCGGCTTACCGACGATTTTGCAGCAGCTGCATGCCACGATTTATCACGGTATCTGGATTATCACTGGCTACACTCTGATGATGACCATCCTGCTCGTACTGCTGGGACGGCTGGCTGATTTATACGGCCGGGTGCGGCTTTACAATCTGGGTTTTGCCATTTTTACCGTCGGTTCGCTGTTTTGCGCGTTATCTCGAAACGGCGCGGAGTTGATTGCCTTCCGGTTCCTCCAGGGCGCGGGCGCGGCTTTACTCTATGCCAACAGCGGCGCAATTATCACCGACGCGTTTCCCGCGGACGAACTCGGCATGGGCCTGGGCATCAATGTCATGGCGGTGAACCTGGGTGCGATTGCCGGCTACACGCTGGGTGGCGTAATGATTACTTATTTCGGGTGGCGTTCGATATTCCTGCTGAATATCCCCATCGGGGTTTTCGGCACCATCTGGGGCTATCTGAACCTGAAAGAAATCAGCCGTAAACCTGTGGGCCAAAAATTTGATTTTACTGGCGCGCTGCTGTACTGCATCGGCTTGGCGACCATTTTGCTTGCTTTGACCATCGGGGACCCGCTTTCCATCCGTAATTTGATTATCCTGGGGTGCGGCGTCGCATTTTTCATCGCGGTGATATTTGTGGAACTGCGGCAGAAATTCCCCACGCTGGATTTAGCGCTTTTCAAAATCCGTCAGTTCGCTCTGGGCAACATCGCCGGGTTTCTGAACGCCATCGCCTTCAGTTGCGGGCCTTTTTTAAGGTCACTATATCTGCAATTGATTCTGGGTTACAGCGCGGCCAAAACCGGCCTGCTGCTCATTCCGATGGAAATAATTATTTTCGCCATCAGCCCGTTCAGCGGGAAGCTTTCGGATAAAATCGGCGCGCGGGTTTTAAGTTCAATCGGTTTATTATTGAATGCTGCGGCGCTGTTCTGGTTTGCCACGCTGAATAAATCATCGAGCTACAGCGCCGTTCTGGTCAGTTTACTCCTGTTCGGTTGCGGCATGGCGCTCTTTTTCCCGCCCAATTCCAGCGCAGTCATGGGTTCCGTAGCACCGGAGAAGCGCGGCGTGGCAAACGGCATCAGGATGACTTTAAACCAGACCGGCAACGTCTTCAGTGTGCCTTTTTCGCTGCTGCTAATGACGCTGGTGATGCCTTACTCCAAACTATCCCAGATTGTCGGCAGCTCGCAACTGCTCAGTTCCAACGAAAGCACTATTTTCATGAATGCCATCAATCACGCCTGCTTTATCCTCGGCATAATTACCCTGGCCGCTATCATCCCTTCGCTGGGTTTGCGCCGGAATACAGACCAACTAAAAGTTTGAAATTTTTCCCTCGTTCGGTACCGATTTTCGTCCTCAGGGGTATTTGACAAAGGTTAATTCCGATGTTATACTGCGCTTAATTTACACTCGATTTATTTACCGTTCCAACAACTTTCCAAAAAACATTATCAATCGAAGATATGATATTAATCAATGGAGGAGTAAGTCATGAAGTCAGAAGAATTGGAAGCCAAAGTCAAAGCGCTCACCGAAACCGTCAAAAACCTGGAAAAGCAGGTACAGGCCCAGGCGGATATCGAAGCCATCAAGAAATTGCAGCGGTCTTACGGTTTTTACCTGGAGCACTGGCAGGAAGATGAAATCGTGGAGCTGTTTTCCCGCAGCCCGGATGTCTCGCTGGAAATCAACGATACCGGTCTGTTCAAAGGTTGGGAAGCAATAAGGGACAGCTTCAATTTTGCCGACCATTATACCGCCTACGGCGTGAAAAAAGCGCCGGGTGAATTTTTACACATTTTAATGCCGCTGGCCGGCATCGTGGACCTGGCGCCGGACGGCAAAACCGCTAAAGGCCGCTGGTACGGCTATTTCCTGGGTGCGATGCCCCGGCCGGTCGAAACCAAAGCCTTAATCGGCTGCGGCATCTGGGAAAACGAGTATGTCAAAGAAAACGGCGTCTGGAAATTCAAGAAGCTCTTCTGGAACGATATTTTCTGCAGCCCGCTGGATGAAGGCTGGGTGAAGAACCCGTTCCTGGGGCACCCGATGAAAACCGTCGCTTCCAGCCCGGATTATCATTTCCAGCATTATCCCTCGGGCTTTATTCTCCCGTACCACTATAAGAACCCGGTTACCGGCAAATAAAAAACAACCGGAGAGAAGAAAGATGAAAAGAGCCTATGCGGATATCCCGGAAGGGCAAATGCATTACCGCACGGAAGGGAAAGGCGAGCCGGTGCTGCTGCTGCACATGGCGGTGGCGTCATCGGACGAATTCACGCGGGTGATGCACATTATCTCACAGCAATACAAAGCCATTGCGGTTGATTTCCTGGGTTTCGGGGATTCCGACCCGGCCCCGCGTCAATATCAGATTATCGACCACGCGAATACGGTCATCCACTTCATGGATGCGCTGGGCATTAAAAAAGCACATATCGCCGGCCAGTTTTTCGGGGCGGAAATTGCCGTGGAAGTGGCGGTCAATTGGCCGAAGAGGGTGAATAAACTGGTGTTAGCCGGTGCCGAATTCTGGGAAGAAAGCCAGGCCGTGGACTTGAAGGAGCCGGATAATTTCACCACTACTGTGGAAATCAAGAAAGACGGTTCCCACCTGCTGGAATGGTGGCGGCGGGCCTGCCTCTGGGGCGATTATCCGCTCGATATCCTCGAAGAACGGGTGATTGAGTACGTCAAGGCCGGGCCGCGGGGCGAAGAGGCCCATTGGGCCGGCGGTGAATATAATTCCAAGACCCGGTTGCCGCTGATTACCCGGCCGACGCTGATTCTGGATGCCACCGGTTTTCCGCTGCATTCCCGCTCCAAAGTCATCCAGCAGATGATTCCCGGTGCCAAACTGACTACCGTCCAAAATGGACCGATGTACTGCGACCGGGCGATGCCCCAAGAATACGCCGGGGCCATCCTCGATTTCTTGAATGCGGGAGGTTAAATTTGAAATCGGATAATTTGGCCGCTCAAATCGATGTACTGGAAGCAACAATCAAGCAGCTTGAAGCAAAAGTCCGGCTGACCGAAGATATCGAAGCGATTAAAAAACTGCAGCGGGCTTACGGCTACTATCTCGAGCACTGGCAAGAAGAAGAATTAATCGGTTTGTGGTCTCACCGGCCGGACATCTCCGTCGAAATCAATGATTTCGGGCTGTTCAAAGGGTGGGAAGGCGTTAAGAGCTGTTTCCATTTTGAGGACCACTATCCGGCCTACGGCCACGCCAAAAAAGCGCCGCCGGAATACCTGCATATCCTCATCCCGTTGGCTGGCATCGTGGACGTGGACCCGGACGGTATCAATGCCAAAGGCCGCTGGTATGGCTATTTCCTGGGGGCGATGCCGCGGGAAGGGCAAACCCGGGCTTTAATCGGCTGCGGCATCTGGGAAAACGAATACGTCAAAGAAGACTGCATGTGGAAATTCAAGAAACTGTTCTGGAGCGAGATTATCAGCAGTCCGCTGGAAGAAGGATGGGTGAAAAAACCATCGATTCTAAACCCGCCGCACCGCTATAGTCCGCCGTCCGGCCCGAATACTGTTTTTGCGCCGTATCCTTCCGGCTACATCCTGCCTTACCATTACAAGAATCCGGTCACCGGGAAATAAAACGGGGGCATAAACCAACAACACGATTATGCAAAAGGGACGTTTAAATCATCCCTTTTGACGTTTCCCGGGCTAGGGTATCGAAAGCAGCTCGCTTCTGAAAACGATAATCTGCGCCGCCAGCAGCAGCATTACGATGTCCAGCGCGAGGCTCTCGTTGCTTAACAACGGCCGGGCCAGACCGAAACAGTTACAGGTCTGGATGTTCAGGTGCATTGCCAGCGCGGCGATTTTGGAAGCGGTGAAACTGATCAGCATCAGGCTCGCGATTCCGGCCGTTATCCTCAGGACGATTCCCAGAACCAGCAGCATTCCTATGATAATTTCCAGGTAGGGCAAAACGTGGCCGTAAAGCGAGCCTAAAACCGGCGGTAATATTTTGTACTGGTCGATTTCACCTATCAGGGCATTAATCGTGTGAATTTTGGCAAAGCCGGCAAAGATAAAAATACCGCCCAATATCAGCCGGAATACCAGTGAGGTATAACTGCTGCGCAATATACTTAACATAATAGCTTTCAGTTTTTTACGCTGGCGGTAAATCAGCCAGGCAATGGCGAAAATAACGGCCAATGTCAGTATCGCTGCCCCAATCACTCCTGATATCATCCAGGCCGTCCAGACACGGGAAAAGCTCGCTGTGACCTGCGCATCGGCATTCAGTGTCAGCGAGGTTTCAGCCGAATCCGGGTTGGTGACATTCGGCGTCCAATGGGTGAATTTCCAGCCTTTACCTGGAGTTGCTTGCAGGTCAATAACGGCGCCCTGAGGATAATAATATTGGCCGGAGGCAGGAGAAACATTGCCGTTGCCGTGTGTAACGATGGTCAACCTCGGTGTTATCGGTGTAAAAGATGCGTGCACCGCGATATTGCAGGTCATGTAGACTGTAGCGGGATTTTCCGTGCTGTTAAATTCTGTCCCGCTCCAGGAAACAAAACGGTACCCCGGCGCCGGGAGGGCTTGCAGCGTGACTGCTACCATCGAGCCGTAAACAAAATTGGATAAGCCTGTATTTACCGGTTTCCCATCCACCGTCACGGTGCCGCCGCTGCCACTGACAACCACGGTCAGTGTATATGGGGGCGTTACTCAAGCCGCGGCCGGTTTAGCATTGATAACTGTTAGTGTCAATATTGCTAACAGGCAAATCAATACGCTAAAAATTTTCTTTTTCAATTTGTTCTTCCGTTGCGTCCGGCTTACGGGAAACAATGATTCCGGCCCGCAGTCAGGTAGATTATAACACAACACACGCAGTCAATCGGAAATAAATTATTTCCCGCTCCTGAATCGAAATGCGGCGATAAAACCTGCACTCATTTTATCAAAAGTAACCATTTATTAATTAATCAATTTATCTGGAAAATAAATTATCCTTCTTTACGTCAATTCCACAGACGGTCTGAGTTTTAACGCCATTTTATATTGTTGACAAGTTTATTTGTATGCGCTAACATTCATTTCAAATTTATGATAATCACTAGTGGAATTCATATTTTTAAAATTTA